>ENA-OQRB01002011-OQRB01002011.1-human-gut-metagenome-genome-assembly--contig:-NODE-2011-length-10649-cov-17.811969_pt1 | contig 10649 bp, 6 predicted proteins | sample MGYA00243235_ERZ505100 | MGnify/ENA primary metagenome ERZ505100 (study PRJEB26097, sample SAMN02712145) | human gut metagenome | biome: Gut microbiome | host: Homo sapiens | place: Denmark...
CCCCGGCCTGACCGGCATGGAGAAGATGGCTTCCATCATGCAGAAGCTGCGCGACGAGCCTCTGACCGAGCTGGCCGGCCACAAGGTCGTCAAGGTCACCGACTACAAGAAGCCCGAAGAGACCGGCCTGCCCGCCGCAAACGTCCTGATCTACACGCTGGAGAACGGTGCCACCGTCGTGGTCCGTCCCTCCGGCACCGAGCCAAAGATCAAGACCTATTTCACCACCCTGGGCAAGGACCTGGCCGAGGCACAGGCCCAGAAGGACGCTCTGGCTGCTGCCATTGAGCCGATCCTGAAGTAAAAGCAAACGATTTTTGGAGCTGTTGCAGGACTCCTTCCGGCATCGCTTGTGCGATGCCACCTCCCTCACAGAGGGAGGCTTCATAGCTGACCGCAGCGTTCAGGCCCCCTCCCAGAGGGGGCTGGCGCGGCGAAGCCGTGACTGGGGGAGTTTCTTCAACGGCTCCATTTTTTATTGCCCGGTGCAGTTGCAGTTTGCCGGGCAATACGCTATAATATTCAATGTATCATTCTGTGCTTTCTGGAAGGCACGAAAAACGGAAGACAGGGTAGGTGTCAGAAGTGGAAAAACGTGTGACGGCGGTCCTGGTGGCCGCAGGTTCCTCCACCCGGATGGGGTTCGACAAACTCAGCTTTGATCTGGGCGGGGAGACCGTGGTCCAGCGGAGCATCCGCGCCTTTGCGGAGTGCCCGCTGGTGGATGAGATCGTGCTGGTGGCGGGTAAGAACCGCGCCTTTCTGGAGCAGCAGGCTGCGGCCTGCCCAAAGCCGGTGCAGGTAGTGCCCGGCGGGGCCACCCGCGCCGAGAGCGCGAAGAACGGTGTGCTGGCGGCGCACGGCGACCTTGTGGCCGTCCACGATGCGGCCCGTCCCTTTGTGAGCGAAGCCGTCATCGAGGCGGCCGTCTACGCCGCAGCGGCCTGCGGGGCCGCAGCCCCGGCGGTCCCGGTGAAGGACACCGTCAAGCGGGCTGTGCGCGGCGACGGCAAGACCGTGCCGGAGGCCTGCATGGTGGCCGAAACGCCCGACCGCAGCACACTGTATGCGGTGCAGACCCCCCAGTGCTTCGACCGTGCCGCCTATCTGGCTGCGCTGGAAGAGCTGGACGCAGAAAAGGCCCGCCTCGTCACCGACGATTGCAGCCTGTTCGAGCTGACCGGACGCCCGGTGCAGCTGACCCAGGGCGACTACGCCAATCTGAAGATCACCACGCGGGAGGACCTGCCCCGCCCGCAACAGAAGAAAGGAAAACCTATGCGCATTGGTCATGGTTATGATGTTCATCGTCTCGTGGAGGGCCGCAAGCTGATCCTGGGCGGTGTGGAGATCCCGTATGAGAAGGGCCTGCTGGGCCATTCCGACGCCGACGTGCTGGCCCACGCCGTCATGGACGCTGTGCTGGGCGCAGCGGCTCTGGGCGACATCGGGAAGCACTTCCCGGATACCGACCCCGAATATGCCGGGGCCGACAGCCTGATGCTGGCCCGCCATGTGGCCCGCATTGTCCGGGAGAACGGCTGGAAGGTCGAGAACATCGACTCCACCATCCTCTGCCAGAAGCCGAAGCTGGCTCCCTACATCCCCGCCATGCGCGAAAAGCTGGCCGAAGCCTTCGGGATGCCGCTGGACGCCGTGAGCGTCAAGGCCACCACCGAAGAGCATCTGGGCTTTACCGGCGAGGGGCTGGGCATCGCCGTCCATGCGGTGGCTCTGATCGAAACGCTGTAAGCAGGAGAAACTTTCATGACTCTGAACTCGATCATCGCGAATTTCCAGACGTTCAAGCTGGCGGACCTTCTGGATATCATCATCATCGCGTTTCTGATCTATCAGCTGCTGGGCATCATCAACCGCACCCGCGCCGGGCAGCTGGCCAAGGGTGCCCTGCTGGTGCTGGCCGTCTATCTGGTGGCGAACGTGCTCAACATGCGCACGGTCACCTGGCTGCTCAACTCGCTGCTGCAGGTCGGCCTGCTGACGCTGGTCGTGCTGTTCCAACCGGAGATCCGCCGTGCGCTGGAACGGATGGGCCAGACCGACCAGTGGGCCTCGAAGCTCTTCAATGTGAAGGGCCGCTACAACGACCCCAGCTTCAAGGGGGCCTGGCGCAGCGCCATCATCGCTATCTGCGACGCCGCCGAGCGCTTTTCCGAGACCAAGACCGGCGCGCTCATCGTGCTGGAGCGCGGCACCAATCTTTCTGAGATCGTCCGCACCGGCACACCGGTGAACAGCGCGGTCAACCTGGAAGTGCTGGGCACCATCTTCTACGAGGGCACCCCCCTGCACGACGGCGCCGCCATCATCGAGAACGGCCGCATCAAGGCGGCGGGCTGTGTGCTGCCGCTATCCAATAACCTGGACCTTGGCAAGGATATGGGCACCCGCCACCGCGCCTGCCTGGGCATCGCGGAGAACTCCGACGCCATCGCCATCGTCGTCAGCGAAGAGACGGGTATCATCTCCATGGCCAAGAACGGCGTCCTCATCCGCCACTTTGACCGCCAGACCCTGTACACCCGTCTGGTGGATGAGATGATCCCCAAGGAGACCGCCAGCGAAAAGACCGACAACAGCTGGAAGGGCAGAGTCAAGCGCCTGCTGAGCTGGGTGAACCAGAAAGAGGAGGACGAGCAGTCATGAGCAACGAGCCGAACAAGAGCGGCACAAAGCCTGCCATCCAGCACAACAAGAGCATCCTGGACGACCGCCGCATCCGGTTGCTGCTGGCCGTCGTGGGTGCCATCGTGGCCTGGATGGTCGTCACCATCGTGGTCCAGCCCGGCACCACCAAGACCATCGCCAATGTGCCGGTGGATTTCACCTACGATTCCGCCGCGTACACCTCCCGCGGCCTGAGCATTGTCAACGCTCCGGAAAAATATGTCACCCTGAAAGTTTCCGGCGACGGCTACGCCATCGGCAGCCTCACGGCATCCGATTTCGTCGTCTACCCGGACTGGTCCGGTGTGCGCGACAGCGGCGAGAAGACCCTGCATCTGCAGGTGCGGGGCGTCAACGGCCTGCTGAACGGCGTCACCGTCTCCATCGAGGGCGGCGACAACAGCGTGGACGTGGTCTTTGATGTGGTGGAGGAAAAGACGGTCCCCATCACGGTGACCACCAACTACCTGACCATTGCCGATGGATATATTTTGTATGGGACGGAGCTTTCGAAGGAGAGTGTGACCCTCTCCGGCCCCAGCACCGAGATCGACAAGGTGACCACCTGCACCGCCGAGGTGACCCACAACGGCGAGCTGACGGAATCCGTCACCCTCGATACCGCTCTGCGGTTCTACACCAACAGCGGCAGCGAAGTCGAGTTCGCGTACACCACGCTGGAAGAGTCGAGCGTGGAGGTCACGCTGCAGGTCTACAAGATGGCCACGCTGCCCGTCAGCGTCAGCTTCATCAACGCCCCGCGCGATTTTGACGACTCGGTGCTGACCTACACGCTGAGCAAGAAGACCCTGAACGTGGCGGGCCCGGCCAGCCAGATCGACAAGCTGTCCACCCTGTCCGTCGGCACCATCGACCTGTCCACCTTCTCGCTGAACAAGGTCTATGAAATGCCCATCGAGCTGCCCAGCGATATCCGCCTGCTGGATAACATCTCCACCATCACCGTCAGCTTCGATTCCTCCAAACTGGAGACCAAGACCCTGAATCTGCCCGCTGAGTGTGTGCAGGTGGTCAACCTGCCCTCCACCTATACCCTGACGGTGGAGACCGAGCGGCTGATGAACGTGACCCTCTGCGGCCCGGCGGGCGCGATGGAGGCCCTGACGCCGGAGCAGGTCGTCATTGAGATCGACGCGGACGACTTCGCGGTGGCCATCGGCCAGCAGAACATCGCATGCAGACTGTATGTGCCGTCCAACGGCAAAATTTTTGCGCTGGGCAGCTATGTCATCCAGTGCAAGATCGAGAGCAACTAAAACGCAGCCCGCTCCGCCCATGCTATAGGCAGGGGGCTGCAATGAAAAAAGAAAGCAATCATCGTATGATTTTGGTAAGAGACATCAGGCTCCCCCTTTCCGCCGGGGAGCCGCAGGCCTTTGAAAAAGCGCTGCACCTGGCCCGCATCCCCCGCAGCAAAGCCGCCCATCTCGGTGTGGCAAAGCTGTCGGTGGATGCCCGCCACGGCCAGCCCAGACTGGTCTATACCGTTGCGGTAACGCTCAAGGACGAGGGTGAGGAATCTGCATTTGCAGGGGCCTCGCCCTGCGTTGCTCTCCGCAGCAGGACCGATTTTTCCGTCCAGAACGGCACCGAGCCGCTGGCCCACCGGCCCATCGTCTGCGGGCTTGGCCCGGCGGGGCTGTTCGCGGCGCTGCTGCTGGCCCGGCAGGGCTACCGGCCCATCGTGCTGGAGCGCGGCCCGGCGCTGGATGAGCGGGTGAAGGCGGTGGAGCATTTTTCCGCCACCGGCGAGCTCAACGAGAATGCGAACATCCAGTTCGGCGAGGGCGGCGCAGGCACCTTTTCGGACGGCAAGCTGACCACCCGCATCGGCGATGCGCTGTGCGGCTTTGTCACCGAAGTGTTTTTGCAGCATGGTGCCCCGGCGGAGATCGCCTGGAAGCAGAAGCCGCATGTCGGCACCGACCTGCTCCGGGGCGTCATCACCTCCATCCGGAAAGAGATCGAATCCCTGGGCGGCGAGGTGCATTTCCACACGGCTCTGACCGGGTTTGTGCGGAAGGACGGCAGGCTTGTCGGCGTCCAGACCACGCAGGGCAGCTTCCCGTGCGAGGCGCTGGTGTTCGCGGTCGGCCACTCGGCGCGGGATACCTTTGAAATGCTGATGGACAGCGGCCTTGTGCTGGAGTGCAAGCCGTTCAGCGTGGGCTTCCGGGCGGAGCATCTGCAAAGTGCAATCGAAAAGAGCCTTTACCACGAGGCGGCGGGCCACCCGGCGCTGCCGCGCGGGGAATACCAGCTGTCTCAGCATGTGGGCAGCCGGTGTGTCTACACCTTCTGCATGTGTCCCGGCGGGCAGGTGGTGGCCTCGGCCAGCGAGGCGGGCCGGGTGGTGACCAACGGCATGAGCTACCATGCCCGCAGCGGCAAAAACGCCAACGCGGCGGTGGTGGTCAGCGTGGGAGCCGAGGATTTCGGCAATGACCCGCGCCGGGCCATCGCGTTCCAGCGGGAGCTGGAAGCCAACGCCTATCAGGCGGGCCGCGCCGGAGGAGCCTATGCGGCCCCGGCGGAAAACGTCCGGAGCTTCCTCGAAGGCCGGGGAGAACTGCACATCGGCACGGTGGAGCCGACCTACGACCGGGGCGTCGTGGCGGCAGACCTGGGCGCTTTGCTGCCTGGGGAGCTGGCCGACACCCTGCGGGCCGGTCTGCGGGCGTATGAACGCAAGATCGCCGGGTACACCGCGCCGGACGCGGTCCTGACCGGTCTGGAGACCCGCACCAGCAGCCCTGTGCGGCTGAAGCGGGAAGAAGATCTGGAATCGGCCCAGCTGGCAGGGTTGTACCCCTGCGGAGAAGGCGCGGGCTATGCAGGCGGCATCATGAGCGCCGCCGTGGACGGCCTGCGGGTCGCCCGCGTGATCATCGGCCGGTATCGTCCGGCAGAAGGGTGAGAAGATTTTGATGAACGATCGTGAAAACGATAGGATGAAGGAGACCGAAGGCCAGCAGGTGCAGCGGGAACTGGAAGACCAGCTGCGTGAGTTTGGCGACACCATGTCCGATGCGTTCCGCTATGGCTTCGAGGGCCGGGGCATGGAGATCGGCGACCGGGCCTGGGATGTGGGAAAAGCAGCCGTCCATGCGGCCAACTTCGGCATCGCGGAAGCGGGAAAAGCCCTCCGGAACAGCCGGAACGAATACTACAAAGCCCAGCAGGAGGCACAGAAAACCGGGCCTCAGAACGCGGGCGGGATGCCCCAGTGGGCCAGACAGATCTTTGGCCTGAAAGGGGAGCAGACCCCCGTAGACCTGTTGCGTGCAGACGGCAAAAAGCGCCAGAACGGCGGTGCAGCCCTGCTGGCCGTGGGAATCACCTTCATGGTGATCTTCGGGCTGGGAACGCTGGGCTGCCTCATTGGGTTGGGCGTTGTGTCGCCGGCAGCCCTTGGGGACGTTGTGGTGTCGACTGCTGAGGGCGGCGGCATCCTGATGACGGGCACGGACTACGTTATGAACACCGCCTACAACGCGCTGGGCATCGTCGGCAGCATGCTGGCCCTTGTCACGGCGGGCTTTGGCTGGATGACGGCCTGTGGTTCTGCCTGGGTCAAAGCCGGAAAGCAGCTGGGGCAGTTCGCCGATCTTGCGGATACCACCGACTACCACAAGGGCCTTTCGGTCCGGATGTTGGCCGACCTCGTCCACCAGAACCGGAAAAAAATGCTGAAGAAGCTGCAAAAATACATCCGCAAAGGCTGGCTGAACGGATGGCTGGATGAAAAAACGGAAACACTCTATCTGACGGCGGAGGATTACCGCGCCGCGCAGGAGGCCAGAGCCGCCGTGCAGGCAGAGCCGGAACCCAAGGCCGAACCGCAGGCGGAACCCCAGGAGACCCCGCTCAACCTCGAAACGACCCGCCGCTTCGCCAAAGTGCTGGCGCAGGAGCAACAGCTCATGCAGGACGCGCAGGGCGTGGAGGAGCTGGCCCACATGCAGAAGACCACCGAGGCCATCTGCGACTGGCTGGAAGCCCACCCCGAAAGCCTGCCGAAAGCACGGCGGTTCGCGGAATACTATATCCCGACCACCCTCAAGCTGCTGCACACCTACAACGATGTGCAGGGCCAGAAAGGCGATAATGCCGAGAGCATCCGCCGGGACATCGCGGGCATCCTGCATACGCTCAATCAGGCGTATGACAACCTCTACGATAATCTGCTGAGCGATGTGGCGCTGGATGTCTCCAGCGAGATCGCGGCATTGCAGGGAATGCTGGCCAACGACGGCCTGACCGGGGAGGGATTGCGATGACCTGCCGGGCATGGACCTTAAAAGAATTTGACCGCACCGCCCTCAAGGAGCTGACCGCCGCCATTGCGGAACAGAACACCGAAGAACTGGAGCAGAACGCTCTGGACGACGAGCCCTGGAGCGAGCAGAAATACGCCGCCACGCTGGCGGCACAACAGAAGGAAGCGGGCCTGCTGGCGGGTGTGCTGGCCGCGCGCGGCATCACCGACCCCGCCGAGGCGCTGACGCTGCTGGCGGGCGAGGAAGAGCTGAGCGACCCCATGCTCCTGACGGACATGGACAAAGCCTGTGCCCGCATCCTCGAAGCCATCGACAAAGAACAGACCATCGTTGTTTACGGCGATTATGATGTGGACGGCGTGACGGCCACGGCCCTGCTGTACCAGCACCTCAAGGGGATGGGCGCAAACGTCAAGTGTATGCTGCCCAGCCGCGAGGGCGACGGCTACGGCCTTTCGAAAAACGCCGTGCAGTCCATCCACGACAAGGGCTGTCAGCTCATCGTCACGGTGGACAACGGCATCTCCGCGCTGGAAGAAGCCGACTTTGCGGCTTCGCTGGGCGTAGACCTCATCGTGACGGACCACCACCTGCCCCACGACACCCTGCCCCACGCAGTGGCCGTCGTGGACCCCCGCCGCGCCGACGATCACAGCCCTTTCAAGGGCCTGTGCGGCGCGGGGGTGGCTTTCAAACTCTGTGCGGCGCTGGACGGCTGCCCGCCGGAAGAGATGCTGGACTACTGCGGCGACCTGGCCGCCGTGGGCACCGTGGCGGACGTCATGCCGCTGACCGGCGAGAACCGCACCCTCGTCAAGGCGGGCCTGAAACTGCTGCAGCAGACCGACCGGCCGGGCTTTTCGGCCCTGCTGGAAGAGGTCGGTCTGGCGGGCAGGCCCATCACGGCCGAGAACGTCAGCTATGCCATCGCGCCCCGCATCAACGCGGCGGGCCGGATGGACAACGCCGTCACCGCGCTGCAGCTCGTCCTCTGCGAGGAGGAGGAGCGCGCCGAGGAGCTGGCGCATAAGCTGAACGAGATCAATGTGGCCCGGCAGGAAACCGAGCAGGAGATCGTCCGGGCTGCGCAGGAGCAGCTGGATGCGGAACCCGCCATCCTCGAAGACCGGGTCATCCTCATCTGGGGCCGGGACTGGCACCCCGGCGTCATCGGCATCGTAGCCTCCCGGCTGGTGGAAAAGACCGGCCGTCCCGTCATCGTCGTCTCGGTGGATGAGCACGGCGAGGGCAAGGGCAGCGGCCGCAGTGTGCAGGGCTTTAACCTGCATGCCTGCATCGCCTCGTGCGAGGACATCCTGCTCCGCTTCGGCGGCCACGCCATGGCGGCGGGCCTCTCGGTGCGGGAAGAGAACCTGCACGAGCTGCGCCGCCGCCTGAACGAGTGGGCCGCGCGGGAGTGCCCCGTGCTCCTCACGCCGCCGCTGGAATGCGACCTGTCCATCCATCTGGACCGCATCACCGTGGAGTCGGTCCGGCGGCTGGAACAGCTGGCTCCCTACGGAGCCGAGAACCCCACCCCCGTTTTTGTGCTGGAAAAGGCCGTCATCGACGGCATCTACCCGGTGTCGGAGGGCAGGCACTGCCGCCTGCGCCTGCGGCAGGGCAGCGCCAGCATGTATGCCGTCTGGTTCGGGATGCACCCGGAGCAGCTGCCCTATGCCATGGGCGATGTCGTGGACGCCGCGCTGAACCTTTCGGTCTACGATGCGCCGCGCGGGGCACAGCTTTCGGGCCGCATCCTGGAGCTGCACCCGGCGGGGCTGGGCAATGCCGCCGCCGAGCAGACGGCGCTGGTGCAGGCGCTCCGGCGCGGCACCCCGCTCACGGCGGAACAGAAAGCAGCCGTGGCGCCCAAGCGGAGCGATATCATCACAGTGTACCGTGAACTGCAGGCCCGGCGCTGGCACGCTGAGGATCTGCAGCCCCTGTTCGCAAAGCTGGGGGAGCAGAACACCGGCAAGATCCTGGTCGCACTCACCGCCCTCGAACAGGTGGGGCTCATCGCGGTGCAGGAATGCGGCGGGGCAAAGTTCTGGGGACTGGTGCCCGCACAGGGCAAGAAGAATCTTGCCGACGCACCGATCTTGAAATGTCTGGAGGAAGAGTAAATGCCAGAGGGAAAAAGTATGCTGGACCCGGTCAAGCCGGAGGATTCCTATTCCGCAAAAACACACCTGCATCAGGCCGTGAGCAACCCGCCGGAAGTGGCGACGGTCGCAGCCACGGCTCTGCCTGCCAATGCCCCCGAAGGGGCGCTGCCCAGTGAGGTGCGCCCGGAGATCATCACCTGGGAAAAGCTGGTGGAGGCCATCCAGGCCAGCGGCAAAGCCTACAATATGGAGATGATCCAAAAGGCGTATGACCTGGCCAACAATGCCCACAAGGGCGTCTGCCGCCGCAGCGGCGAGCCCTACATCTGCCACCCGCTGGCCGTGGCCCGGCTGGTGCTGGACCTGGGCATGGACACCGAGAGCATCGCCGCCGCCCTGCTCCACGATGTGGTCGAGGACACCCCCACCACCCTGGACGACCTGAAGGCCGCCTTTGGCGAGGAAGTGGCCCTGCTGGTGGACGGCGTCACCAAGCTGACCAAGATCCAGTTCTCCAACATCGAAGAGCTGCAGGCTGAGAACCTGCGCAAGATGCTGCTGGCCATGAGCCGCGACGTCCGCGTGATGATCATCAAGCTCTGCGACCGGCTGCATAACATGCGCACCGGCGACGCCTGGCCCGAACAGAAGCGCCGCGACAAAGCCCGCGAGACGATGGAGGTCTATGCTCCCATCGCCAACCGTCTGGGCATCCTGAACGTGAAGGAAGAGCTGGAAGACCGCAGCCTGCACTATCTGGACCCCGTGGGCTACAACGAGATCAGCAAGATGCTGAGCGAGCGCGCGGGCGAGGAGTTCCTGGCCAGCGTGTCCGGCGTCATCGAGCAGCGGCTGGAAGAGAGCGGCATCGAGGGTGCGACCATCAAGCGCCGCGTCAAGAGCATCTACGGCATCTACCGCAAGACCATCATGCAGAACAAGTCGTTTGACGAGATCTACGATATCTATGCGGTCCGCATCATTCTGGATACCCTGGCCGAGTGCTACAGCACTCTGGGCCTCATCCACGATATGTACCACCCACTGCCCAACCGCTTCAAGGATTATATCTCCACCCCCAAACCCAACGGCTACCAGAGCTTGCACACCACCGTCATCGGGCACGAGGGCATCCCCTTCGAAGTCCAGATCCGCACCCGCAAGATGGATGAACAGGCCGAGTACGGCGTCGCGGCCCACTGGAAGTACAAAGAGGGGCTGGACGGCCACGACAAGCTTGATGAGCGTCTGGCCTGGGTCAGCCAGCTGCTGGAAAATCAGCGCGTCAGCGAGGATTCCGGCAACCTGCTGCACGACCTGAAGAGCGACCTGCTGCCGGAGGAGGTCTTCGCCTTCACCCCGAAGGGCGATGTCATCAACCTGCCTGCCGGTGCCACCTGCATCGACTTTGCCTATGCCATCCACTCTGCCGTCGGCAACCGGATGGTGGGCTGCAAGGTGAACAACCGGATGGTCCCCATCGACCACATCGTCTCCACCGGCGAGATCATCGAGGTCATCCTCGGCCCGGCGGACAAGGGCCCCAGCC
>ENA-OQRB01002014-OQRB01002014.1-human-gut-metagenome-genome-assembly--contig:-NODE-2014-length-10644-cov-4.391444_pt1 | contig 10644 bp, 4 predicted proteins | sample MGYA00243235_ERZ505100 | MGnify/ENA primary metagenome ERZ505100 (study PRJEB26097, sample SAMN02712145) | human gut metagenome | biome: Gut microbiome | host: Homo sapiens | place: Denmark: Copenhagen...
ATCAAAAAATTAAATTAAACATAAATAGTAATCAAAATGAAGAGGTTATGCCAAAATTATGTGAATGTTCTGATATAAAAGAAGAGAAAACAGAAGCGGAAATAGATTTTAATTTTGATAATGAAAATTCTGTATTAATAGACAATATAGAAATAATTGCAAACGAAAACACAAAATCAACAGTTATAATAAAATACACATCAAACAAAGAAAATGAATGCTATCATAATGGAATTATAAAAGCAAAAGCTAAAAAAAATGCAGAATTAAACATTGTATTGGTTAATTTAATGAATATAAAATCAAATAACTTTTTAGCAATTGAAAATGATTTTGGGGAAAATGCAAAAATTAATTATACAATTGTTGATTTTGGTGGAAAGCACAGCATTACAAATTATTATTCTAATTTACAAGGAGATAATTGTGATAATCAACTAAACACAATTTATTTAGGAAAAGAAAATTATAACATATTTACAGCATATGATGGAGAACAAGCATTAAAAGTAATTCAAGAAAATGAGATCCATTTAGTTATATTAGATGTTATGATGCCTAAAAAAGATGGAATAGAAACTTTAAGTGAAATTAGAAAAGATAAAAATATCCCAGTTATTATACTATCAGCAAAATCAGAAGATATTGATAAAATAAATGGATTAAATGTAGGAGCAGATGATTATGTGACGAAACCGTTTAATCCGCTGGAACTGGTGGCACGAGTGAAATCCCAGCTTCGCAGATACACCCAGCTTGGGGCAGCAGCAGAAAAAAGGGGCAACATTTATGAGACCGGCGGGTTGATGATCGATGATGACCGAAAAGAGGTTACAGTTGATGGAGAAATCGTAAAGCTGACACCGATCGAATACCGAATACTTCTTTTGCTGGTAAAAAATCAGGGACGCGTTTTTTCTACTAATCAGATTTATGAAAGCATCTGGGAGGAAGAAGCAATTGCAGCGGATAACACAGTTGCGGTTCACATCCGTCATATCAGAGAAAAAATTGAAATCAATCCGAAGGAGCCGCGCTATCTGAAAGTAGTGTGGGGACTTGGGTATAAAGTGGAAAAGATTTGAAATTCGTCCTTTCGTTGTGGAAAATATCCTACACAACTTCTGTACCTGTTACCGAGACTGTTTTATTATAGAAAGGAATGGGGTATAAATGAAAAAAAGATGGTATAAAAAGAGCGGCATAAAGGGACTTCTTGTGCTGCTGACGATATTTTTTGTGACGGTTTCCTGCGTGGGAGCCGGAACATCCGTAGTGATCATGAATACAGGGGTTCAGCCGCTGGACAGCAAAAGCTACGTGGATTCGCAGAGTTTCAGAGACAGTGTTTATAATCTTTCGCATACGATTGTCAATGCGATCAGTAACAGACATATTCTGGATCAGGCATCGGATGATGAGCTGGTCGATCTTGCTGAACTGAACCAGGGGACGGAGCTGACACACAAAAATACGTCCGGGCTTGCATACAGAGCGAAGGATTTGTATGACTGGGCAAAAAAATCGTCCTGGGACAGAAGTGCAAATGTTCTGATCTGCCGTCAGCCGGACGGTAATGACTACTATATGTATTATAATGACTTTGCTGACAAGATTATTACCGGAGAACTGAAGTTTGTTTTTGGAAGCGAGGAAGGACAGGAAGAATATACAAAAGATATACTGTCCATGCTTTCGGGTAAGGAATATATCTATTATGGATACACTGATAACAGTATAGGAATCCGTAATGACGGAGTGGAATACGTTGCAGATGCAGAGGGCAATGTTGTTTACACAGACATATATAATTATGAGTCCAGCGGAAATAATGATGCTCCATTGAAGGAAGAATATAAGCCGGATGGAGCGGACGGCATTCTTGATGTTGTAAATAACAGTAAAGAATGGAAAGGGAACATCAGCAGAGCATATCAGTATTTATATGAGGCACTGGTAGAATACAGTGACGCATCATATGGTGAGAAAATCCTGAAAACATATACGCAGGGTGCGACAAATATCAACTATATGTATGTAGATACAAAGTCCGATAAAGTGTACAGTAATATAAATGGGGTCACTTCGGCAAATTATGAAAAAATGCTGGATAAGCTGACATCTGGTGCTGATCCTTTCATGCTCATTTCACCGGAGGTGCAGGACTGTATACTTGGTTTTACTAATGTTTCGAGCTGGACGGAATCTTACTGGCAGAGTATGATTGAGAATACCGGATTTGCCGGAGAAAATTATCTTTACTTTGTTTCTGTAGATAAAGATTTTCCTGTATTAGACAGAATCAAGCAGGAAAAACTGGCTTATGAGAAGTTTGAACCATGGCTGGTGCCGATCATGGTTGTTTCTGTGGCTGCATTTATTCTGGCACTCGTAGGAATTGTGATTCTGACAGTTGCAGCAGGACGAAACAATGAAGATGAAAAAGTACATTTGAATTTCTTTGACCGATGGTATACAGAGATTGCAGCAGGTATGATTGTTGTAATCTGGCTGATGGGATTTTCAATACTGATGCAGGCAATGGATTCAGAAGAAATGCGGATAATCTGGGAAGTCATTGATTTCGGAATGATCGGCATTTGGACAGGATGCTGGTTCCTGACTGGCTGGCTCAGTCTGGTACGAAGAATTAAAGAGAAATCATTATGGAGAGATTCACTTCTCAGACATGTGTTGCGGCTGCTAAAGAAAATCTTTTCAGGCATCGGAAATCTGGTGGTTTTCATGAGTAAAAATACCATCAGCAGAATAAAGATAGCTGCCGGGTTTGGATGTTTTGTATTTGCACAGATGCTGCTTGTTATATTGGGAATTGGAGCCGGTGCCATGCTTCCCCTGTTGCTTTTGCTTGTATTGGATGTGGCAGTACTTTACTGGCTGCTGAAAAAAGCCTGGGGAAGAGAACAGATTATAGGTGGACTGAAAAAAATCACAGACGGTGAGCTGCAATATAAAATTCCAACGGAAAAACTCTCCGGTGAGCAGGAAATGGTGGCGGATTATATTAACCATATCGGGGAGGGGCTGGACGCAGCCGTAGAAAACAGCCTCAAAAACGAGCGGATGAAGACGGAATTGATCACGAATGTTTCACATGATATCAAGACACCGTTGACATCAATCATCAACTATATAGATCTTCTCAAGAGAGAAAATCCGGAAGATCCCAAGATCAGGGGGTATCTGGAAGTTCTGGAAAATAAGGCACAGAGACTGAAGGTTCTTACAGAAGATGTCGTAGAGGCATCTAAGGCAAGCACCGGAAATATCACACTGGAAATGACAGAACTGAATTTTGTGGAACTGATTAACCAGGTAATCGGAGAATTTGAAGAAAAATTTGAAGAAAGAAATCTGCAGATGGTCGTTCATTTTGATGAGGAAGAGGCAATCATCTGTGCGGATGGACGCAGACTCTGGAGAGTTCTGGAAAATGTTTTCGGAAATGTATCTAAATATGCGATGGAAAACACAAGAGTCTATGTAGACATGAATGTGAACCGTCCGAATGTACGGCTCTCTCTCAAGAATATTTCCGCGCAGCCGCTGAATATCACAGCGGACGAACTGACGGAGCGTTTTATCCGAGGGGATGTTTCCAGAAATACTGAAGGAAGCGGCTTGGGATTGTCCATCGCGAAAGACCTTGTGCAGCTGCAGGGTGGGACGTTTAATCTGTATCTCGACGGGGATCTGTTTAAAGTAACGATAGAATTTAAGATGAAGTAACAAAATAAAACAACGTGAACTAAATGTATAAATAAACGAAAGATCTGCCACAGATGCAGGTTCAGAAATAAGAGATTTTATATGTCTGTGATATGTGAAATAACCATTCAGACAGGCTTCGTCGTCCGGAAGTACTAAAGATATTCCTGACTGTTAAAAGCGCTTATAAAAATCGTAAACTCGTTTCACTCAAACAGTACGATTTTTATTCGCAACACAGTCAGATCATATCTAAGTACTTCTCAGACTCCTGCAGAAAGTCTGGATGGTTATTTCAATATACAGACATTTTTACTTTCTTATGTTGATATGAAAAAGATGGAGAAGATATATTTCTATACTTTACAGTGGTTTTATTTTGCAGAGAAGATTGTGTGGCGGGCAGGTGATAGCCCTGTTTCATATCAGAGAAGTATGAGACTTTCTATTCATAATGATTCAAAACAGGGATAATCGTAAAAAGTTTCTGTACATGAAAACAGCCGGTGAATATATAGACATAATGACGCTCTGCAGGATTCGAGCAAGTTCTTAATGTTTGATCAATGCGTTACGAATAAAAATTATGCTGTCTGAGCGTCAGCGAGTTCATAATTTTTATTTGTGCATTTAGCAGTGATTAAACATTTTAGAACTTACCGAATCCGAAGCCTGTTGTTATGTCTATATACTCATCCGGCTGTGTATCTTACACAGAACTTTTTACGATTATCCCTGTATCCTCATTCCCCTACACCTGAATCCGGTCCGCTACTTCATTCCCAACCGCCAGCCGCCGGTCATTCCGCCCGATGATCAGCCAATCCCGGCACTTCTGAATAACCTGAATCGTGCTGCCTTCTTTAATATCCATGTTTCTCATCGTTTCCAGAATCTCTGGAACACCAAACATCCATTTGATCGTGCAGGTATCTCCTGCATTTATCTGTGATAAAGCCTGCATAAAAGTCCCTCCTTTAGGAAAGATAGAAAAGAGTTAACGTCAGATAATTTGCACTTTTGTTATTAAATTAATCATACAACTCAGAATGTATGTTCGTCAATTGGAACATCAGCTAGTCAAATCTCATATTGGATAGCGTCAGCTGACAGTAGATAGTGTGCACTAAGAGACCGATTGTATACATAATGAAGCGATAATGCAATTGACAGAATTTCTTATAAATGATATTCTTTAACAAGGTTTCAAATAACTAACCAAAGTAAGAGGAGGAGAACCGTGAAGAGACAGATTGCATTTTTAGTTTCGGCAATGATGACTGTGAATTTATTTACAGCGGTGCCGGCTTTTGCGACAGATGATTTTTCTGATGTAGAAGTGGCAGTTCAGGAAGACAGTAATGAAGATGCTGAAGAAATGGAAATTCAGGATTCAACAGAGGAAGATTTTGAGGATGAAGAAGCAGTAATGGAAGATGGCGCTGCATCGGAAAACGAAGTAGACAGTGTGACAGATGCGGATCTGTTTTCAGACGCGGATTCTGAAGATGCAGTTGCAGAATCCCAACAGTTAAAAGATGCACCGACCGCAGAAGCAAAACTGGAGTCAGGCTTTGGGAGTGATTATCAGAAACTTCTTTTTTCTGACGGTGCATATGCAGGAGGAATCAGCCAGATCCTTGTAAATGGAAATGTATGGGAAAAAGTATCTTCAAAATACAGTTTGTTTAGAAGAAATGCATATTATATGGATAGTTCAGATGCTTCGGTAGTCTTTGACGGCAGTGGAAACGGCATATTGACCAGCGGAGATATCATTACGATAAAAAATCCGTCATACCAGGATCTGCTTCTTCGTGTGAAGGAGAGTGGAAGTGATTTCGCAGTGGAGCCTTATGATCCAAACAGTGGAAATGATAAAGAAGGTCCATCTGATGGACAGAACACATTATATGTGAGATTAAACGGATATTTTGAGAGTGCACTTACCGGTCAGCAGAAATATGATGCAATCAGTGGAGCATCTACTTCGGTTTCTACGAATAAAAACAGTAATGTTATTGTCGAAGCGGCAGTGGTTCCGGACGGAACAACGCCGGGAAAAAATGACTGGAAACCTTTACATGAAGCAGTAACGGTAAATACAAAAAAGACAAGCGTAAATATCGACACGGAATCCTGTGGAATGTCAGGTGTATACTCGATTTATGACAGCTCATTGTCACTGAGCGGTGTTCCTGATCAACCGGGTTCTTATCTGGTAAGTGTAACAGTAACAGATCAGAATGGCAGAACCGCAACCAGTAATGAGCTTGTATTTAAGGTTTATTCACGTACGGAAAAACTGAGTGACTGTCTGAAACTTGAAAATGCAAAGCAGACTGCAGATGGCAAATACATGTATGATATGGAACCATGGGCAATTGCAAATTTTGGCGGTACAAATGAGACAGTAACTGTACCGGCACAGATCAAAGCATGGTATGGCTCTCATACAAGCGGCACATATGGAGAACTGGGATATGCAGTATCTGAGACAGAAAATCCGACGCAGACATTGATTATTCCGAATGGTTGTGACCTGACCCTGGTAAATATGAAAGTCTTCAGCAGTGTCCGTATTATTGTACAGGAAGGCGGCAGACTGTGCCTTAGGGATTCCTCTATGCATGGTGTGATTGAGGTGATGAATGGTGGAAGGGTTTCTGTGAACTATGACAATTATGGCAGAAGCTTTCTGACAGGTGCATCTGTGAATGGACAGCTGATTTTAAATGCGGGTGCGATTATGGAAAATTCACTGATCTATTCAAATACAAATTTCCTGGCAAATGGTTCAGAAGTACGCCATAATACATCGCCGGTAGTTCTTGTAAAAGGTGATGCTTCCATAGAAGGGGAAGTTTATATCAGAGGTGATGAGGCAGCTACAGGTACAGACCCGGCTACAGAAAAAAGTTACAGTGGACAGCCTGCACTGAAAATTTCAGGTGGTACACTGACACTTTCTGAGAATGGAGTCCTTGGTGTATACGGAGGCGGAAGAAATGCAACGACATCTGTTGGCGGGGCTGCGCTGATTCTCGATCAGGGAACTGTCAGTGGCAACGGAAAGCTTATTGCGGTTGGCGGAAATGGTACATATGATGATGGCGGAAACGGCATCAGCGGAACAGGTACGATATCTACGGCAAGCGCATGGCTGGAAGGTGGTTCTACAATTTTGTCAAAAGAAGCTTCCGTTGCCGGAAAAGCATATGTTTCTTCAGTTAATATAGCTGATCAGACGACACTGAAAGCAATTGATGGAAGAAAAATCTCCAATAACTTTGAAAATACAACGGAAAGACAGTGGAATGATATTACAACAAAACCGAATCTGACATTATATGAAATAACAGAGCCGGATGAGAAACCGGAGCCAGGTGAGAAACCGGAGCCAAGTGTAAAACCGGAACCAAGCGAGAAACCGGAACCGAGTGAGAAACCGGAGCCAAGCGAGAAACCGGAACCGAGTGAGAAACCGGAGCCAAATGAAAAACCAGAGCAGGGAAAAAAGCCGGAAACGATAAAGAAACCTGCAAAAGTAAATGGTGCGAAGGCAATATCTGCCGGATATAACCAGATCAGAATTACATGGAAGAAAGCTGCAAATGCAAGCGGATATATCATTGAAAGAAAAAAAGGATCAAAATGGCAGACAATCGCAAATATAAAAGCGTCTGCACTTTCTTACACACAGCGCAATTCCAAGAAGTATCCAATTCAGACAGGACGTGGGTATGCATATCGAATCAGAGCATATCGAGTGGTTAACGGGAAATATGTTTACGGAGAATATTCCGGAGCATTCAGTGGCAAAGCATTACCGGCAGCGACGACGTTAAGAGTAGCAGGAAAATCTTCCGGTATTCGGTTAAGCTGGAGAAAAGTTTCGGGTGCATCCGGATATGTAGTGTACCGCTATATCGGAGGAAAACGGAGCAGAATTGCATCTACAGGCAAAATAACGCTCATAGACAGAAAAGTATCAAAAGGCCGCAGTTATGGTTATCGTGTACGGGCATATCGTATAGTAAATGGAAAGAGGGTATACGGAAGCTGGTCCGGACTGAAAAGAATAAGAAGATAAAAGAGGAAAGAATGCCGAGGCATTCTTGAATCTGCAGATGAAAGCTCTCTTTATCGAAAATCCGATAGAGAGGGCTTTTTCCAAATTCCAGGTTTACAAACATTTACAAATATGCTACTATTTTTAAAGAGCGGAAATATGATATGTTCCGCAGAATATAAGCAAACTCACAGAACAAGAGAGTACATTTGCTGACCACATTACAGAGAATTCCCCGATGGAAGAATTGCTATGCTATGAGCAGAAGAATAGCGCAGAATGAAAAAGAATCGTTCGATTCCGGTGGCTGAGAGGGAAGTGCAGGTGCAGATGGAAGATGGCTTGGGAGAGGTGCAGGCGAGATGAGATTTACATTCAGACTGCAACAGGACCGCCTGTTATAGCGGAAGGGTATCAGGACAGTGACAGAACGACCGGATTGGATCGGGAAGTCAGGATGGAATCGTACCCGATAAGGTTTCTGACCGCGAGGCAGGAACGAACAGAAGTGGTAACACGGGCAGGACTCGTCTTCTCAATATGAAGGGAAGATGGTCTTTTTTTTACGTTATAGGAAATTACTTCGTAATGTTCCAATAATGTAAAAACGCTTCGCGAGGATATTTAAGAATATTAATCAGGAGGAACTATAAAATGGAAAAGCAGAAGTATTATATTACAACAGCGATTGCTTATACATCCGGTAAGCCGCACATTGGTAACACTTACGAGATCGTACTGGCAGATGCAATTGCACGTTACAAAAGACAGGAAGGATATGACGTATTTTTCCAGACAGGAACTGACGAGCATGGTCAGAAGATCGAACTCAAAGCAGAAGAAGCAGGAATCACACCAAAGGAATTCGTAGACAACGTATCCGGTGAGATTAAGAGAATCTGGGATCTGATGAACACATCTTATGACAAATTCATCCGTACCACAGATGCCGATCACGAAAAACAGGTTCAGAAAATCTTCAAGAAGATGTACGCAAAAGGTGATATCTACAAAGGACATTATGAAGGAATGTACTGTACACCATGTGAATCTTTCTTTACAGAATCACAGCTTGTAGATGGCAAATGTCCGGACTGCGGACGTCCGTGTGTACCTGCAAAAGAAGAAGCATACTTCTTCAAAATGAGCAAATATGCAGACCGTCTGATCGACTATATCAACACACATCCGGATTTCATCCAGCCGGAATCCCGTAAAAACGAGATGATGAACAACTTCCTTCTTCCGGGACTTCAGGATCTCTGCGTATCCAGAACATCCTTCAAATGGGGAATTCCGGTAGACTTCGATCCGAAACACGTTGTTTATGTATGGCTGGATGCTCTGACAAACTATATTACAGGAATCGGATATGACTGCGACGGCGAAAGCTCCGAACAGTTCAACAAACTGTGGCCGGCAGACCTTCATCTGATCGGTAAAGACATCATTCGTTTCCATACTATTTACTGGCCTATCTTCCTGATGTCACTTGATCTGCCGCTTCCGAAACAGGTATTCGGACATCCGTGGCTGCTTCAGGGAGATGGCAAAATGAGTAAATCAAAAGGAAATGTTATCTATGCAGATGAACTCGTTGATTTCTTTGGCGTAGATGCAGTTCGTTACTTTGTACTGCATGAAATGCCATTCGAGAATGACGGTGTTATTTCCTGGGAGCTGATGGTAGAGCGTTTGAACTCTGATCTTGCAAATACACTTGGAAACCTTGTAAACAGAACTGTTTCTATGACAAACAAATACTTCGGCGGAACAGTAGAAGATAAGGGTGTTGTAGAAGATGTAGATGCAGAACTGAAAGCAGTTGTAGAGAATGCTTCTAAAGCAGTTGATGCTAAGATGGCAGACCTCCGTGTTGCCGATGCGATTACAGAAATCTTCAATCTGTTCAAACGCTGCAATAAATATATTGATGAGACAGAACCATGGGTATTGGCAAAGGATGAAGCGAAGAAGGACAGACTGGCTACTGTACTGTACAATCTGGTAGCGAGCATTTCTATCGGAGCTGGTCTGTTAGAGCCATATTTACCGGAGACAGCACAGAAGATCGCAGCACAGCTTAATACAACTGTAAGAGACTTCGATTCTGTGAAGACCTTCGGTCTGTATCCATCTGGAAATAAAGTAACAGAGACTCCTGAGATTCTCTTTGCCCGTCTGGACCCTAAGGAAGTTATGGCTAAGGTAGAAGAGCTGCAGCAGAAGCAGGCAGCCGCAGCCGGACAGACACAGGAAGCAGCAGAAGATGAGAATGTCATTGACATTGAACCAAAGGCTGAGATCACATATGATGATTTTGCCAGGCTGCAGTTCCAGGTAGGCGAGATCATTGCCTGTGAGGCAGTTCCAAAGTCCAAGAAATTATTGTGCAGCCAGGTAAAGATTGGCAGTCAGGTAAAGCAGATTGTATCTGGTATTAAGGCACATTACACACCGGAGGAAATGGTTGGTAAGAAGGTTATGGTTCTGGTGAACTTAAAGCCTGCTAAGCTGGCTGGTGTTTTATCTGAGGGTATGCTGCTGTGCGCAGAGGACGCAGAGGGTAATCTTGCTCTTGTGTCACCTGAGAAGCCTATGCCTGCAGGAGCAGAGATCTGCTAAGTAAGAGGCTGTATGGCGCATCCCTTTAGAGGGGTGCGCTTCTTTATAACCTAGGTTTATCTGTCTGATGGAGGGCAAGGCATGAAAGAACGGATAGATAAAGAAAGACTTCATTTATTTGCGCCAAGAGATATTCTGGTGACACATGTGGAGGTAGAAGGTATTATTTTTATTGAGAAATTAAAGGAAGCAGTAAAGAATGCTGTTGCCAGAAATGA
>ENA-OQRB01002021-OQRB01002021.1-human-gut-metagenome-genome-assembly--contig:-NODE-2021-length-10624-cov-9.988457_pt1 | contig 10624 bp, 10 predicted proteins | sample MGYA00243235_ERZ505100 | MGnify/ENA primary metagenome ERZ505100 (study PRJEB26097, sample SAMN02712145) | human gut metagenome | biome: Gut microbiome | host: Homo sapiens | place: Denmark...
TGGATAGCGTTTTAAAAGAGCATGGCATGACGCTCCGCGAGGACGGCGACCTGCTGTATTGCAGTGGACAGCTGATCGGGGGAAACTATACGATCGCAGGCAATGTGTCCTCTCAATATATTTCGGGCCTTCTCATGGCGCTGCCGCTGCTGATCAGAGACAGCCTTCTTATGGTGTCCGGTCCGCTGGAATCCGCGGCTTACGTCGCCATGACGGAGGATGCACTTCAGCTTTCCAAGCTGACCATCCCCAAAATGGGGGTGATGTGGGCGATTCCCGGTCAGCAGAGATGTCATCTGCCGAAGCGCACGGTCGTCGAGGGCGACTGGTCGAACACGGCGTTCTTCCTCTGCATGGGTGCGCTGTCGAAAGAGGGCGTGACCGTCGAGGGGCTGAATTTGCAGTCCTCGCAGGGCGACCGCGGCGTGATAGACGTTTTGCGCCGGTTCGGCGCGGAAGTCACCGAGCACGGAGACGCCGTGACGGTCAGGCGCGGCGCACTGCATGGCGTGATGATCGACGCCGCGCCCATCCCCGATCTCATCCCCGTGCTGAGCGTCGTTGCGTCGGTCGCAGAGGGGGAGACGCGAGTCGAAAACGCCTACCGCCTGCGGCTCAAGGAGTCTGACCGCCTCAAGAGCACGGCGAATCTCTTGCGCGCGCTCGGCGGACAAGTCGAAGAGAAAGAAGACGGCCTTGTCATCACGGGCGTTCCCGCGCTGCACGGCGGCGCGGTCGAAACGCAGAACGACCATCGCCTCGCGATGTCCGCCGCCACGGCGGCCTGCGCCGCGACGGGCGAGATCACAGTCGACAACGACGGCTGCGTGGCAAAGTCCTATCCCCGCTTCTGGGAGGATTTTAGCAGCTTGAAAGGAGAGGGCTTATGAGCAGCACCTACGGCGAAAATCTGCATCTGACCATCTTTGGCCAGTCGCATTCCCCTGCCATCGGCGTGACGGTCGAGGGCATCCCCGCGGGCGAGAAAGTTGATCTGGACGAGCTCCAGCGCTTTTTAAGCCGCCGCGCGCCGGGCAAAAATGCATGGTCGACGCCGCGCAAAGAGGCTGACGCGCCGGAGATCCTCTCCGGCCTTGTGAACGGCTATACCTGCGGTGCGCCGCTCACGGCCATCATCCGCAATACGAACACCCGCTCGCAGGATTACGCGAATCTTGCCGTCACGCCGCGCCCCGGTCACGCGGACTACACCGCCGAGGTCAAATACGGCGGCTATCAGGACCGCGCGGGCGGCGGACACTTTTCAGGCCGCTTGACCGCGCCGCTGTGCATCGCGGGCGGCATCTGCCTGCAAATTCTCGCGCGCGAGGGCATCACGCTTGTGAGCCGCATCGCCTCCATTGCGGGCATTTCTGACGAAGGAGAGCTGACAGGCTCGCTTGCAGGCAAGGAGTTCCCCGTCGTCAGCGATGCGCGCGGCGAGGAGATGCGCGAAGCCATCGCGGCGGCGCGCGAGGCTGGTGACAGCGTCGGCGGCGTCATCGAATGCGCGGTTTTCGGCGCGCCCGCGGGCCTTGGCGACCCGATGTTCGACGGCATGGAAAATCGCATTGCCTCGGCGGTTTTCGGCATTCCCGCGGTCAAGGGCATCGAGTTTGGCGTGGGCTTTGGCGTGGCGAGCCTTCGCGGCAGCGAGGATAACGACGCCTTTACGGTCGAAAACGGCAAGATCATCACTGAGACGAACCATTGCGGCGGCATTCTTGGCGGTATCACGAACGGCATGCCCATCGTGTTCCGCGCGGCGTTCAAGCCGACGCCATCCATCGCGCGCGAGCAGCAGAGCGTCAATTTGCAGACGATGGTGCCGGAGAAGATGGCCGTCACGGGCCGCCACGACCCGTGCATCGTGCCGCGCGCCGTGCCCTGTGTGGAGGCGGCGGCCGCCATCGCGGTCTATGATGCGTATCTATCGCGCAAGAAGGAAATGAGGTAAGGGAACATGGACTTAAACGACTATCGAAAAGAGATCGACCGCATCGACGATCAGCTTATCGCGCTCTTTGCCCGGCGCATGGAGACCGCTGAAAAGATCGCGGAGTATAAGAAGGCCAACGGCCTGCGCGTGCTCGATGCGCGCCGCGAGAAGGAGAAAATGCGCGAGATTCTGGACAAAACGCCGGACGACCTGCGCGAATACGTCTCCTCGCTCTACTCCCTCATTTTCGAGCTGAGCCGCAGCCGCCAGAGCTGTCTTCTCGGCACGAAGGGCGATCTGCCCGCGAAGATTGCCGAGGCCATCGAAAAGACGCCGCAGCTCTTTCCCGAGGACGCCGCCGTCGCCTGTCAGGGCGTGGAGGGCGCATACTCCGAGCAGGCATGCGAAAGGCTCTTCAAGCGCCCGAGCACGTTCTTTTTCAGTTCCTTTGAGGCGGTGTTCTCCGCCATTGAAAAGGGCCTCTGCCGCTACGGCGTGCTGCCGCTGGAAAACAGCACGGCGGGCAGCGTGAACGCGGTCTACGACTTGATGACGCAACACAACTTCCGCATCGTGCGCTCCGTGCGCATCAAGGTTGACCATAATCTTCTCGCCAATCCCGGTGCGAAGCTCGAAAACATCCGCGAAATTTACTCCCACGAGCAGGCCATCAGCCAGTGCGCACACTTTTTACAGGGGCTTCCCAATGTGAAGGTCATCCGCTGCGAAAATACCGCGGTGGCGGCGCGCATGGTGGCCGAGTCCGGCCGCGACGATGTGGCGGCGCTGTCGTCCCGCGCATGCAGAGAGCTCTACGGCCTTGACTGCCTCGCCGCCTCTGTGCAGGATCAGGGCAATAACTTCACGCGCTTCATCTGCATTGCGAAAAACCTCGAAATTTACCCCGGTGCAGACCGCACGAGCCTGATGATGGTGCTGCCGCACCACCCCGGCTCGCTCTACAAGGTGCTCTCACGCTTCAACGCGCTCGGCGTGAACATGAACAAGCTCGAGAGCCGCCCGATGCCGGATCGCAACTTCGAGTTCATGTTCTATTTCGACCTTGAGACCTCGGTCTACGCCCCGCAGTTTACCCAGCTCATGGGCGAGCTGCCGGAGCTGTGCGAGGAGTTCACGTATCTTGGCTCTTACAGTGAGGTGGTTTGAATGAAGCGCTGCGGATTACTCGGTGAAAAGCTCGGCCACAGCTATTCGCCCGCTATCCACGCGGAGCTGGCGGACTATGAATACAGGCTTTACGAGGTCGCGCCCGAAAAGCTCGGCGAATTTCTGACGGGCGGCGGCTTTGACGGCATGAACGTCACCATTCCCTATAAAAAGGCCGTCATCCCGTACTGCGCAGAGCTTTCACCCATTGCGCAAAAACTCCAGAGTGTGAATGTGCTCGTGCGCCGCGAGGACGGCACGCTGTACGGCGACAACGCCGACGCCTACGGTTTTGCCGGTATGGTCAGGGCGAGCGGCATTGCCATTGAGGGCAAAAAGACACTCGTACTCGGCTCCGGCGGCGCGTCCTCAACGGTCCACGCCGTGCTTGAGGAGATGGGCGCGCGCAGCGTGACCATCATCTCCCGCAAGGGCGAGGACAATTACAACAATCTGGATCGTCACGCGGACGCGGAGGTCATCGTGAACACCACGCCCGTCGGCATGTACCCGAACTGCGGCGTGTCGCCCGTCGACCTGTCGCTCTTCCCGAAGCTCGAGGGTGTGCTCGATATCGTCTACAACCCCGCGCGTACAGCGTTTGTCTTGCAAGCGGAAAAGCTCGGCATTCCGTATATGAGCGGACTCTACATGCTCGTCGCGCAGGCTAAGCGCACGGCGGAGGTCTTTGAAAACCGCGACATCCCCGACAGCGAGACCGAGCGCATCTGGAAAAAGCTGAGCCTTGAGATGCAGAACATCGTGCTGATCGGTATGCCCGGCAGCGGCAAGAGCACCGTGGCCGCGCGCCTTGCCGAGGCGCTCGACCGCATCGCGCTTGACAGCGACGCCGAGATCGAAGAGAAAAACGGCGCGACCTGCGCCCAGCTCATCGAAAAGCACGGCGAGGCGGAATTCCGAAAGCTCGAGAGCGGGGCCATCGCGGAGCTCGGCAAGCGCTCCGGCGCGGTCATCGCCACGGGCGGCGGCTGCGTGACGAGAGAGGAAAACTACGATCTTCTGCACCAGAACGGCATCATTTTCTGGTTGAAGCGTGATATCGACCAGCTGCCGCGCGAGGGGAGGCCTCTTTCGGCGGGCGACCTTGCGGCGATGTACGACAGGCGCAAGGCCTGCTATGAAAGATTTGCCGACCACATTGTTGACAACAACGGCACGGTCGATGAGACTGTGCAGGCAATTTTGGATTGCCTGAAATAAAGGACAAAACTGCCCGCCGCAATTTTGCGGCGGGCAGTTTTTGCGCGATGGCGGCAGCTACGGTAGGGGATGGCGAGATCGCTGCGCGAGCGCTTCGTCATAGCATCTCGCGCAGCGCCGCCAGTCGATCACCTGCACACGCAGGGCGAGGGACTCCTCGCTGCACGGCACCACCGGCGCGGTCAGGTCGAGCAGCACCGCGCCGAACGCGATGTCGGGGTCCTTCGTGCCGGTGAGCCGGAGTGAGCCGTCCGCCATCAGCGAGAGCAGGACGCGACCGCCGCAGCCGCGGCGCAGCGCATGTGTGAGCACGCGCTCAAAGTCCTCCCGCTCGCCGAAATCGCGCAAAATCGCGGCCTCAAATGTATTCAAAACAGTCCACCTCGCCATATGGTATGCAGAAAGTCCATCAGACAGCACAAAAAAGCGGAAAGTCCTGTGACTTTCCGCTTTTCATTTCAATTTGGACTAACTTAGATGTGGACGACCTTCAGCTCGCTCGCCTCGAAGAGACCGAGGCGCTTGCCGACGTTGACATATACCTGCGGGTCGCCGCTCGTGCAGATGACGAATTTGCCCTTTTTCTGCGGGTTGAGCGCGTTCTGCTCGGTGAGGTATGCCTTGACGGCGTTTGCCTGCTCGAGCGCGGGGTTGATGAGGTGCATTTCGGGATAGCACTCGTGGAAGTTCTCTTCCACGATGGGATAGTGCGTGCAGCCGAGGATCAGGTTTTCGACCTTTTCGCGCGCGAGAATGTTGTCGACCTGCGTACGGATCTCGGTGTTAATGTCGTGCTGGTTGAAGTCGCCGCGGTCAACGAGTGCCGCGAGCAGGGGAGAGCCCTTGCCGACGACCTTGCACTCGGGATCACCCTCATGGATGAGCTCGGCGTACTTGCCGGAGGCAACAGTGAACTCCGTCGCGATGAGGCCGACGCTCTTGAGATGCTCGCGCAGGACGTATTTGGCAGCTTCTTCCACGATGCTGACGATCTTGTAGTCGAAGCAGGGGCGCAGGCGGTCGGCCATGGTGGAGATGGTGTTGCAGGCGATGGCGGTGCACTTGACACCGTTGTCGCCGAGGAACTGGAGCATGTGGCTGCTCAACTCGAAGATCTGGTCAGAGGTCTTGTTGCCGTAGGGGCAGTTGGCACTGTCGCCAAAATAGATGATATCTTCGCCGGGGAGAATGCGCTGTAATTCACGCACGACGGTCAGTCCGCCGATGCCGCTGTCCATCACGCCGATGGGATTGCCTGCGTTCAACATGGTTGAAAGCCTCCTTTTTTTTCTGCGAATATTGTAACACAGGAACAAAGAAATGCAAGCAAAATCTCAAAAGGACGTTTTTTTTGCGAAAAAAGAGGAAAAGCATTGCAATTTCTCATGCAGTTGATTAAAATACTAATTGGTGAGAGTTGGGCATTTCTGCCCTGACGCATGGAAATGCGTCGTGAACGAAGGATGAGAGAGGATTCGAAACGATATGACGATCTTTAACATCATTACCCTCTTCGGCGGCCTCGCGCTGTTCCTGTACGGTATGCGCCTGATGGGCGACGGACTGAAAAAAGGTTCGTCCGATGCCTTCAAGCGCGCGATGGAAAAGGTGACGAACAATCCGCTCGTCGGCTTTCTGCTGGGCCTTGTGGTCACGGCGGTCATCCAGAGCTCTACGGCGACGATCGTGCTGACGTCGGGCCTTGTCGGCGCAGGCGTGATGTCGCTGCACCAGTCGATCGGCGTTATTCTGGGCGCGAATGTCGGTACGACGATCACGGGCCAGATCATTCGCCTTCTCGACGTGAACGCATCGGAGACATCGCTGCTCAATTTCTTCAAGCCCTCGACGCTCGCGCCCCTTGCGGCGATCATCGGCATTCTGTTTCTAATGGCGGTCAAGACCCGCCAGTCCGATACCATCGGCTCGATCGCGATGGGCTTCGGCATCCTCTTCACCGGCCTTCTCAGCATGACCGCGGCGGTGAGCCCGCTGTCGGAATCCGAGACGTTTGCCAACATGTTCTACCAGCTCTCCGGTAAGCCGGTGCTCGGATTCCTGCTCGGCGCGGGCGTTGCGTTCCTGCTGCAGAGTTCGTCGGCGACCATCGGTATATTACAGGCCATTGCTACGACCGGCGCGCTGACGTTCTCGTCGGTTTACGCCATCATCATCGGCGTCAACATCGGCGACTGTGTGACGACGGCCATCGTCTGCTCCATCGGCTCGAAAGCCGATGCCAAGCGCACGGGCGTGATCCATATCCTCTTCAACATCGCCGGTTCGATCCTCGTGATCGTGGGGCTGATGCTGCTGCACTCGTTCGGTGTCCTCGATGCCCTGTGGGACGAGGCGCTTTCCTCCGGCGGCATCGCGAATGTGCACACGGTGTTCCGTCTTGTTTCGGCCATCGTGCTGCTGCCGGTGTGCGGCCAGTTTGAAAAGCTCTCGCGCAAGCTCGTCAAGGACGATGTGCGCCTTGGTGAAAATGTCGACCACGAGCTTTCGCTGCTCGATGAAAAGTTCTTCACCTCTCCCGCCATCGCGCTCTCGGGCGCGGGTGAGGCCATCACCACCATGGCGCGCCTTGCGCGCACAGGCGTGATGGGCGCGATGGGCGTGCTCGAGCAATACGATGCCCACACGATCAAGGTCATCAACGAGAACGAGGAGCACATCGACAAGCTCGCCGACCATGTGGACAACTACCTCATCCGCCTGTCGCCGCACATGCCGAGCGGACACGGAAGCGACATGCTCAACTACTATATCCAGTGCTTCGGCGAGTTTGAGCGTATCGGCGACCACGCCGTGAACCTGACGGAAAATGCGCAGGAGTTCCTTGACCGCAGCGCGAGCCTGTCGCCCACGGCACATCAGGAGCTCATGGTGCTGCGCGAGGTACTCGGCGAGATTTTAGATTACACCTACAAGGCCTTTGCCGCCACGGACTACGAGGCCGCGCGCCACATCGAGCCGGTCGAGGAGGTCGTGGACGACCTCGTCGCCACGCTGCGCGCCAATCACATCCGCCGCGTGCGCGACGGGCAGTGCACGGTGTACGCGGGCCTCACGTTTCTCGATATCCTCGTCAATGTGGAGCGCATCGCCGACCAGTGCTCGAATGTCGGCGTTTTCACGCTCTCGATGTTCGACGAGCACATCATGAACAACCACCACGACTATATTCAGGCGCTGCACCAGGGCAAAGACCCGGTCTTCAACCGCGCCTATCAGGAGGCGCACGACAAGTATTTCGGCGAGCTCAAACGCATCGAGCGCAGTAAGTGAACCGCGCCAGATATGCGCGCCCCTGATTTAATGGAAAATAACGATCAATGCGACTTTTGTGCGCCGCGGCTTGCGTTTGCCGCGGCGCTTTGCTATAATGCAGTGCATAATAGCAGCGTGATTCTCTGCAAAGGAGCATGAAAATATGAAAGCGATTCTTGATGAAATGCTCGCGGCCCTTTCGCGCGGCGAGCGTGTGGTGCTGAGCAGCATTCTGGCATCCTCGGGCTCTGTGCCGCGCGGCGCGGGCGCGAAGATGGCCGTCTTTGAAGATGGCCGCGTGCTCGGCACGATCGGCGGAGGCGCGGTGGAGCGGCTGAGCATCCAGCGCGCGCAGGACGCGCTCAAAAACGGCGGCAGCAACGAGCTCAAGTCCTACAACCTGCACCCGAGTGAGGTGGCCAGCACGGGCATGATCTGCGGCGGCGCGGTCACGGTCTACTTCCAGTTCTTCGCGCCCGAGCAGACTGCGGACGTCGCGGTGCTCAAGCTCTGGCGCAAAATGCTCGACAGGGACGTCGACCTCTGGCTGCTGCTGTCTCTCGACGGCGACGGCGTGAACGAGTTCCATGTTGTCACGCGCGAGGAGATCCCGCAGGACAAGGCGGACTATTTTTCTGCCAAGGCCGTGTGGAAAGACGGCATTTATGTCGAGCCGCTGTGTCACGCGGGCAGCGTGTATATCTTCGGCGGCGGCCATGTGGGCCGCGCGCTCGTGCCGGTGCTGGCGACGGTGGGCTTCCGCGTGGTGATGTACGACAACCGCGAGGAGCTTGCGAAGAAAGAGCACTATCCCATGGCGAGCGAGGTCATCTTCGGCAGCTTTTCCGACATTTCCGGCAAGGTGGCGCTCACGGCGAACGACTATGCCGTCGTGATGACGCCGGGCCATCAGGCAGACTATGAGATCCTCTCCCAGGTGCTTAAGAGCAGCGCGACCTATATCGGCTGCATCGGCAGCCGCACGAAGGTCGCCAAGACGCGCGAGCGCCTCAAGGGCGACGGCTATACCGAAGAAGACATCGCGCGCGTCCACGCGCCCATCGGCCTTCCGATCCTGGCCGAGACGCCGGAGGAGATCGCCATCAGCATCGCGGCGGAGATGATCGAGCACCGCGCGCACCTCGCCGGACAGCGGCACTGAGGGCGCTCACATGCAGATCGCACCGCTTTTGCACGTCGGCCGCGGCGTGACGGCCATCATCGGCGGCGGCGGAAAGACGACGCTGATGGAAACGCTCGCCGGGGAGCTTTCGAAAAAGGGCAGGGTCATCATCACGACCTCGACGCACATTCGCCGCCCGGAGTGGTATGAAACGCTGTTGGATGCGGACGAGGCCGCTGTTTCGGCGGCGCTGAGACGGTCAAGCATCGTCTGCGTCGGCGAGGAGGCGGAGGACGGGAAGCTTTGCGCGCCGAAGCTGGGCTTTGAGACGCTGGCACAGCTCGCGGATCATGTCGGGGATGGTCTGGCCGGCGACCTCAAGACGCTCGGCAGAGCCGGGATGCGCTTCGGAGAAGGTGTCCCACGCGGTGACGAGGTTCGGGGTCTTTTCCACATCGAACTGACGGAGCAGCGGCTCGAAGCGCTCGACGGTCTCGCTGTAGATCGAGAGCACCTTGTACTTCTGCACGAAAAGCTCCTCCTCGGTCGTGAGCGAGCCGATGGCGAATGCGGACAGACCGTCCTGGCACAGCAGCTCGCCGTAGCCGTCGAGGATCATGGTCAGCTGCTTTTTGGTCATGCCGTCCAGATACCAAACCTCGTCGGCCTCAGCGTCGGGATGCACCGCGAGGAACAGCGGCTCGTCAAGCTCGGCGTAGAACGCATGGATGAAGTCGGAGAGCTTTTCGAAGCTCAGATTTGCGGTGATGGTGTTGCCTTCGCGCAGATACTGCTCGCTCAGCTTTTCAGGGTAGGGTACGGTAACGCCTGCTGCGGTTTGAAACATATCGGAAATCTCCTTGCTGTGATGATTTTTATAAACGAATACTGATCTCGCCGGTCGAGAGCGCGGTCTCGGCGCCGTCGGCGGTGCGGATGAGCAGATGCCCCTCGCCGTCCAGACCGACGCACTCGGCCTCGTATTTTTCGAGCGGGGAGACGACTGTGATTTTCCGGCCGATGCAGCACAGCCGCTCGCGGTACAGCGCGACAAGCTCGCCCTCGCGTCCCTGCTCGACGAGCGAGTACGCCTGCTCGAAATGCGTCAGCACCGAGGCGATGAGCGCGGCTCTGCGCGGCACCGGGCCGAAGTCCGAGATAGCCCCGGCGACGCGGCGCACCTCCTCCGGCCACGCCGGGTTGGGGCGCAGATTGATGCCGATGCCGATGATGAGCGAGGAAACCGTGCCGCTCTCGCCCTCGATGACCGCCTCGGTCAGCGTGCCGTTGAGCTTCCGGCCCTGCATGAGCACATCGTTGACCCATTTGATCTCGGGGGTAAAGCCTGCGGTGTCGGAAACGGCCTGCGTGACCGCGACCGCCGCCGCGAGCGTGGCGTACTGGATGTGCGTCAGCGGCAGCGCAGGGTGGAGCAGGATGGTGAAGTATACGCCGGTGCCGGAGGGGGAGACGAACGTGCGCCCGAGACGGCCGCGGCCGCCGGTCTGCTCCTCCGCCGCGAGCACAAAGCCGTGCGGCCGGTCGAGATACTGCTCCTTCATGACCGTGTTGGTCGAGGTGATGGAGGGCACGACGACGATTTCCCTGCCGATGCACCGGGTCTGAAGCAGCGCCCCAACGCCTGCGGCGGTCAGGCTGTCGTCATCGCAGGCGAGGCGGTAGCCCTCGCCGGGCACGCCGTCGATGGCGAGGCCGTCCGCACGCAGCGTGCTGATGGCCTTGTGCACCGCCGCACGCGACACGCCGAGCGTCTCCGCGAGCCTGCCGCCCGAAAGCCTTTCGCCGCGCGCCTGCTCGAGCGCCGCGAGCACCTTGTCCTTCACTGCCATGAGTATGTTCATCCTTTCCAAACGGATTTTCTGTCTCATCTATTGTAAACG
>ENA-OQRB01002035-OQRB01002035.1-human-gut-metagenome-genome-assembly--contig:-NODE-2035-length-10554-cov-4.040766_pt1 | contig 10554 bp, 7 predicted proteins | sample MGYA00243235_ERZ505100 | MGnify/ENA primary metagenome ERZ505100 (study PRJEB26097, sample SAMN02712145) | human gut metagenome | biome: Gut microbiome | host: Homo sapiens | place: Denmark: Copenhagen...
TTTCATAGGAAGTTCCTTCGGAATTTCCTATGAAACAAAAAGAGAGTTACCCTCTTACAAATCTTCAAATTTGCAAAAGAATAACTCTCCTGTTCTATCTATAAATCTATCCAATCCCAAGCACACCATATCCAACTATTCCAAACACCGCCGCAAGAGTGATCACCTTCGGTACTGACCAGTTCTTCTTCAATATCAGATAAAACATCATCACTCCGATCCCGCACCCAAACCAGTCAATCCTCGCATCCGGAAAATAATTTTCCTGCATCAGATCCAGAATCACCGCAAGGATCATTGCGATGCAGATTGGCTTGATCACATTTAACATACAGCTCATAATATCATTGCCGCGGAACTTTGCGAAGCACACCGCTACGCCAAGCGTCAGCGTATAAGCTGGCATCAGCACGCCCATAACCGCTGCAATCCCACCCAGAACACCTGCCGTCTGCATCCCGGCAAAAGTCGCACAGTTAATCCCAAGCGGTCCCGGTGTCATTTCTGCGATAGCGATCAAGTTAGTCAGATCCTCCGCCGTCATCCACTGATTGACCTTCATCTCTTGCATAATAACCGGGATCATCGACATTCCGCCAAAGCTGGTAAATCCGATTTTCATAAACGCTGTAAAAAGTCTGAGATAGATCATGCCGTCTGTCCTCCTCTTGTCTTTTTCACCGCTCTTATAGAAAGCGCCAGTATCACTCCCGCTACGATCATCACCACATTACTGATATCCGTAAATACACAGAGCGCCAGTGCTAACGCACAGATCGGGATTGCTGATTTTCTGCGGAACGCTTCTTTCCCCAGTGAAAGTGCCGCACTTCCCATAATCGGAACTACCGCACAGCGGATTCCGCGAAGTGCCGCATAGCACCAGACATTACTTTTCAGCACCTTATAAAATGCAGTAACAAACGACAGGATCAGAACCGCCGGACAGGTCATTCCGAGTACTGCACAGACACCTCCGAACCAGCCACCTACATAATAACCAAACAGCATACTGATATTGGTGATCATAATTCCGGGAACTGACTTTCCAACTGCAACCATATCCAGCAGTTCCTCTTTTGTGATCAGCTTTCGTTTATCTACAAACTCCTGCTCCATCTGCGCCAGAATGCTCCATCCGCCTCCAAATGTAAAACATCCTATCTTAAAGAAAAATGCAAACAGCATCAGTCCATTTTTGATTCTCTCTTTACTCATCTCTTCTTCCTCCTGTTTCTTTACTTTATCATCTCTATTGACATTAGTAAAATATATGTTTTATTATTAAAAATATAGTTTAAACCTATGGAGGATTTTTTATGAACTGGAATCAGCTGCAATATGTCATCACCATTGCCGAAGAAAAAAGTATCACCAAAGCGGCGCAGAAGCTTTATATTTCCCAGCCTTCCCTTTCCTTAAGCATTCAGGCTCTGGAAAAAGAAACCGGAATCCCTCTTTTTGAACGGAACCGTGGCGAGATGAAGCTTACCTATGCAGGCTCCCTTTTCTATGAATGGGCAATTTCTACCATCCACTCTCATACCCAGTTGGAATGGAAGCTTGGTGATATCGTTTCCGGCTCCCGGACACTAATCCGGCTGGGTCTCAGTCCCCACCGAAGTGAACGGCTTCTGGCACCGGTTCTGGAACGCTTTTATTCCATGTATGAGAACTGTGATATCCAGATCATTGAGCAGCCGACCTATATCCTGCGGCAGATGCTGGAAGAGGACAAGCTGGATCTGATTCTCGATATTTCCAGCCCGGACACTATCAATTATGAGAGTGAGCTTCTGGTAAAGGAAAGCTTTGTCCTGGCAATTCCTGACTCTCTGTGTCCTTTTTCCGATCCATCACCAAAAAAGGAGGGCATCTCTGCCACTCCTCAAATTCATTTACCTGCGTTATCTGCAGTTCCATTTATTCTGCTTTCAGAAGATCACGATCTCGGAAAGATCAGCCGGAAGATCTGCGAAACTGCTGCCTTCCATCCAAATATCCGCTGCATCTGCACCAGCAGTAATACTGCCTTTTCTCTTGCAAGACGAGGAATGGGGATTGCCTTTCTTCCTGAAATTTATGCACGGACTACTTCCTTTCCGGACATTCATTTCTTTACCCCGGATCACTTTCATGACACCAGGGACATCTGTGCTGTCTATCGGAAAAATATTTATCATCACGCACAGTTTCAAGTGCTTCTTGCTCTCCTTCGCGAGATTGTTCCGACAATCTACAGGGCAGTTTAGTCTGCCCTAATCCGTACCTTAATTCTCTTATTTTCTGCCTCTTACTCTACATTTTTCAGTGCCTCATCCATCGGCACATGTTTAATCCTTCGATATTCTATCATTGCCACAACTGCATAGGTTCCGATCCCGATCAGAAACATTTCCACATAGATCTTCGGATCGATCCAAAGTGCGATCCAGCCGGAAATACTGGTCAGCATCATTTCCCGGAACAGCACATTCATAACTGCTTTCTCAATCGGCAGGCTGAGAAGCAGACAGATGATCACCACGATCGTCGTCGGCCAGATATAAAGCCTGCTGATCTCTCCATTGGTATATCCCAGGATCTTCGTCATGGAAATAGCCTGTGCATTTTTCTCAATAATGATCTTGGATAACAGATAGATCACGACCATGTAAATTCCAATTGCAAAGGCATTGACCAGACTCATCATATTTCCCATGGACACATCCAGCTGTCTCGAAATCTTTGTCAGTGCTTCCAGATCAAGTACAGAGCCAATGTATTTCTCATCAATATCCTTGATCTTCGAATTGGAAAAATATCCACTGAAATAATCGTTTCCCAGATCAAAGGTATCATTCAACTGCTCCTGTGGCATAAATACACAGATTCCACCGCTGTATTTGTAGATTCCTTTAACCTTGAATGTATACTTTGTCTTTTCATATTTTTCTTTCAACGTGATTGAATCGCCCGGCTTCAACAGAAACTTCTCTGCATAGGCACTGGAAATATAGACACCCTCACTGTCCTCCAGATCTGCATCGATATATTTACTGTCCGGTTTGATTCCGTACAGGATCACTTCATCTGTCTTATATTTGCTTGGCAATGTTTCCAATGAGTAAGCACTGAACGCTTCCGCATCTTCATTTTCCGTCTTTGTTCCATAAGAGAACTGTAAAAGCTCCAGCATACTGTCCAGTTTGTTTCCGCTCATCGCACTTACCGGAACCTCCAGCATATACTGGTATTTTGCAAGCATATTGCTCTGGATATCCTGCTGATAGTGCGAAAGTACTGACGGCAGCAAAAGTCCAAAGAATAAAAGCAGATTCGCAAATATGATTCCAATAAAAAGTACAATGTAATTGCTCATATTCTGGAAGATCACACGGAGCCGGAATCGATGGAAAATTCCAAGCTTCGGACTTAGCCGGACTGCTCTTTTCCGCCTGCTTCCAGAAAGATCTCTTCTCAGGAATTTCAGCGGTGAAAGCCTCAGCTTGTAACGAAGGATTCCATAGTTGACTACCAGCATGATCAGCACCGGAACCACCGTTGTCATCCAGAAAGCCTCTGCATTCCATACTGTCACATAGGTCGGCAGACTATAGCTTCCATAATACATCCCCGCACATACATTTTTCAGTGCTGTATAACCCAGAATATTTCCGACCACCGCACCGATCAGCGTAACGATCACCGGAAGTGCCATGTAATGTCCGATCAGTTCTTTTCTTGTATACCCGGAAGCCCGCAGAGTTCCGATCACGCCTGCTTCTTTACGGATCGTATTGCTGATCGTGATTCCAAATACAAACGCAATGATCACAATGATCATATAGAGGAGCATTGTGATCATTGCACGGTCACTCCCCATATCATCACCGGTAAATGTAATTGCCTGGTTCAGATACTGTGGCACAAAAGACTCCAGAGGGACTTCTTCCCCTAGTGCTTCCATCAGATCTTCCGACATCTTTTTTTCCTGTTTTTCATTTTCCGGTGCTTTGTCATACACCCAGGAATAACTGTACTGAATCTTATCCTGATTCAGAGATTCAAACTCTTCCGGTGTTACAACCGATACCCCGAATTTGATTGCATCAAACATGCTGTCATTATTGTTCTGGAACAGGCAGCTATAGTCAGACAGTGCCACAAATCCTGTGACTTTCCACTTTTGTGAACCACTTTTCAGTGTATCTCCGACAGAAATCTTATTATTGTCCGCATACATACGGTCAATTGCCATTTCTCCTGCTTTTTCAGGAAGCTTTCCTTCCATCAGGCACACCAGGTTGATTTCTTCCCTGTTTTTGAAAATACGCATGGTACTTCCATTATCCAGTGCCTCTTCCAGATAAAAGTTTTCATACAGTGTCACACCATTTTTCTCGATGTTTTCCTGTTGTGCTTTGGTAATTTTTTTCTTTACCCGGAAATTTCCATCTTCAATCTTGTATTTCTCAAAGCCTTCATTATATGCTTTTATCATGCTTCCGTCAGCAACCAGAAAGCCGGATACAAACCCAATCGTTGCAATCATAAGGATCAGAACCACCAGGTATTTTCCAATTTCTCCCTTCAGTTCTCTCGGAAGCCGTTTTCTCAACGGACTCTTCATAACACGCGTTCTCCTTACCATTCCAGCTCACTTGCAGAAAGTTTATGCTCATTACAGTAATTTTTGCGGATCATTCCATCACGAAGTTTTACCACCCGGTCTGCCATATCCTTGATTGCATCGTTATGGGTAACCATAACAATGGTATTCCCATATTTCTGATTGACTGTTTCGATCAGCTTCAGGATTTCCTTGGATGTCTTATAATCCAGCGCACCGGTTGGCTCATCACAGAGCAGGATGTCCGGATTTTTGACAATTGCACGTCCAATCGCGGTTCTCTGCTGCTGTCCTCCGGAAAGCTGGTTCGGCAGCTTGTTCTGATGTTCATAAATACCCAGCGTTTGCATCAGCTCATCCACATCCAGCGGACGATTACTTAAATAAGCACCGATTTCAATATTTTCTCTAAGTGTCAGGTTTGGAATCAAATTGTACATCTGAAATATATAACCCAGATGCTTTCTCCGGTACAGGGACAGCTTCTTCTCTGTCATATCCTCCAGCTGTTCTCCATCAATCGTAATACTTCCTTCATCTGCCCCGTCAATACCGCCTATAATATTCAGAAGAGTCGATTTTCCGGAACCGGATGGTCCCAGAAGCACACAAAACTCTCCTCTTTCAATTTCCAGATCAAATCCTTTCAGAACATTTACCCGGCTGTCGCCTGTTCCAAACGACTTTTTGATCCCCTTAATCTCTAAAAACATTCCTCTACTCCTTCCTTTAGTTACTCATATCGTAGCAATGTTATATTTTATACACTTATGTTAGTTTAGGCTTACTTTTTTGTCAATATTTTAATTGTTATTTTTTCAAAAAGATATTGACAAATGGAAGGAAAATTTTTAAAATAACTATCTGTGTAATTTTATACTAAAATCTTTGTGGATTTTTCTGGATATCAAAATAGATATCTACTTTTCGCCACATAACTTGTTGCATACAGCGACAGTTATGTGGCTTTTTATATATCGGGCTTCTGCCCTTTTTTACAGATTTTGTACCTTATGCTTTACATTTATCAGGAGGAATGTTTATGAACCAGACTTACATGAAAGAAAAACCGATTCTGCCACTTCTGCTTTCCATGGCTCTGCCAATGGTGATCTCAATGATGGTCAACTCTCTTTATAATATTGTTGACAGCTATTTCGTTGCACGGATCAGTGAAGAAGCAATGACTGCTCTGTCTTTAGTCTACCCGATCCAAAATTTTATCACCTCAGTCGGTGTCGGCTTTGGAATCGGAATCAATGCCGCCATCTCCTTTTTCCTTGGCGCCCAGGATCAGAAAAAAGCGGATGCAGCTGCCACACAGGGACTTTTTCTCTCTGTCATCCACGGTATTGTTCTTACCGTAGTCACAATTGCCGTAATGCCGCTATTTTTACAGATTTTTACAAAAGACGTGACCGTTATTCAGATGGGAAATGCCTACTCCCGGATCGCATTTGGATTTTCCATTGTAATCTCTCTTGAAATTACCTGGGAAAAAATTTTTCAGGCAGTCGGACGGATGCGCGTGTCCATGATCTGCATGATGAGCGGATGTATTTTCAATATCGTACTGGATCCACTTCTGATCTTCGGAATCGGACCGTTCCCGAAAATGGGAATTGAAGGAGCCGCACTTGCAACCGGTCTTGGTCAGGTTGTCACACTGGTACTGTACCTTGCCTTTTATTTTACCAGACCGCTTCCGGTGAAGATTCATAAAAGCTGCCACGTAGACCGTGCCATGGTCGGACGGCTTTACGCGGTTGGAATCCCTGCCACTTTGAATATGGCACTTCCATCCCTGCTTATCACCGCACTAAATGGGATTCTCTCCGCCTACTCCCAGGTTTACGTGATGGTGCTCGGAATCTATTACAAGCTTCAGACCTTCCTGTATCTTCCGGCAAATGGAATCATCCAGGGAATGCGTCCGCTGATCGGATACAACTACGGTGCCGGTGAGACAAAGCGTGTCCACAGACTGTTTGCCGATACCCTTTATCTGAGTCTTGGGATCATGCTCTTTGGTACCGTTTACTGCCAGCTCTTCCCGGATTCACTGATCGCACTGTTCAGTTCTAATCCGGAAACCATTCAGGCAGGAGGAATGGCACTTCGGATTATCAGCCTCGGATTTTTAGTTTCTTCCGTGTCCATCACCAGCTCTGGTGCACTCGAAGGACTTGGAAAGGGAACACCGTCCCTGCTCATCTCACTGTGCAGATATACGATCATCATTATTCCGGCCGCATTTATCTTAAGCCGGATCTTCGGGGCTTCCGGGATCTGGTACGCATTCGGAATTACCGAATTTGCAACTGCTGTGATCGCCTATATGACTTACCGGCAGGCAACCATAAAAAACTAGACATATCTGCATCAAAAAGTTCTACTACTTTTTCGATACAACAAAAAACCGTAAATCCGGATTTGCTCTTTACAATACTGCAAATCTCCGGATTTACGGTTTTTAATTTTCTCTTTATTTTACTTTTCCATCCCAGTCCGACTTTTTATTTGCAGACTATTCTTCTTCGCTGATAATATGTCTCGCAACATAAACACCACTTGCAGATGCATGGGACAGAGAATGTGTAACACCACTTCCGTCACCGATCACATACAGTCCCTTATGGCAGCTTTCCAGATTCTTATCGATCTCTACTTCCATATTGTAGAATTTTACTTCCACACCATAGAGAAGGGTATCGTCATTTGCTGTACCAGGTGCTACCTTATCCAGAGCATAGATCATCTCAATGATTCCATCCATGATTCGCTTTGGAAGAACCAGACTCAGATCACCAGGCGTTGCTGATAAGGTTGGTGTTACCAGACCTTCTTCAATACGCTTTTCTGTACTTCTTCTTCCACGTACCAGATCACCAAAACGCTGTACGATCACACCACCGCCTAGCATATTGGAAAGTCTTGCGATACTTTCACCATATCCGTTACTGTCCTTAAATGGCTCAGAGAAATGCTTTGCAACCAGAAGGGCAAAGTTGGTGTTGTCCGTCTTTTTCTCATTTCCTTCATAGCTGTGTCCGTTTACTGTGATGATACCGTTGGTATTTTCATTTACCACAATACCGTTCGGATTCATACAGAAAGTACGCACATTGTCCTCGAATTTTTCTGTACGGTATACGATCTTGCTCTCGTAAAGCTCATCTGTCAGGTGTGCGAAGATCACTGCCGGAAGCTCTACACGGACACCAATATCCACACGGTTTGATTTGGTCGGGATTGCAAGATCCTTGCAGACCTTTTCCATCCATTTGCTTCCGCTTCGTCCGACAGAAACCACACATTTCTTACATTCATAAGCGCCATTTTCACATATAATGCGGTATCCGCCATCAGTGATCTCGATTGTCTCAACCGGTGCATCAAAGAAGAAGTCCATTTTATCCTTCATTTGATCATAAAGATTCTGAAGAACGACGTAATTGATATCTGTTCCCAGATGACGTACAGATGCATCCAGAAGATTCAGCTTGTTCTGAAGACAAAGCTTTTTAAATTTTGTTCCGGCTGTGGAGTACAGTTTTGTCCCTTCTCCACCATTTTTCATATTGATCTCATCGACGTACTTCATCAGCTCAACAGCCTGTTTTTTACCGATATACTCAAATAAAGTTCCGCCGAAATCATTGGTGATATTGTATTTTCCATCTGAAAATGCTCCGGCTCCGCCAAATCCGCACATGATCGAGCAGCGTTTGCAGTTGATACAGCTCTTTACTTTTTCGCCATCAATCGGACATTTTCTCTTTTCCAGCGGATAGCCCGCCTCAAATACCGCAATCCGGCAATCCGGCTGCTTCTTCATCAGCTCATAGGCAGCAAAGATTCCGCCGGGGCCTGCGCCAATAATAATTACATCGTATTTCATGTTGTCTTCTCCTTTCCTAAAAAAATGCTATCAGAAATCCTTCTTTTATGAAATAACCAACGTATTCCTCCGGATTCTGATAGCATCACCTTCGTATCTATAATCTTTTGCTGTTTACAAAACGGAATCTCTCAATCACACCTGCCATCCGGCCTTCGCCGTACATCCATGCCCTTCACCTATATTCTGCCACCAGGAAGATAAGTCTGAGTTTCGGGGAGCGACCCCTAACTTCTTACCCCGGCTTTCGCCCAAGCCTGCACAGGAATGGCTACCTGCAAATTTCACCGTCCATTCAGATTTTTCCTAAACTATTTCTGCCATACGGCTACTTTCACCGGCTACTTCCGTTATAGGCGGATTTCTCCACCGTCAAAGCAGAGTGCATTATTGGCTTTACCTCTGTCATACCAGCTGCCACACTGATACCCCTTAGGCTTATTCCTGCACCGCAGGCGTCTATTGCTGCACCCGGAAGTTCCGTGCAATTAAGTGCGAACATCTCTGCGATATGCGTTTTCCTTGACGGTTTCCGTCTCCCCGGGATTCATCACTGAACCCCGACGACCTCCCGAAGCAGGTATCCCTGCTCCGGTCAACCGGACCTCCTCACCCTTCCGGCTATTGGAGATTTTACCGCACACCTCGAAGCACTGGCGTACTTTATTCATCGAGTTGATTGCAGACATGATTCAAATATTCAAATATGAAATTGTCATTTGTCAGCAGACCAGACGTAGCAACTACTCTGATACTCTGTATTTCATCGCTGTCCCCCGCTGACAAGAATTATTATAAACGCTGATGAAGTATTTGTCATTCAACCAGCGGTTTAAAACATCCCTTTACTTATTGGGCCCGCCGTATTGCCGGCAGACCCGCTGCCGCCTATGACCAGATGGCTTTATTAATGACGGGATAAGCATCATCAATGATGGACGCCATTCTCAGCACAAGGTTCATGGTAACTTTTCCGGCATTGCTATCATCAATAACAGCTAAATTCCATTATTTTTATTCTGCTTCTTGGGCGGAGAGATTTATCTGGCTGTTTCTTAGTACATATTTGTGCATTTTGCTCTTCATATTCATCTTATTTTGCATTTTTATGTACCTCGTCTAAAATTTTTAGAGCCAAAATGGAGCCATCATAATTCCTCTAAAATTGTAGAAACTTTTTTCTTTCTACTTATCTTTCTATCATCATATTTTTCTACAATTTGTATTGCAAATTCAATTTGATTTTGAAACCACTCTAAATGTTTAAGTAACTCCTCTGGCTTAAGAACCTCTAATACTTCATCAAAAGTTGCGCTTAAACTCCTAGCATTTCTTTTATGATTCTTATTCACCATATATTTTTCCATTTTTTCAAATATCTGCTTTTCTTGTTTATCATTATTATCCGAATATGGAAACATATTTAATCGATTGTTTAGCATTAATCCATAACACAAATATTGATTTTTTATAGTTAAGGATGTACTATAACGCATTTCCTCTCCATTTAAACGTTTCGTAAATTTCATACCTTTAAAAAGAATGTTTAATAAGTCTATTGAGAAACCATATTGCAAATACAATTTCTTAACTTCTTTCAAAATAGGACATAAAATTATCTTATTTACCTTTTCACTTTGCAAATCAAATAGCATAGTAAAATAAGAATCCGAAAATACAGAATCCGACTCTTGTATCCAATTTAATAATAATTTTGCCTGTACATCATCAACTAGTTTGCATGTATACCATGCCGCAAAATACTCTTGAAAAGAACGATGCGAGAAACGATAAGTTCCTCCTTCTTTTACAAGCATACATACAGACTGGGTTAAATCCTCCTGAAAATTCTCAACAGTAAAATTAAACCTATCAAATTTTTCCTTTGCTTGTTGTATATAAAATCTTATACGTGATTCAGAAAATTGAAATTCTCCATTAAAATATGATTTAAAACATATATACGAAAAAACAAGTTTAAAATCCTCACACCCTAATCCGCTTCTTATGTCTCTAACATATGAATCTTTTGTTGCATCAT
>ENA-OQRB01002036-OQRB01002036.1-human-gut-metagenome-genome-assembly--contig:-NODE-2036-length-10549-cov-4.037831_pt1 | contig 10549 bp, 9 predicted proteins | sample MGYA00243235_ERZ505100 | MGnify/ENA primary metagenome ERZ505100 (study PRJEB26097, sample SAMN02712145) | human gut metagenome | biome: Gut microbiome | host: Homo sapiens | place: Denmark: Copenhagen...
GCCGCGCTCATCGAGATACTTGCGCACGAAGCCGAAGGCTGTCTTGTCCGCGAGGGTACCGATCGTGCCCGCGCGGAACACCTGCGTCTCGCCGAACATCTCGATGGCGTGGCGGTGGGCGCGCGCCTGATACTCACCCGAAAAGTTCAGGTCGATATCGGGCACCTTGCCGCCGCCGTAGCCGAGGAACGTCTCGAACGGAATGTCGAACCCGTCCTTGACGTACTGCGTCCTGCACTCCGGGCAGACCTTATCCGGCATATCCGCGCCGCAGCCGTAGCTGCCATCGGTGATGAACTCAGTATGGCGGCATTTGGGGCAGCGATAATGGGGCGGCAGGGAGTTCACCTCCGTAATGCCGGACATATACGCCACCAGTGAGGACCCCACACTGCCCCGGCTGCCCACCAGATAACCGTTTTCCAGGCTGCGCTGCACCAGCTTCTGGGCGGACATATACACCACGTCGTACTTGCCCAGAATGCTTTTCAGTTCCACGTTCAGCCGGTCCACGATCAGCTGAGGCGGCTCGTCGCCATACAGCTCGTGACACTTGTCCCACACTCTGTCATGAAGTTCCTGCTCCGAATTCTCCAGCCGCGGCGGGAACAACCGTCCCGGCGGCAGCAGCTCGATATTTTCGATACGGTCGGCGATGCCGCGCGGATCATCGATGACCACCCGATGCGCTTCCTCTTCGCCCAGATAGGCAAACTCCGCCAGCATCTCCTCCGTGGTCTTGAAGTAAATGGGCAGGGGTGCGTCGGCGTCGGCAAACTTCTTGCTGGCCAGCAGGATATGGCGGTATACCTCATCCTCCGGCTCCTGGAAGTGCACATCGCCGGTGGCGCACACGGGCTTGCCCAGCTCCCGGCCCAACCGGACGATAGTACGGTTGAACTCCCGCAGCTCATCCTCTGACTGCACCGTGCCGTTGCGAAGCATGAACATATTATTGCAGATGGGCTGTATCTCCAGGTAATCGTAGAACGATGCGATGCGCTTCAGCTCCGCCCAGTCCTTGCGGTCCGCCACCGCCCGGAACAGCTCGCCTGCTTCGCAGGCTGAGCCGATAATGAGGCCTTCCCGATGGGCGATCAGCTCCGTCTTGGGGATAATGGGCACACGCTTGAAATACTTGAGATTGGAAGCCGAGATCAACTGATACAGGTGCTTCAGGCCCAGCTTGTTCTTCGCCAGGATGATAATATGCTTGGGGTGCCGGCTGCCGCCGCCCCGGGGCCGCAGCTTCTCCATCTGCCCGTTGATCTCCTGCAGGTGGGATATCCCCATCTCTCGCCGCATTTTCTCAAAAAAGGGTATCAGCATATACCCCACCATCCCCGCGTCGTCCGACGCCCTGTGGTGGTTGAAGGCGGGCAGATCCAAATGCTCCGCCACGATGTCCAGCTTATGTTTGTGCAGCTCCGGCAGCAGGTTCTGCGCCAGGATCAGGCTGTCGATGTACGTGGGGTCGAATTCCAGCCCCGCCCTGCGGCACCCTGCTCGGATGAACCCGATGTCGAACTCCGCATTGTGGGCCGCCAGCGGTCGCCCGTCCACGAATTTCAAAAACGCCGCCAGTGCTTCCTCCGGCGGCGGCGCGTCCGCCAGCATGGCATCCGTAATGCCCGTCAGGCCGATGATCTCCGGCGTCAGCCGACGGCCGGGGTTCACGAAGGTCTGAAACGTATCCGTGATCTTCCCGTTTTTCAGCACCACTGCGCCGATCTCCGTGATGGCCTCCCGCTGTACCTTCAATCCTGTAGTTTCGATGTCGAAGCACACGATCTCGTCGTCAAAGTCCTGATTCTGCGCACCGTGTACGGCAATGCGGTCGTCCAGGTTGTTGACGTAGTACCCCTCCACGCCGTACAGGATCTTGATCTTCCCCTTGCCCGCGTCCCGTGCCTTTGGGAATGCCTGCACCGTGCCGTGGTCGGTAATGGCAATAGCCGGGTGGCCCCAGGCTGCCGCCTGCTTTACCACCTTGCCCACATCCGTCAGAGCATCCATGCTGCTCATCTGCGTATGCAGGTGCAGCTCCACCCGCTTCTCCGGTGCATTGTCCTGCCGGGCCGTATGGCTGATCTTCATAATATTCACCGGCCGCAGCAGGATATCCTTCCCGTCGTAGGTCAGTTCCACCTTGCCCTGCAGGCGCAGCCACATCCCGTCGCTGATCGCGCCGCCCAGCACCTTGGCCTCTTTTTCGTCCATGGCCTTCCGCACGGCCACGGAGCCGCGCTCATCGGTGATGTTGAAGTTCAGCGTCCACATGCCCTTGCGCCGCGTCTCATAGCACTCCGTCTTGAACACCCGGCCCTCCACAATGGCGCTGCCCTGCTTGATATTCAGTTCGCCGATAGGCGTCAGCTTTCCGGTGATCGTCTTGCCCCAGATCACCCCGTTGTCGCCCTTTTGCTCGCCGGTGCCGAAGAAATGCAGCAGCACCTGCCGCAGATCATACTGCTGCGCCAGCATCTGCTGCAGGGCGTCCTGCGCCGCCTGGGACAGTGTCTCACTGCTCTCTATCTGCACCTCCAGCGTCCGGCCCGCCATATCCAGCGCGCCGCTGATGATGCAGGCATCGTGCAGCAGCAGGCGCAGCTGCCGCGGCGCCTGAAAGCTCTCAAACAGCGTAAAAAACGGTACTCTCTCCGCCATGTCTCTCCCCTATCGTATCTCTTGTCACAGCTTGTCGATCTCCTCGAATAGCGCATCCACCAGCCGCTCCTCCGGCACCTTTCGCAGAACCTTTCCCTTAGCGAACAGCAGTCCCTCGCCCTTGCCTCCGGCGATGCCCACATCCGCAGCAGTGGCCTCCCCCGGTCCGTTGACCACACACCCCATCACCGCCACGGTGATGGGCTTGTCACAGCTCTTCAGCCGCCGTTCCACCTCCCGGGCGATGGGCAGCATATCATACTTCGTCCGCCCGCAGGTAGGGCAGGCGATCAGGTCCGGCCCCGTCCGCCGCAGACCGCAGGCCTGCAAAATACGCTTGGCGGCCACTACTTCCTCCACCGGGTCGGCAGTCAGGCTCACCCGCAGCGTATCGCCGATACCCCGACACAGCAGTCCGCCGATACCGATGGCCGACTTCAGCACCCCCATCTCCGGTGTGCCGGCCTCGGTGACGCCCAGATGCAGCGGATAGTCCATCTTTTCGTGCAGCAGCTCGTAGGCCGCCATATTTACCGGCACCCGGGAGCACTTCACGGAGATGCAGATATCCCCGAAGCCGCACTCCTCCAACAGGCGCACATGTCCCAGTGCACTCTCGGCCAGCGCCTCGGCAGTCACGCCGCCGTATTTTTGCGCCAGGTCCTTCTCCAGCGAGCCGCCGTTGACGCCCACACGGATCGGAATGCCCCGCTCTCGGCAGGCGTCGGCCACGGCCCGCACGCGGTCCTTCGACCCGATGTTGCCGGGGTTGATGCGTATTTTATCCACACCGCCGTCCACACACAGCAGCGCCAGCCGGTAATCAAAGTGGATATCCGCCACCAGCGGGATGTGTATAGCCGCCTTGATGCTCGGAATGGCCCGTGCGGCCTCCTCCGTGGGCACCGCCACACGCACGATCTCACAGCCCGCCTGCTCCAGGCGCTGTATCTGCCGCACCGTGGCGTTCACGTCCTCCGTGGGCGTATTGCACATGGACTGTATGCTTACGGCCGCGCCGCCGCCCACCGGTACCGCGCCCACCTGTATGCGTCTTGTCACCGTCCCCGCCTCCTCAGTGGATCAGCTTTCCCACGTCGCTGAACACCAGCACCACCATCAGCGCCAGCAGCAGAATAAGTCCCGCGAAGTGGATATAGTTCTCATATTTTGCCGGTACCTGCTTCCGGAACAGCAGCATGGCTGCCGCGTTGATGATCAGGAAGAATATCCGCCCGCCGTCCAGCGCCGGCAGCGGCAGCAGGTTCATCACCGCCAGATTCACTGCGATCAGCGCCGCGATGTAGGCGATGTTCTCTACCGCCGCCTGGGTCGTCTCCGCCTGCTCACCTACCTGTACCATGGTGGACACGATCCCCACCGGGCCACTCAGATCCCGCAGGCCCGCCTGCCCGGTAAAGAGCATTTGCAGGCTCAGCCGCACCAGACGCACGAAATCCACAGCATTGTTCCAGGTGTAGGCCAGTTTGTCGCCGAAGGTGGCCGCCGCCGCACCGAAGTATATTCCGTAGCCGCTGTACGCATTTCCGCTTTGATCGGTATACGTCTGTCTCGTCATGGCAAAGTCGTCCAGGCGCACCTTCTCCCCGCCGCGGTCCACCACCAAGTCGAATGTGCCAGTCTTATTCAGGCCAAGCAGCAGGCTCACGTCGCTGTAAATGTACACGCGCTCCCCATCGATGGACACCAGCCGGTCCCCGGTCTGCAAGCCGTCGGCGCTCTCCAACGGACACCCCTCGGCAAAGCCGGAGATCACCGGCTGATAGAACCCCTGCGCCGGCGCATACAGGCAGAAGATGATGATAAGCCCCGCCAGAAAATTCATGGCCGCGCCGGCGGCAAAAATGATCAGCTTTTTCCAAAAGCCCTGGCGGTTCAGCGCCGCCGGATCGTCAGAGTCCTCCTCTTCCCCCTCCATGGCACAGAAACCGCCCACCGGAAAAGCCCGCAGAGAATACTGGGTATCCCCCCGCTGCTTTTTCCATAGCACCGGTCCCATGCCGATGGCGAACTCGTTGACCCGCACGCCGCAGGCCTTGGCCGCCAGAAAATGCCCCAGCTCATGGACGGCGATCAAAATACCGAACACCAGCAGGGCCGCTATGATATATACGATCATGTATGCAAGCTCCTTTTCCGGATGTCACAGGGCGGCGCGCCGCGCCGCCTTGTCTGCTTCCAGTATATCCGCAAGGCTTGGCTGATATTGCACCGGCACCCGCTCCAACGCGCGCTCCACCCGCCGGGAGATATCGTTAAAGCCGATCTCACCCCGCAGAAACAGTCCCACGGCCGCCTCGTTGGCGCCGTTGAGTATGGCGCAGGCGGTGCCGCCCACCGCTGCGGCATACCGTGCCAGACGCAGACAGGGGAACGCCCTCTCGTCCGGCTCGGCAAAGGTCAGCGCGCCGCAGGTCAGCAGATCAAGCGGCTTATCCGGGCTCTCGGCCCGGTAGGGATACGTCATGGCATAGCGGATGGGCAGCTTCATATCCGGCGTGCCCAGCTGCGCCAGCAGCGCCCCGTCCCGGAACTCCACCAGCGAATGCACGATGCTCTGGCGGTGTATCACCGCCTGCACCTGCTCCACCGGCAGGCGATAGAGCCGCATGGCCTCGATGATCTCCAGTCCCTTGTTCATCAGTGTGGCGGAGTCCACCGTGATCTTCGGTCCCATGTGCCAGTTGGGATGGCGCAGGGCATCCGTTGCCGTCATGTGCTCCAGCTCGTCGAAGGTCCTTCCGTAGAACGGCCCGCCGGAGCAGGTCAGCAGGATACGCCGCACCTCACCCCGGTCCCGGCAGCCCTGCAAGCACTGAAACACCGCACTGTGCTCACTGTCCACCGGCACGATCTCCGCGCCGTATTTCTCCGCCGCGTCCATCACCAGCTCACCGGCGCACACCAGCGTTTCCTTATTGGCCAGCGCGATGCGTTTGCCTTTTTGGATCGCCGCCAGTGTGGGACGCAGCCCCACGCTGCCCATCACGGCAGTCACCACCGTGTCCGCCTCGGTCATAGCGGCGGCAGCCAACAGGCCCTCCTCCCCTGCCATGACCTCAATGCCGGTCCCCCGCAGCCGTTTTTTCAGCGCCAGCGCCGCATTTTCGTCATACAGCACCGCAAGGCGCGGCATATGCTGCCGCGCCTGCTGCTCCAACAGGTCTACCTGTGTATTGGCGGTCAGCGCCGCCACGCGGAGGCCCAGCTCCCCGACCACCTCCAGCGTCTGCCGCCCGATGGAGCCGGTAGCCCCCAACAGGGCGATGGTTTTCGTCATAGGTCCTTCCTCAATACAGCGTCACAGCGTTGATAAGCATCCACGTCACCGGTGCAGCGAAGATCACACTGTCGAACCGGTCCAGCACGCCGCCGTGGCCCGGCAGCAGCCGTCCGTAGTCCTTGATGCCGCACTGCCGCTTCACGCAGGAGAAGCTCAGGTCGCCCAGCTGCCCCAGCACCGCGCCCACGAAGCCCAACAGCACACCCCAGCCGATGTGCAGCTGCACCTCCGTACATAGGAAGAAGAATATCCGGAACAGGATCATTCCCACCATGCCGCCCACCAGACCGCTGACCGCACCCTCCCGTGTCTTCTTCGGGCTGACTCTGGGCGCCAGCTTTGTTTTCCCGAACAGCATACCGCCGAACAGCGCCAGAGAGTCGCTCATAAACGCCGACACCAGCGGGATCAGCACCAGTCCGGCGCCGTATTCCAGCATCCGCAGCCGCACCAGGCAGCCCAGCGCCAGCGGGATCACCAATCCGGACACCGCCATAGCGCTGATATCCGGAAAATCCAGCTCGTCGTCTTTGCCGAAGGCCTGCACCGCCGCGATGAACATCACCACGATCAGCGCTGCCAGCAGCCATACCATGATCGTATGTATGGCGGTACCCGTGAAGTCACCGCCGCTGAAATACACCGTGAACACGGTGAACACCGCCAGCGTGGCCGCCAGCCCCCACCAGTGCGCCGCTTTCTCCGGCGCGGCGGCCGCCATGAACTCATGGCAGCCGATGACGCACAGCGCCGCCACCAGCACCGCCGTGGCCCAATCCGGTGCGAAGCACAGCACGCCGATCAGTGCCGGCACGCCGATGATCGCCACCAGTATTCTCTGTTTCATGGTCGTCACCTCACTTTACGCCGCCGAACCGGCGATCCCGCCGCTGATAGTCGATGATCGCTCTGTCCATATCCTGCCGGGTAAAATCCGGCCACAGCGTGTCGCAGAAATAGAATTCGCTGTAGGCACACTGCCACAGCATGAAATTGCTCAGCCGTATCTCGCCGCTGGGGCGGATGATCAGCTCCGGGTCGGGTATACCGGCAGAGTACATATTGGCGGAGAGGTTCTCCTCCGTCCAGTCCACCCCCTGCTCCGCGCACAGCCGCGCCGCCCGCAGTATCTCCGCCCTGCCGCCGTAATTCAGACACACATTGGTCTGGAACCCCGCATAGCGGCCGGAGATGTCATCCGTCTCATGCGCCAGCGCCTGCAGCTCCGGGGACAGTGCGCTGAGGTCGCCGAAGAACCGCAGGCGGATGTGCTCCTTTTCCATGGTGTCGATCGCTTCCCGCAGATACTGCTCCAACAGGCCCATGATGGTATTCACCTCATCGGCGGGCCGCTTCCAGTTCTCTGTAGAGAAGGCGTATACCGTCAGGTATTCCACTCCCAGTTCCTTGCAGTAGGTGGCGATGTCGCGGAACACCTCTGCCCCCGCCTTGTGCCCCACCGTGCGGGGCAGGCCGCGTTTTTTCGCCCAGCGGCCGTTGCCGTCCATAATAACAGCGATATGGCGGGGAAGGCGGCTCCTGTCCCCCCCCCCCGCCGTATGGGGCGTTTTCTTCGTAAACAGTCCCATTAAACAGACATCAATTCCTTTTCCTTGTTGTCCAGGATCTTGTCGATCTCCTTGCAGCTGTCATCGGTCAGCTTCTGCAGGTCCTTCTCGGCGATCTTCAGCTCGTCCTCGGTGATCTCGGACGCCTTCTGCTGCTTCTTGAAGTTATCCATCGCATCCCGGCGGATATTCCGCACAGCCACCTTTCCGTTCTCGGCGTACTTGTGGATCTGCTTGACCAGCTCCTTGCGGCGCTCCTCGGTCAGCTGGGGGAAAGCCAGACGAATGCACTTACCGTCGTTCTGGGGGTTGATGCCCAAGTCGGACTCCTGAATGGCCTTTTCAATACCCTTCAGAATACTGGCATCCCAAGGGGTAATGACCAGCGTCCGCGGGTCAGGAGAGCCGATAGAGCCGATCTGCTGGATGGGCGTGGGGGTCCCGTAGTAGTCCACACTGATGCGGTTGAGCACGGAAGCGTTGGCGCGGCCGGCACGCACGGTGTCGAAGTCGCTCATCACGGATTCGATGCTCTTCTTCATTTTTTCCTCGTAAACCTTGTACTCGTCCTTCAACATGGGGTCAGTCCTCCTTCACGATCGTTCCGATTTTTTCGCCGCGCAGGGCGCGGATGATATTCTCCGGGTCTTTCAGGGCAAATACCAGCACCGGGATATGGTTGTCCATGGACAGGCTGGTGGCGGTGGAATCCATCACCGCCAGGTGGCGCTTGAGCACCTCGTCGTAGGTGATGCTGTCAAACTTCACCGCGTCGGCGTTCTTGGCCGGGTCGCTGTCGTACACGCCGTCGATGTTCTTGGCCAGCAGGATGACGTCCGCGTCGATCTCCGCCGCCCGCAGCACCGCCGCGGTATCCGTGGAGAAGAACGGGCAGCCGATGCCGCAGCCAAAAATGACCACTCTCCCCTTTTCCAGGTGCCGAATGGCTCTGGCGCGGATATACGGCTCCGCCACAGCCCGGATCTCCAGCGCCGTCTGCACACGCACGTCCACACCCTTCTGCTCCAGCACGTCCGCCATGGCCATGCAGTTCATGGCCGTGGCCAGCATACCCATGTGGTCGGCCCGGGTGCGCTCGATGTGTCCCTCGCCGTCCTTCACGCCGCGCCAGAAGTTGCCGCCGCCGATGACGATACCCACCTGCACACCCATGTCCACACACTGCTTGATAACGTCCGCCACCCGGCCCATGACCTGAAAGTCCAGACCGAAGTGCTTATCGCCGGCCAGCGCTTCGCCGCTGATCTTCAGCAGCACCCGCTTGAATACTGGTTGCTCCATCGCCGTTCCTCCCTAATTTTCTATCAGGTATTTTACCTTATTTCTCCGGTTTTGCATAGGGGGTAAAAGAAAAAATTTGTTTTTTCCCGCAGCCGGTGTATAATGTGAAAAACACCTGCGGGAGGAATGCATTTATGGATATGCAGCACGTATTGGGCCGCACCTGGGCGGCGGAGGGCGCTACCGCCCTGCTGCCCCTGTATTTTCTGTCGGAGAAGGATGTGATCCTCATTGACACCGGCTACGCCAAGCTGGACCGCTCCGGTCTGACCCATCTTATCGATGACAACGGCCTGCGTCTGCGGGGCATCATCTGCTCTCACGCCCACTTCGACCACACCGGCAACGTCCGCTACCTCCAGAAGCGGTACGGCTGCCCCGCCGCCATCCAGCTCATCGAGGCCGGCATCTCCGTGAACCCCGACAGCTATCGGGCCAACTATGTGGCCCTGACCTACGGCAAGAGCCGCCAGCTGTTTCTGGAGGAATGCTTCACTGCCGACATCGTCATCGGGGCGGAGGACGACCATCTGGACCTGTGCGGCGCCCGCTTCGGCATTTTACAGCTCCCCGGCCACTCCGCCGGCCACATCGGCGTGGTGACGCCGGACGGCGCCGCCTACGTGGGCGACTGTCTCATCGACCACGACGAGATCGCCGCCGCCAAGCTGCCCACCAGCATGTTCATCGCCCGGGATCTGGAGAGCAAGGAGTACCTCCGCCAGCTGGACGCCCCCGCCTATATCGTGGCCCACAAGCAGGTGCTGACGGACCGTGCCGCCTTCGACGCGCTGATCGATGAGAACATCGCCTTCATCCACGCCAAGGAGCAGGAGCTGCTGGCCGATCTCACCGATGGCATGACGTTCCCCGAGTGGATCGCCGCCTTCTGCCGCCGCGAGAACATCCGCACCCACAACGAGCTGAAGTTCAGCGTGGTGGAGCGTAACTTCTCCAACTTTGTGGCGTGGCTGACGGATTCCGGCCGCGTCACCGTCCAGCGGGAGTTTTGTGCCAAGCGCTATTATCACGCAGAAAGTCTGTAAAGAACTATCACTTTACATAGACTGCAAAGACAGGGTATGCCGTTCCGGCACGCCCTGTCTTTTGTCATCTCACTCGCGGTCGTCGGTAACGCCTGTCAGGTCCAGGGGCTTGCCGTCCCGCCACAGGCGCTCCAACCCGTAAAATTCCCGGGCCTCGTGGTTGAAAACGTGGACGGCGATGCAGCCGTAATCCAGCAGCACCCACGTGCCGCCGCGGTAGCCCTCGCGGTGCAGCGGATCCTCCCCCGCTTCCTCATACAGCACCTTCTCCACGTTGTCCACCAGCGCATTGATCTGGGTGTTGGACGAGCCGGTAGCCAGCACAAAATAGTCGGCCAGTGTGGTCAGGTCGGCGATCTCCAGCGCCTGGATCTCTTTTCCCTTCTTATCGGACAGCGCACGCGCCGCCAGCAGTGCCAGTTCCTTGGGTGTTTTCATCGTATCCCTCTTTTCAATAAGTAGTCCCGCGCATCGCGGGTCAGATGGTGGACGGGGTTGCCCATCTCCTCCATCTCCTGTATGGTCATGCTCAGCCCCATAAGAAGGCCGTGGTCCAGATCCTCGTACACCGCCTGCCGCAGCGTATCCACGCCGTCGAAGTCGCGGCTGGGCTCGATATAGTCCGCCAGATAGATGATCTTCTCCAGCAGCGTCATGTCCGG
>ENA-OQRB01002045-OQRB01002045.1-human-gut-metagenome-genome-assembly--contig:-NODE-2045-length-10521-cov-7.689375_pt1 | contig 10521 bp, 15 predicted proteins | sample MGYA00243235_ERZ505100 | MGnify/ENA primary metagenome ERZ505100 (study PRJEB26097, sample SAMN02712145) | human gut metagenome | biome: Gut microbiome | host: Homo sapiens | place: Denmark...
TATGGTAGAGGTTTTGAAGATTTTGAAAAAGGATGTAGTATAGGAGCGCATTGTAAAATAGCTTCGTATACATACATCCCTTGTTCCCACATAAATTCGTCTTGCGACTTTAGTTTTTCTTTATATGCTTTAGCATAATAATACGCTTTGTAGCAATCATCATACCAATATTCGTCATAAGTCATACCATACGACATATATATAGGACACCATTTATCAAAAATCTGCCCTAAGAGCGTAACCTCTTCTTGCGATTGGGTATTATCTATTTCCCGCTCGCTACGCTCCAATCGATGTTTCCCTCATCGTCATCTAATAATGAATTGTAACATTCACTAATCATTTCAATTAATTTATTAACAAGTGCGTCTTTGTTTTTCATATGATCGTAAATTTCTTTACGTAATGCATCACTAGTTTTTCCATGGTTCTTGTGAAAAGCTCCAGAGAATGCTAGTTCAACCATTGTCATAGGTTGAGTTGAGAATTGCGATAATGAAAATCCTTGATTTTCTAATATCTTAATTGCCATTCTATTATACTCTAAAACATAAGGTACATCCTTATAAGTAAATTGTAATTTTGTGTTCATTTCGTTCTTCCTTCCTTAATTATTTCCCATCAGTTGGTTTAGCATAAAATGCGGGTTCATTCATAGGTGTAATGTAATTTGTAGTTTCTAATGCAGAACTTACAGATGTTTCTGGTAAGCCCATTGCACTTGGTTTCCCTACAAAATACATTGCTTCTGTAAGACCAGGGATATCAATCATAAACCATGTTCTCTTTTTAGCTGCTATGCCAGTTTCATACGCTTCACATAATGTATCCCAAGTATCAACTAATGCTTGAGTTAAATTGAATGTAAATTCTAGTGAACCACCTAGGTCTTTTAAACCTTCTACGTATGTTTTATATTCTGTTTCATTTAAAGTTGTTACTTCGATTGTTTCTGGAGCAGGGTTTAAACTAGGTGTAGATTTTACTCCAGGAATATCAATATATTTTGCAGTAGGTCTAGTCCCAGCCGTTTCTTCTACAGCATATCTTAAATGAATACCAGCAGTTGATAAGTTTATAATAGTATTATTCATATTATTTCCTCCTATATATTGTATGATTAACATTGTCAACTCGACAATTATATGTTATGTAGCCTGTTTTTATATTTGTATCACTTTCGTTAGCAATGATTGGAATATTCCCAATACGACGCAATGCTTTATAACGATTTCCTTTGAAATAAGTATCGATTATATTTGCGATAATTCTTACATTTTCATTTGCACTTTTATCCTCGGTTTGTTCACAGCTAATTGCTATTCTATAACCTAAATCAGTTGCAAATTCACTATTTTCTCTATCGTATTCATTATATTCTTCTGCTTCAACATTTTCAATTTCTTCAATTGTAATACTTGGATATCGTATATCTGGATATATTTCATAAATTTCTTTAATCAATATATCTGCATATTCATCATTATATTCACTATATATTTTCTTCATTGCTGAACTATCCGCAAACAATGCACGCAAATCATCTCTAATTTGGTATACTAATGTCGTCATTTATTATTCACCATATTTTCTTTTGCTATTCGCTTATAATTATTCTTTATCCAAACGCTTCCGTCATACATAAAATGTCCACTTGGATGTCCACTCGTACCACGTTTTCCATTATTGTATTGGTTAGCAACGTCTTTAGGTAAATACCAATAATTATATCCACTTTTGATAAAAGTTGAACTAGTTCCAATATGTGGCTTGGTTGCATTTACACCTGTGCCATATTCGTCGAAAGCTATACCTTTTCCTTCACCAACTATTCTATAACCTGCAGATGTTTTTTCTACATAAAATTTTGGATCAGGGTTAGTTTTTTGAAATGGCAATTGATTATATCGAGTAACAATATAATCTTTACCTTGTTCCGCAACTTCTTTAGCAATTATATCTTTTTTAGTTTCTATTTGTTGTTTTATTTCTTTTAATTGCTTAATGGCATTATTAATACTAGACTGATTTAACGTTATATTAATTTTTACCATTTCGGTTGAATAACATTACTTCTAATTGATTAATTGTTTCTATGGGCTTGGTTTCTACTTCATAATCCGCATCTTTGCATAAGATATCATGCTCTTTAGGTGGTGTAACATAAACATATACACGATCACCTTCATGATATACTTCCATTCTATCTATCCATTTACCAGCCAATAGAATTTTATTGTCAGTCTTTATTCTTAATCTTTTAGGGTAATCCATACCCATCGCCAATAAATCACTCTCACTATTTGTTGGGGCATAATTTTCATATATTGGAATAGGTGGTTTGTATTTTGTAATATTTCCAGCGGGATACTTTTGGCATACATAAATTAATTTTTTATTTCTACGTTGTGTTCTCATGTTTACCTCGCTAAAGGTATAATACCATTTAGAATATCTTGGGGATAATCGCCATCCCCAGCATATATTCTTTGAACACCATTTTCACTATGTGATGTTTCGCCTTCAACACCAACTTTTGATAAGGCAAATACGCATAATGGGACGATTAAATGCTCATATTTTTTATCATAAGGTTTATCAGTAGTGGGCTTGAAGTTTCTTCTATCGTTTATTACGCCAATAGCTTTGTCGATTTCTTGTTCTAATACAGAATCTGGTGGCATTACAATTTCTCTAAATGTTAGTTGGTCTTTTAGTTTTGCCACTAAAGTTGTATTTGTCATAACCTCACCTACTATCTATTTGTATAATTTCTATAAGTCTTTTTGTCGTCGTTTGATATTGTTTCACTTTTTTTATTAGCTTTAATATATTCTAAATTAACAGTAAGCCAAGTATTGACATTATTAACTTCTAATTTTTTCCCATTTGGTTTAATCTTAATGCTTGGGTTATCATACGCATCAAATTCTATTTCAATTTCTTTGAAATATCCTTGAACTCGTACAAAATATTTATTATCAATTTTATATATCATACTTTCACCTACTTTTTTAAATCTGATTTAATTTGTTCCTTTTTTATCGTATCGGTTATAATAGTAGCTTCTTGGAAATCTACTTTAGGTTTAGAGGGCGATACAATTGTATACCCTCTATCCTTATATAGATTTTCATAGACACCTCTTGTTACAACTATTTCTTTTGTTTTTTTTGGGTCTGTTATACGCATTATTATACGCCGTTAGTATCAATAATCATTATCTCGTTAGCACGTTCAAATGATGGTAAACCAACCATTGATACTTTCTCCTCTACATTTACAGGATCCGTTGTACCATAAGTTGTTACAGCAATACCTGTGTCTACTATTGCAACATTTGCATAATTAGAACTAATTAAATCACTTTCTTCTGGTGTCGTACCTAAATGTGTAGCACCTAATACACCATCTGGTAACAATACTAATGTGTCATCAGCAATATATTTAACGGCTTTATTTTCATCATTTACGTAAACATTATCGTAAACATAAATTTCAATACCAGTTTCGTCATAAATGTATTGTAATGCTCTTTCAGTTGAAATACTCTTAATAGATCCACCTGCTAATACATAAATAGAATTTTTAATACCTTCGTTCTTTCTTATGTCTTTAGCTACAGAACTATTACAAACACCTCTTGTAATTGTAACACCTTTTGATTTCATAAGTTCTTTGAACTCTATTAAATCATTAATGATGTCAGTTGTTGGATTTCCCCAGTCAGTAGTAACTGTCTTAATTTGATTTTCTTCTAGACCATAATCATATGAATACTTTTGACCATTGCTTTCTAGTTCTAGTTTACCAGTAGTTAACACTTCCATTCTCATTCTTTCTAATGAAATTCTAGCAGCGTTAATTAAAGTAATTTGGTCATCAAATATTTTACTAAGTATTTGATTAATTAATGCTTGGTTGTTAGTTTGCATTAATGTATTCAATTGTTGACGCATTTTTTCATCAACATACATTGATTCTTTGAAAAATGGCATTTCTGTAATGAATTTCTCTAAGCCTGGTCTATTTCTACGAGTAGATTTACTATCGTATGCACTTAGTTTTAATTCAATTGGTTGATCGTATGCGCCCTTGATCCACTCAATGTTGATACCTATTTCCTTTTTGTTAGGGAATAAAGTTTCACCAAGATATGGTTGAGTGTTTACATTTTTTTCAATCCAATAAGCAACTATATTACTTGCGGATAAAAAATCAAATAAAGATGTTTTCATATACTAGATTGCACTTCCCTTCACGAATATAATATTCTTTAATGCAGTTTTTGCTGCATCGTCAATTAATGTTACAACTGATGAATCTAATTTTAATAGATCTACACAACCAGCTAATAGAATTGTAGCATTATTTGCTCCAGCAGTTACATCAACGTCATGTAATAGTATAGCTACAGCATTTGATGAACCAGATGTTGTTTTAGCTTTTGCCATTGCAGTTCCTCTAGCAGTAATATCACCGGATAATGGTGTCCCAGCTTTTAAGATTTTTTTACCATTTACAGCAGTTACGTCCGTATTAGTTACTCTTGCTGGTAATGCAATATAATACGATTCTTGACCGATTAAAATGGTATTTCTTGTTTCGTAGACATTTGTCTTTTCGATCATAAACTCTCCTCTTTCTAATGTTATTTCATTTTACCAAAATAGGAAGTTGTCGGTGTTACCATACTCATCTTCGCTAATTTAGTTCCTAAATTTTCTTCTTCTCCTTTTCCAGAAGAAGTGTTACCTTTAACTTTTCCCATTTCGCCTAGTTTATCTTTAGTTGCATCGTTCTTACCTTTTTGGTAAGCATTCTTTACAGCTTTGGCGAAATATTGGGCAATTGTATTTGCATCTTCGCTACCAGTGCTTGCAATACTATTTAAAAATTCGTCATATTCATTATCGCCATCTTTTATCTCTAAAATAGTTTTTGCCTCACTGATTGTAGCAATAGATTTGTTTTTATTGTTTTCGGTTTCTTGTTGCTTTACAAGATTTTCTAATTCTTGTATCCTTTGGTCTTTAGCTTGTTCAGCTTCTTGCTTTTTTTCATCATCTGTCAATTTGTTTTGCAATGCAACGTCTTTTTCATGTAATGATGCATTTAGCTTATTAATGTCAGTGTTATATTTATTTTTATCAACATAACCACCTTGATTTAAATCGACTAACTTTTTTGTGCGCAATGCACTATTAATTTGTTCGATTGTCATACCTTCTGTGTAAGAATCTCCTAAAAGTTCTTGTAAATTCATAAAATCCTCCTTTGTGGCGTTTTAAAGGTGTTCTCTCACCTACACAACTACTTTCTTTAAAGGTCTAACTCGAAAAGACCAATTTATATACACCATTAAGCGGTGGCATTTTCATCTACTTTTTGCTTATTTTTATTGTATTCGTTCATGCCATCATTCTTAACGTTTGTATCCGTATTCTCACTAGCATTATTCATACTAGCTTCTACACTAGCTTCAACAAGTGCTTGGGCTTCTTTTTCAGCCTTAGCTTGTTCACCACGCGCAATTACTTCATTTATACGAGTAGTTAACCCACTCATTTCTAAACAATCTATTGTTGCCAACTCACCAGTACCAACTAATGTACTAAACGCCTGTGCTTTCGATTGTAAGTTGTCTGTTGTATGTCTACCAATTGTAATATTAATATCCATTGCTTTTGTATCTTGACTGATTAAATTCAATAATTTTAATATTCTTATCGCAACATCTAATTGTTCTCTTTTGCCTTTTTTAAAGAATAATTCTTTTAGTTTGGCAACTATTTCAATATCTGTCCAGCCATTTCTATTTAAAACGGCAGTACCAGTATCTCCACCACTTGCAGTTTGCCTATCTGGAATACCTGTGATAATTCTTAATTTATCTTCCAACCATTCTCTAATAGCTTCTAAACTAGCACTATCAACACTTGGCGAGATAAATTTTGCATCCGCATTAGCACCTTGATTACCTACCACAGTCAACAATCTATTTTGCTTGATTGTCTTTAAGCTTGTTTCGTCATCTTCAAGTTCCGTACCAACTAATACCAACAGACTTCGTATAGTGTTTTCAATGTCATTTAACGAATCACTAGCTACAATATTTATAGCGTCCATTACACTAATTGCTGGTTCCCAATCTCCTGTCATAAATAATGAATTTTCAAACATAGAAATTGGGTTCACACCTATTACGTTATCAACTACTTCGTCAATTGTCTTATCCGTGCCATTTATTGTGAATACATAATCATCTGTATAAACAATATAAATTTTGCCATCATTCTCAGTATGAATAATGTTACATGACATGATTTTCTTGTTATTCATTTTTGACGAATAAACGCAGAACGTATCACGTGGATCTAACTCTTTATAAGTAATTGGCATATCTGGAATATTATCTTTCGATATATCTTCACTCGGCAAAGTGATTTGATATGCTATGCCACATATACTCATATATGTTAACGTATTGGTATCGGTAGCAAACGCCCCAACATTGTCATAAATATCCCCAATGGTTGATACATCTTGCGCTTTATCAACATTCTTTTGCACTAATTCAACAGGATTGCCTAATGTATATCCTGTGATTTGTCTTGTTGTAGGGAATGCATGATTCACAACTGTTTTATTGTTTATATGTGATGTCTCTGGCTCTGGACGATTTAATATGGTTTGCTTCCCAAGATAATAATCAATCAAATACTGACAATCTTGAGCGTTTTTTCCATGATATGGTAATGCTTTACTTAAGACTTCTAAAACATTAGACTTATCTACGTAATCATAATCTAGAATTATCTTTTGTCGACCACGATGTAATTCGGGTTCTAACATAGATACAATCTTGTTTGCATCGTTCAATCTCATCACCATCTTTACACATATTTACGACGAATATTATATCATGAAATATGAATGTTGTCAAATTCATGTAAATTTACAAATATTTGCTTGCATTTATTGTTTTTGCCTTACCGACACCATAATTATCTAACACATTCGTAAGTAATCCTGCAAGACTATCCGGTGCATCATCATGTTGAGTTCTTTGAACCGCTCCTTGCTTACTCGACCAATTATAAAGATTACGCATAAAATCATTATATTGCTTATTATCTTTTCTAACACTTTCCGCTTTAAAATATATTTTAAATGTTCCGTATTCTGTTGCAACGCCTTTAATGTCATTTTGACGAGACATTATTCTATCTAGCTTACTACGATTACTACGTGCTTTATGTGTCGTAATATTCGCATGATAATTTTTCATTTTCAAGTCGATATTAACCAAATCCGCATAAGGTTTACCACCATTGTTTTCTTCAAACCCTGCTCTTGTAACACGATGCTGGATTATCTTATCACGTACTAAAGGACGAGTTTCGTCATCACCCATTTTATTAACGAATACAACATCTTCGATGTATACTTCTTGACCATAAACATACGCAATAGGCATTGAAAAATAATCTTCCCCACCATGCGCAACATCCGCATACGCACAAACACAATCTGGTTCAGTATCCGGTTTTTCATAATAAAAACTAAGTTGATCTTGCGTAAACGGCCTACCATCACGTTCAATTGGTTTCATTAAATACTTGGCACTGAATATAACAGGATCTTCACTCATTTCCAACTGATGATAATATTCTTTACTGAACCCCTTACCATAGTCATACATGAAATTGCTTTCCCCATTTTCATCATAGCAAGGCACTGAAATTATTCTAACTCTTGGGTTATTCCCGTCATCACCATAAATTTGGATTAATCTACTTGTAACGTCATGGATACTCCAAGGCGTATTAATGTGTATCTCTGGGCATGGTCTATAAACTCCATCTTTGCCCTTTCTTTGAACTTTTCTATCTTGGATGGTACTTGTATAGGTATAGAATAGTTTATCCAATCTATCTATGTTATTCGCTGTCTCAACGTCTTTTACAAGGTCATCGCAGTATAATATGTTACTTGCTTCTGCAAGACCAGTTGTACCACCATCTACACTTTTAAACATTAACGTATGGAATCTCTTGACAGTATTCAAATCAATATATGAATATTCACTACTTTTATTAACAATATTGATTTTAGGGAATATTGCCGAAATACGATACTCGTCATTCGTTAACATATTTAAAATCTCATTATAGAACGATTGTGTTAAACTTGCACTATGACCATTTCCCAATATTGAACGTTCTGGATATAAACAAGCCATGAACAATAAGAAAAATAATCCTAATGTTGATTTTCCAGTTCTAGGTGGCATATTTACACACAAAAAATCAACTTTTCCGTCTGCAACATCTTGGAATGCTTGCACGACACCGAATTTCTTTAATATCTTTCTTCTTGGTAAATAAAATTGTTTTTCAATTGGCCTATTCCATTCCAAGGCAATCATGAAAGATTCAAAATCCCCAGCTCTCGCCCTAGTATCATAACAACTAACTAAATAACTACCTAATTCATTATCTTTTAACTCGGTTTTCCCATTTTCTAGAATATTCAACAACTCTATTGCGATTTTATTCGCATTTTCAATATCACCAATATATTCATAATGGTATTTTAAACTGTCCATTACCGAGATATACGCTTTTGTTGATTTATTCTTGGCTTGCTTAATTAATTCAAGCTCTTCTTCAATACGTTTTTGCATTAATCTTAATGTTTCTTCTGGTAATGTGTCATTTATCATTTTCTCTTTTTCTCCTTACTCTCACGATACAATCTAAATTCTCGTCCAAGTCCAGGGTCGTCCATATAGCCATTTAAATAGTCCCAGATAAATCCAATATACTTGCCAGGTATAAATGGTCTTGAATGTACATACATACGATATACACGTTTATAATCATATGTAGCAGTGTTTAATTTTTCTCTTATATGTGTTCTCATTTGATAAAATTCATCAAATGTCGCAAACAACATATCTTCTCCAAATAAATCTATTTTATCTAACATATTTTCTCCTATCGTTATCCTACCTATACTCATTGTACCATATCTATAAACAAATGTCAATAAAATGTAAAATATATAACCAACAAAAAAAGGCGATTTCTCGCCTGGGAATGGGATATGTGTATGGGTTATATATGATACTTCATATACCCAATTATTATATCACAATATCCTATTATTGTCAAATTTAAAAATGGCGGCCACATAGAGAATCGAACTCTAATTTCTGGATAGACAGTCCAGCATCGTAACCTTTGGATCATGTAGCCAATAAAATTGGGGATTTCTCCCTAATGCAATAATAACAATTATATTCAACCACCACTAACAAGGTTCTTCCCCAAGGAGCGACCTTGGATATACCTTGCCGATTTTTTGTGGCATAGCACGATGACTACAAACTTTCACGGACATAAGAACCTATTATTTATACATTTATTTGATTATTTAAAATCATTTGCCTTTTTGAAAACTTAAAACGTCGATTTCCGCTACTTGTACTCTACATACTCCTTATACCCTATTACTAGGTTCAACGACATAACATTTCCTTGACGTCTAGCCATTACTCTTCTTGTCAGGGAAGTATAAAGACTAGATTACTCACATAATGCCTTTACTATTTCTAGGCTGAAAACATTAGCTTTCATAGTTCATGCGGATCTGTAGATGTTTTTAATCTCTATTATTGCACCACTTTATCATTTTCGTATCACTCCATACTATATTACTAGTTTACACAAAGTAACACCTCTAACCATTAAAATCTGCACTCTAATTACAGAGGTAATGATAAATCCAGCTATCATTGTATTGATATTTGTCAACTGGTTCTTGATAAGTATAACATAGATGATAGTGATTGTCAAGTTGAAAAAAGGTATTTTTTATAAAAATTTTGCTAGACCTACTCCTTTGGCGACTGGGGGGCGGATCCCGTGCACCCCCAGAGGGCACCCTTTGAAGTTTTGGAGTAGGGAAACTACCAAAATAACTGTAAAAAATTTGCATTAAATTTTTAATAAAAATAATAAAAAATTGTTGACAAATATATAATGATTTGATATAATATATTTGTAAAGTAAGAAAGGAATGATAAAAATGATATTAAAGAAATGGGTTGAAAGGTTATTAGAAATAATCTTAGCAATCAGCATCGTACTATTTGCATCGACAGAGAACTTAGCGATCATGATTGGTCTAATGGTACTAATAACAATCAATAGTTATATTATATTAAACTATACAAATATTACAAAAGATGATGAAAAATAACAAAAAAGTGTTGATAAATGTGACAATATATGATAAAATATATTTAGAAAATAAGGAAAGAGGAAAAGAAAAAATGAAAGAAAATGAAATTGAAAAAATTTGGGATTATCTAGTAGAAAGCGAGATTGCAACTGAAGAGGAATTAGAATTAATAACATGTATTAATGGTTATTCAGTCGAAACCTTAAACGATGTAATCTATGCTAGGACTGGATATCGAAGCTTAGATCAATTGATTGATAACGAAAATTA
>ENA-OQRB01002049-OQRB01002049.1-human-gut-metagenome-genome-assembly--contig:-NODE-2049-length-10502-cov-36.894037_pt1 | contig 10502 bp, 9 predicted proteins | sample MGYA00243235_ERZ505100 | MGnify/ENA primary metagenome ERZ505100 (study PRJEB26097, sample SAMN02712145) | human gut metagenome | biome: Gut microbiome | host: Homo sapiens | place: Denmark...
GCCCTGATCTGCAGGCGCTGCCGCAGGTCCGGGACCGGATGACCTTTCTGTACCTGGAACACTGCACGCTGGGCCGTCAGGACGGTGCCATCACCGTAACGGATGAAAAGGGTATCGTTCAGATCCCGGCGGCGGGCATTTCGGTGCTGCTGCTCGGCCCCGGTACCCGTGTGACCCACCGTGCATGCCTGCCTGTACGGGCTGGCCCATGCGGTCATTGTGGCGCTGGGGTGTGCGCCGGGGCTGGGATTCGTGCACGTCGGGCATGAGTGCTCTTTCGTGTACGACATTGCCGACCTGTACAAGGCGGAGGTGACCATCCCAATCGCATTTGAGGTGGCGGCGCATGCCCCGGAGGACCTGCCTGCCGTCGTGCGCCGCCGTGTCCGGGATGCTATGGTGGAGCATCATATTCTGGAACGGATGGTCCACGACATCCGCTGGCTGCTGCTGACCGAAGAGGAACAGCTTTTCCCCGCACACGCGGGAGTGATCCCCGCTGGTGCTCTCAAGGGCGGTAAGCGTGTTTCTTTTCCCCGCATACGCGGGGGTGATCCCTGCTGCTTCATTTTGCGACCGCAGTTCGGACACTTTTCCCCGCATACGCGGGGGTGATCCCACGTGCACCCTTTCTTGTGTAAGTGGGGCTTCCTTTTCCCCGCACACGCGGGGGTGATCCCCGGAACCAGTGGATGCGCTCGGTCGTCAGGTCCTTTTCCCCGCATACGCGGGGGTGATCCCCCTGTTGTGTGTTACCCCGTGACGGGATATCCCTTTTCCCCGCACACGCGGGGGTGATCCTGGTAAGGGGGCAGGAACGGCACCTGTTTTTCGCTTTTCCCCGCATACGCGGGGGTGACCTCAAGGGCGAGCGGCGCATGGTGTTCCTGCCGGGGAGGCTGCCGACGGACCGGAAAGCCGCGGCGGATGAAAAATCAGGTTGTACAAATTTGATGGAAAAAGTTTATGTAAGACTCCATATTGCAATATATAAAATTTTGTATTATCATAAATCTGCAAGCGATCTGTCTCTTGTGAGGAGGGGCGGAACGCCCAAAATACGCTTCTTTCCTGTGGAATTTCCCACGGTCCACCTGATGCGGATTGAAAGATAGGTCGAGAAGGGAAGAGCAACCATGATGAACACAAGTCTGCTCCAGAAGTCTGGTCTGGCAACGCTGCAGGTCGCGCAGATCCTGGCAGGGCTGGAACCGGGAGACCGGATCCCCACGGTGACGGAACTGAGCGAACAATGCGAGATGGCACGGGGAAATATCCAGATCGCGCTGAACAACCTGAAACAGAATCATGTGATCCGTCTGGAATCCCATGGGCAGAACGGCACCATTGCAACAGAGATCGACTATGTGGCAATGGCGCAGTATTGCAGCAATACGGGTCTGACCTGCGTGATGCCTATGCCGTATGGCCTGCGCTATGAAGGTCTGGCCAGCGGACTGTATGAGGAACTGAACCAGAAAGGGGTCACGGGTGCGATCGCATTTATGCGCGGTTCCGGCTACCGGCTGAACTGTGTGGAAGAAGGGCGCTTTCATCTGTGCGTCATGAGCCAGCTTGCATTTGAACACTATGCGCAGGAGGGCAAGGACATCCAGCTGATCGCGGCCTTTGGCCCGCAGAGCTATGTGGAACAGCATCGGGTCTTTGTCCGCCCGGACTTCAAGGGCGACTGGCAGAACTGCAAGGTGGGCGTGGATGCCTCCTCGGTGGACCAGGAGATGCTGACCCGGTTCTGTTTTGCCGATAAGCCGGTGCAATATGTGCCCATCATCTATAGTCAACTGGTGCCGTTTCTGCACAGCGGCGTCATTGATGCCGGCGTCTGGAGCGCCGATATGCTGCCGGAGGGGCTGAGCTATTATCCGATGCCCCGGCTGGATGAGCAGGAAAAAGATACCGTGGCCGTGCTTGCCTGCCGGAAAAGTGATAACATCACCGCGCAGCTGGTGCGCAAGATCCTGTCGGTGGAGCGTGTGGACCACATCCAGCAGCAGGTGATGCGCAAGCAGATCATTCCGCGCTACTAAGCAAAGGTGCTGTCAAACAGAAGTCACATCTGCATGGAGGACATGCGGATGTTTCTTTCGGGATGAAAATACAAAATATTGTATAAAACATTTTCTTCCGAAAACCGATACAGGATGTCTGATTTTTTTGCAGAAAGAAAAGGAGATCTCGCATGAAAAAGATCACTCGGCGCAACTTCCTGATCGCATCCGGCAAAACCGTTGGCACACTGGCAGCTGCCTCTGCCTTTATGGGGTGTGCCAGCCCGGAGCAAGCGGAGAACTGCTTCCCCCGGTCTGCAATGCCCGTCCGGACCGATGACCGCCTGACGGCCATCGACGACATTGTGGAAAACTACATGGGGCAGGGGTATTTCCCCGGCGCAACGATCGTGGTGGCACGCGGCGGCAAGATCGTGTATGAAAAGGCATACGGCTACGCAATGCTCAACGACATGGGCGTGCGGCTGGACGATCCCCGCCCCATGCAGATGGATACCATGTTCGACATGGCATCCTGCACCAAGATCATGGCCACGACACAGTCCATCATGAAGCTGTACAGCGAGGGCAAGATCGACCTGAACGCCACGGTAGCAAGCTACATTCCGGAGTTTGCCAAGAACGGGAAGGAAAACGTCACCGTGCATCAGCTGCTGACCCACACCTCCGGTCTGCCGCAGTGGAAGGCGATGTTCCTCTACATCGAGAAGGACAAGGCCAAGGTGCTGGATTACATCTGCAACTGTGAGCTGATGTTCGCCCCCGGCGAGGAAAAGTACAGCGACCTGGGCTTCCAGATGCTGGGCTTCCTGGTGGAGCGGATCACCGGGCGCTCGATGGACGAATACGTCAAGAACGAGATCTACAAGCCTCTGGGGCTGAAGCGCACCACCTATCTGCCGCTGGCCAACGGCTTTACCACCGAGGATGTGGCAGCCACCTCCTTCGGCAACCCGTATGAGTATGCCATGGTGGACGAGATCGACCACCCGGGCTTTGGCTACGATTGTAACGCCGATCTGGACGCGTTCCGCACCTTCACCGGCTGGCGCAACTACACCCTGCAGGGCGAGTGCAACGACGGCAATGCATGGATGGCAAACGGCGGCGTGGCCGGTCACGCGGGCCTGTACTCCGACGCGGAAGATCTGGCCGTGCTGTGCCAGGCCATGCTGAACGGCGGCATCTACAAGGGCGTCCGCCTTTACAAGAAGGAAGTCATCGACGAGTTCACCAGCGAGCAGAACGGCAAGCCGTCCCGCGGGCTGGGCTTTGAGCGGGGCTCCTCGTTCATGGGCCGCGGCGACCGCCACTACGACGCCTTTGGCCACGCAGGCTTTACCGGCACCCATGTGGTCATGAACAAGACCAACAAGACCGCCGTCATTTTCCTGACCAACAAGCAGAACGTCGGCTTCAAGCCGGACTCCACCTCGTACTACAGCCCCTATAGCTGCTGCGGCGAGATCTGTGAGCTGGTCTGGAACATTTTTGGAACCGAAGCTCCGGCTGAGACGCTGGCCGACAAGATCGGCACCTGGCTGTAAGCAAAACAAAAAATCATTGGGAGATGTCAGAGATGGATTTTGAACCGAGATTAACGATCCTGCACCAGGCAGGGATGCTGTCCGAGGAGGATTGCCGGAAGGTACAGGATGTGATCCGTTTTTTTCAGGAGAAATACGGTCTGACATTGACCGAAGAAAACGCCTCCGCCATGATCACGCACCTGTGCGCTGCGCTGGGGCGCATCCACCGCGGAGAGCCGGTGGAGCCGCTGGACGAGGAGGTCTACGAAGAGACCAGCCAGGAGCCTACCTTCCCCAAGGCACTGGAAGCAACGCAGGCGCTGGTGCGGGAGATCCTGCCGGACCTGCCGGAGGACGAGCAGAAGTTCCTGACCATGCACATCGGGGTCGTGCTGGCACAATCGTGACAGCATTTGCATAAAACCCACATCAGAAAGGAGGGCTAGCTTATGAAAATCGTAGTAGGCGGCCAGATCGACAAGCAGAAGGTTTATGACACCATCAAGGGTGTTGTAGGCGACCGTGCCTCGGTGGAGATCAAGGATGACATTGCGGCGGCAATGGCGGTCAAGACCGGGCAGGCAGATTACTACTTCGGCGCCTGCAAGACGGGCGGCGGCGGTGCGCTGGCAATGGCCATTGCCCTGCTGGGCATGAACCAGTGCGCAACGGTGTCCATGCCGGGCAAAATGCTGAGCGAGGACGAGATCCTGGCACAGGTCAAGGCCGGCAAGAAGGCATACGGCTTTACGGATCAGCACATCGAAAAGGTCGTGCCGATCATTCTCAAGGGTCTGGGCTTCTGATCCGGATCGTCAAATAAGGAGGATTACATATGGAAACCATTCTGCGCTACGTTATCATCGCGGCAGTTGGTGCGTTGGCATCAATCCTGGCAAACCAGAGCATCGCCGTGTTCAACGACGGCCTGCGCCCGGTCCTGCCGGAGTATCTGGAAAAGCGCATGGACCGCAAGGCTCTGGCAGCCACCAGCTTTGCCATCGGCTTTGGCCTGGTCATCGGCTACGGCCTGCCCACGTCCATTGCCGCAAGCATCATCCTGATCCACTGCATCCTGCTCACCACCGACATCATCGGCACCTGGTGCCCGGACACCAAAAAGGGCATGATCGCTTCCGGCGTCATCGGCGCTGTGTACGGCGTGGCCCTGCTGTTCGGCCTGCAGGTGATCATCGACCTGTTCAACCTGCTGCCGGTCAACTTCCTGGGCAGCCTGGGCCAGGTCTCTGCCGGTATCACGCTGGCCTTCGCCATCTTCCCGGCTGTGACGGTTGCCCTGCAGTTCGGCGCTGCCAAGGGCATCATCACCGCCGTTGTGACCCTGCTGGTCCGTCAGATCGTTGAGACCTACGGCAAGATCGCACTGGACGCCGAGCACACGATCAGCCTGAACAAGGACGGTATGGCCCTGCTGGCCGGTATGATCATCATGCTGGTGTTCGCTGCCATGGATAAGGAAGGCAACGACCAGAACTCCAACGAAATGCTGACCCAGATCTTTGCCGACAAGGTCGCACGCATCCGCAAGTATATGCCGGTTCTGGCCCTCATGGGCGGCCTGATCGCAGCAGGCACCAGCATGAGCATCATGGCCGGTGACCCCATCAGCCTGGGCCTGCTGGCCGAGGGTGACCGCGTCAACGCAGGTCTGACCGCTCTGGCCCGTGCCATCGGCTTTATCCCGCTGGTTGCCACCACCGCCATCACCACCGGCGTCTACGCTCCGGCCGGCATGACCTTCGTCTTTGTGATCGGTCTGCTGATCCCCAACCCCTTTATCGCCCTGATCGCCGGTGCAGCCTGCATCTGCGTGGAGATCCTGCTGCTGAACGTCATCGCAAAGGGTCTGGACAAGTTCCCTGGCATCAAGCGCTGCGGCGACAACATCCGTACCGCTATGAGCTACGTCATCGACATCGCCCTGCTGATCGGCGGCATCCTGGCTGCTCAGGCGATCATGCCCACGACGGGTCTGTTCATCATCGTGGCATTCTGGTGCATCAACAAGTGCAGCAAGAAGCCTCTGGTCTCCATGGCGGTCGGTCCTCTGGGCGCGATCCTGGTCGGCCTGATCGCAAACGTGCTGTTCCTGCTGTCTCTGTACACCCCTGCCGCCTGATCCCCGGATAAAATGAGCGCCTCCCGGCCTGCGTCGGGAGGCGGCTCTGGTTAAGAAACAATACAGGAGGCGAATCCTTTTGAAACTGCCTGAAAAGATTCTGTATGCGCACGAGCATACAACGATCGACCTGTCCGGTCCGAAGAAGAACATCGACTGCAGGCTGGATGATTTTGACGCGACCGCGGCAGAATACCGGCGGCTGGCGGAACACGGTGTGGTCGGCATCATCGACCAGACCAACCGCGGGATGGGCCGGAACGTGGCCTATGTGCAGAAAATGGCTGCACAGGCGGGGGTGGAGATCACCCACGCGACGGGCTACTACAAGGAGCCTTTTCTCCCGCCGGAGTGCTATACGCTGACCGAACAGCAGCTGTGTGACATCATGGTGAAGGAACTGACCGAGGGCATTGAAGGCACCGGTGTCCGGGCGACCGTCATCGGCGAGATCGGCACCTCGAAGGACATCACCGAGACGGAGGCCAAGGTGTTCCGTGCGGCATCCCGCGCCCATGCAGAAACGGGGGCACCCATCTGCACCCACACAACGCTGGGCACGCGCGGCCTGGAGCAGCTGGAGATCTTCAAGAGCTTTGGCGTTGACCTGAGCCGGGTGGTGCTGAGCCACATCGACCTGTCGGCCGATCTGGATTACATGAAGCGCCTGCTGGATCAGGGGGTCAACATTGCGTTCGACACCATCGGCAAGTGCAACTACCAGCCCGATGTCTCCCGTGCAGACTGGCTCAGCCGCCTTTGTGCGGAAGGGTACGACACGCAGATCGTCATGAGCATGGACATTACCCGCCGCAGCAACTTTGCAGACCGGGGCGGTGTGGGCTACAGCTACCTGCTGGACACCTTTGCTCCGCTGGCAAGCGAGGCAGGCGTGCCGGACCGCGCATGGGAGAACCTGCTGTACCGCAATGCACTGCGCATCTACAAAGGACAGAAATAACAAGGATTCGAGGAATTGACAATGAAAACCTATCCCCTGCATTCTATCTCGCTGGAACAGGCAAAACAGCTCCAGTTCAAGGTCATTGACGCAGTGACCCGCAATTTTCAGGGAGAGGAAGTCCTTTCGCTGGGCGACCTCGGCGTGGTGAAAGGGCTGAACAAGCCCCGCTGCACGGTAAAGGTGGAAAAGGTCTTTGCCGACACCTTTGATGCCCCGGCGGCGCTGCTTGTGCGCGGCTCCGGCACGGGCGCGATCCGCTGGGCTCTGACCGCCTGCCTGAAACCGGGGGATGCCATTCTGGTGCACACCTCGCCCATCTATACGACGACGCAGGTGACCATCGACGCCATGGGGCTGAAACCCATCCGCGCGGACTTCAACGATCTGGAACAGCTCAAGGCCGTCTGTGCGCAGCACAAGGACGAGATCCGCGGCGCCCTGGTGCAGCTGACCCGGCAGAAGCCGGAGGACCGCTACGACTACAAGGCCGTGATCGCAGCCATCAAGGCTGCGCTGCCGGGCATCCCGGTGGTGACCGATGACAACTACGCCGCCCTGAAAGTGGACGCCATCGGCTGCCAGGCGGGGGCCGACCTGTCCACCTTCTCCTGCTTCAAGATCCTTGGTCCGGAGGGCGTCGGTGCAGTGATCGGCAGCAAGGAGCTGATCGACCGCATCTACAAGATGCAGTATTCCGGCGGCAGTCAGGTGCAGGGACACGAAGCCATGGAGGCCCTGCGCGGCCTGATCTATGCGCCGGTGGCGCTCGCCATCCAGAGCGAGGTCAACGAGGAGCTGGTCCGCCGCCTGAACGCCGGCGAGGTCCCCCATGTGCGGCAGGCGTTCCTGGCAAACGCGCAGAGCAAGGTGCTGCTGGTGGAGTTTGATCAGGAGATCGCCGAAAAAATTCTGGACGCTGCCCCGAAGTTCGGCGCAGCGCCGCATCCGGTGGGCAGCGAGAGCAAATACGAGTTTGCCCCCATGATCTACCGTGTCAGTGGAACGTTCCGTGCGCAGGACCCGACCATTGAACACCGGATGATCCGCATCAACCCCATGCGCAGCGGCCCGGACACCATCATCCGCATCCTGCGCAGCTGCATGGAGCAGGTCGAGGAAAACTGAACCGCTGAAAAAACGAGAGGAAAAGGAGAGATGCCCTGTGTTTTTAAAGACCGTAATGGAGCGCAACCAGCCGTTGGTGCGTCTGGGCATTGAATGGCAGCAGAATGGCGTGATCCTGCCGGACACCTATCTGCTGGATTACGACACGATCCTGGAAAATGCCCGCAGCATCAAACAGGCAGGCGACGCAAACGGCGTGCAGAACTTTTTCATGCTCAAGCAGATCGGACGCAACCCCCTGATCGCCCGTGCGCTGACCGACATGGGATATGTGGGCGCTGTGTGCGTGGACTTCCGCGAGGCGCTGACGATGGTGGAAAATCAGATCCCCCTCGGCAACGTAGGACATCTGGTCCAGATCCCCCGGGCGGCCCTGAAGAAGATCCTCCGCGCAAAGCCGGTGATCGTAACGGTGTACACGCTGGAAAAAGCCCGCGAGATCAGCGCAGTCTGCACCGAGCTGGGCCTGCACCAGAAGCTGATGCTCCGTGTTCTGGGAGAAGGCGACATGCTGTATTCCGGGCAGTACGGCGGCTTTGAATTGCAGGAACTGGACAGCACCGTGCGTGCGATCGAGGCGATGCCGAATGTGGAGGTGGGCGGCGTGTGCAGCTTCCCTTGCTTTTTGTACGACGAAGCGGCACAGGACATCCTGCCCATGCCCAACCTCCGGACCGTGCAGACCGCAGCCGAAATGCTGCGCGCCCGCGGCTACCGGGACCTGATGCTCAATACGCCCAGTGCCACCTGCACCCACAGCATCCCGATGATCGCGGCGGCAGGCGGCACCCACGGGGAACCGGGACACGGCTTGACCGGAACGACACCGTATCATGCCGGCCACCCGGATGCCGAGGAGCGCCCCGGCTACCTGTATGTTTCGGAGGTCAGCCACAATCTGGGCGATAAGGCGTACTGCTACGGCGGCGGGCATTACCGCCGCGGCCATATGAAAAACGCCCTGGTGGGCACGACGCCGGAAAATGCAAAGGTCGTGCCGGTGCTGCCGCCGGACGACTCCAGCATCGACTATCATTTTGAACTGCAGCAGAACTGTCCGGTCTCGGCTGCGGCGGTCATGGCGTTCCGGACACAGTTCTTTGTGACCCGGAGCCGGGTGGCAGTGGTCAAAGGGCTGTCCTCCGGCAAGCCGGAGCTGGCGGGCCTGTACTCTGCGCTGGGAGAACCGGTCCGGGAATGACAGAAAGGATAATTCGCAATGGGAAAGTTTGTTGTAATCGTTCTGGATGGTTTTGGTGTGGGCGCAATGCCGGATGTGCCGCAGGTGCGCCCTGCGGACTGCGGTGCCAACACCTGTGTGCATATCTTTGAGCGCACGCCGGACCTGAAGCTGCCCAATCTGGCAAGCCTTGGTCTGGCGAACATCGTGGGGCGGGAGTTCCCCGGCCTGCCGTTTGCGACGGATGCAACGTTCGGCCGTGCCGAGCTGATGCACGATGGTGCGGACACCTTCTTCGGCCATCAGGAGATCATGGGCACCCGCCCGGCAAAGCCTTTCGGCGAGCCGATCTGCAATAAGATCGAGCTCATCAAAAAGACGCTGGAGGATGCGGGTTACCATGTCCGGTATTACACCGGAACATCCGGCAAGCGCCTGCTGATCGTCAACGAGGCCTGCACCGTGGCCGACAACGTGGAATGCGATCCGGGTCAGGCCTTCAACGTCACGGCGGCCATCGACGACCTTGATTTTGAGGAAGAGCTCAAGATCGGTCATCTGGTGCGCAGCGTGTCGGTCGTGCCCCGCGTCATCACCTTCGGTGGGCGCGGCGTGCACCTGCAGAACCTGCTGGATGCCATTGAGGAACACGGCGATTACATCGGCGTGAATGCCCCGGCCAGCGGCGTTTACAACAACGACTACCATTGCATCCACATGGGCTACGGCGTTGACCCGGAGGTGCAGATCCCGACGATTTTGGGCAAGAGCGGCCTGCCGGTGTTCCTGCTGGGCAAGGTGGCCGACGTGGTCACGAACAATTACGGCACCAGCATCCCCATGGTGGACACGGCCAGCGTGCTGCAGCGCACCCTGGAGATCGTAAAGGAGCAGGAGACTGCGTTCATCTGCACCAACGTGCAGGAAACGGACCTGTGCGGCCACCGGGAGAATGTCGCGGCCTACGCAGACCGCCTGCGGGTGGCGGACGAATGGATCGGCAGGATCCGCGACGCCTTGGGCGAGGACGATATCCTCATCGTGCAGGCGGACCACGGCAACGACCCGACCATCGGACACCCGCACCACACCCGTGAGATGGTGCCGCTGATGATCCACAGCGCCCACTCCACCCCCAAGAATATCGGGATCCGCAAGACCCTCAGCGATGTCGGTGCGACCGCTGCGGACTATTTCCACAGCAAGGCACCGGAAAACGGCACCAGCTTTCTGCCGCTGCTGCTGAAGTAAAAACAAAGGAGCGGAGAACCGATGAAGATCATTCGCGCAAACAATTACGCAGACATGTCCCGCAAGGCGGCCAACATCCTTTCGGCACAGATCATCCTGAAACCCGACTGCGTGCTGGGTCTGGCCACCGGCGGCACCCCGGTGGGTGCCTACCAGCAGTTGGTGGAGTGGTACAACAAGGGTGACCTCGACTTTTCAGGGGTGACGACCGTCAATCTGGATGAGTACCGCGGCCTGCCCAAGGACCACCCGGAAAGCTACTGGAGCTTCATGCACCGCCACC
>ENA-OQRB01002062-OQRB01002062.1-human-gut-metagenome-genome-assembly--contig:-NODE-2062-length-10419-cov-3.309919_pt1 | contig 10419 bp, 10 predicted proteins | sample MGYA00243235_ERZ505100 | MGnify/ENA primary metagenome ERZ505100 (study PRJEB26097, sample SAMN02712145) | human gut metagenome | biome: Gut microbiome | host: Homo sapiens | place: Denmark...
ATTGAAGAAAGAATTATTAAATTGAAGAATAGTTTATAATCATTAGCACCTTGCAGCAATGCAGGGTGTTTTTGTCACTTTATAGGAAAGTTCGCCTTTGGCTCCTTTCCAAAAGAAAAATAGCCCACATAAAAGTGGGCAGAGCAAACAGATGATCATGGTTTTAGAAAATATAAAAACCTTCTTCACCAAAATCATCACCAAACACATCTTCATTTAGAAAACAATCCATATCCAGCAGGTCATCCTCGCTCATATGGCGAATGTCCTCGGATGTCATACCTTCTGGGGGATTTGAAATATATTTTTCGCGTAGCTCTTTGATCTTCTTTTTCATGGTAGGGTTCCTCCTTTATATGAGAATCATAGCCAAAAGAAGAAAGGATCGCAGTACGCCACCGGTTAAAACTACGGAAAGCATTGCGAAGGAAAGTATAGTTGAAATGGGAGACATTACGCCAGAAAGCATCATCACTGTAACCGCCTTCAGAGATGAGACAATGGATATGAGGATTCCATTTAAGATCCCTGCCGAAAGTATGCAGGACCATGATAAAACCAGGGGTAAAGTTTTTGTGTTTGTTCATTTTAGAGAATAAACGAAGGACAACGCTGGAGACAGAATGAAAAAGACAGTTAAGGAGAGAGCGATCCTGCAGGAAAAAAGGAAAATCATATTTTAATGTCAATTCTTAATAAGACACTAAAGACCATGTAGACATCGAAGTTGTCAGGTGCGGTTTCTGTATATGAAGAATCCCAGAAGAAAGTGACATTATCAGACTTTATCAAAGACAATCTGGCAGCAGTTTCTGTCGGGTGTACCGGTGCTTTTTTATTGGTTTTGATCGTGTTTTTAAAGCTGCTTCAAAAGGCAAGAATCGCAGAGGAAAACGCAAAGAAATCTCAGTTACAGGCAGAACAAGCCAATGCATTTGAGGAAGATCGTAAAATGGCATTATCAAAAGGCATGAATGGACATATTGCGAAACTAATTGATGTCAAGAATATGGAAGAAGTTTTGATGTCGGTTTTACGATAGTAAAAAAGAAGAGGTTATAAATAAAAGGGATCGATCACAAGAAAATATAAGTGATCAATCCCTTTTGTTATTTTGTGATACAAATTTTATAAATTCACAGATACAACCTATTCAACAACCTCAATTCCGTCAATATTTGGAATACACATCATAGAATAGTTCGTATGGTAAATGACAAATCCAGGTTTTGCCTTTGGCGGCTTTCTTAGTTCTTTTCTCTGAACATAATCAATCTCAACCTTCGGTGCCTGACGCCCCTTGGAATAATAAGCTGCAAGGCGGCCAGCTTCTTCAAAGGTAGCATCTGGAAGAGTCTCCGCTTGTTCCTTTCGTACAATAACATGGGACCCAGCCATATTCTTTGCATGGAACCACCAGTCCCCGCCATTTGCAAACTTAAAACTTAATTCATCATTCTGATAGTTATTTTTTCCAACATACATATGGAAACCATCAGAAGAGACAAAATGTAATGGTTTGGATTTTGCCTGTTTCTTTCCCTTTTTCTTCCCATGGCTCTTTATATAACCATAATCAGAAAGTTCATCTTTGATCAGCTGCAGGTCTTTCTCATCTTCGGATAAAGAAAGAGCAGTAGAGATCGAATCGAGATGATCAAGATCAGCTTTTGTCTCCACGACAAGCTCAGAAAGAGCTTCATAAGTACGTTTTAGCTTATTATATTTTGCAAAAAACTTTTTGGAATTCTCCAAAGGAGTCTTTGTTGGATCAAGAGGGATCGTAATCTCTTCGTTTGTGTAATAATTCATGCAAGTTAAAGATTTTGCATTTGGCTCTAGTCCATATCCATATGTCTGTGTAAGTTCTCCATAAACTTTGAATTTCTCACGTTTTTCCGTATCTTTTAACTGACGAAGCTGCAGATCATATTTCTTACTCGTTCTCTCAAGGGCTGTCTGCACGATCTTACGAAGATCAGAAGATTTCTGCTTCATTCTCGTATATTTTTCTTTTTCAGAATAATACCCGATCAATACGTCGAAAATAGAATCATATGTTTTTGCGGTGCAGTCAGGATAAGAAGTTAAAGGGATACAAGAAAATTCCTTCGGTTCTTCCCCGGAATAAATGATATTTGGCTGATAAGCTTCATCTTCTACAAGAGCATTTAATTTTATAAGCTGTCCATATAAACCAGCAGCACTGTCATCGGTCAAAGAATCCGTGGAAGCATTACCGTCAAGTCCTGCACGATAACAAAGTTCATTTGCAATCAAAGGACTCATTCCCGTGATGGAAGTATAAAGTGCTTTGCAAAGATTCAATGGTTTTGTGATGATATGCTGATAAAAGTCATCTGCAGTCAGGCTTGCTAGCGGATGTTTTCCCTTAGATGGCGGGAAGGTATAAGTACGTCCCGGCAATACCTCTCTGACAGAACTGATATTTGCAGAGATATGCTTGATGCTATCTAAGATCACATCATCGCTGTTTACAAAAATGATATTGCTGTGTTTTCCCATGATCTCAATGATCAGACACTTCTGGCAGATATCTCCAAGTTCGTCTAGATGCTCAATCTGAATCTCAATGATACGCTCAAAATCAGGCTGAGTGATCGAGATGATCCTTCCGCTGCTGATATGTTTACGAAGCAGCATGCAGAAGTTTGGTGCCTGCATAGGGTTTGCTTTTCCTTCTTTCGATAAATAGACAAGAGGAAGAGAAGCACTGGCTGAGAGATGAAGTCTTGTTGTCAATCTCTCTTTTTTGATCACAAGCGTGATCTCGTCGGCCTCTGGCTGATAAATCTTATAGATTCTGCCACCAATGATCTGTTTATTAAGTTCTGATATAATATTTGAAATGACAAATCCGTCGAATGCCATGATAAATACCTCCTGGTAATAAAATCAGTTATCTAATTTAAAATAATAAGATAAATCCGTCAAACAATTATATCAGAAATTCGAAAAAGTATAAAGAAAAAACGATCAAATTCACAAATCATAGAAAGATAGTCGGGATTTTGTTGTAATTAAAATCATTTCTTATTATAATGAATATTAAGTGTACAATAAAATAATCTATGGAGGACAAGTCATTGAGAAAAGAAGCGTCAAAGAATGCATGGAAGCAGTTATACGACATTACATTAAAACTAGACAAATTAGAGCCTTGGAATTACCTTGGTGACACACAACTTGTAACCATTCAGCTAAAAGACAGAGAAGAACCTGTATTTTGCAGTGTGATGGGAAAATTCAGCGGGGAAAGAGGAATCGCAGTCTTCGACGGAATGGAAGGTTTAGGGGATTTTTATATGATCCTTGGAGCAGAAGAGGGAGATCTTCCAGCACAATATCTGATGGATGAACATTCAAGCCTTACTTGTTTCTGGGGAAGCATGATGAATGTTCCAGACGAGCAAAGAAGCGTGATCGATGAATTGGATATCCGTTTCAAGACAATCAGTGACTGGATTTATTTTGTTTCTTATAAAAAAGGATACAAACCATATCAGTTAGATGAAGATGAAGTAGCACTTCTTACAGAAACTTATGAAAATTTATATATGGTATTAGAAGCAGTCAAAGATGGAAAATTAAATCCAGATATCGAACAGGCAGAAGGAATCGTACGCCGTTATAATTCTGAAAATGACACATGGGAGATGTTTGTAAAAGAAATTCCAGAAGCAGAAAAAGAATTTCCATCCGTGATGTTAGAAGATCAGGATTTAAAAGACGAATTAAAGAATAAGAAACAGATTGATCTTGAAGTGATCTTAGATTTTACTTATCTCCCAGTGATGGTAGAAGGGGAAGAAGAGGGAGAACGTCCAAAGAATCCTCTGTTATTTATGGCATATGATAATACCGATGGCGGAGTGATCACAATGGATATTTTAGAAGAAGGTGATGATGAGATCAGTAGAACTTTGGGATTTTTCATCAGTTTCGTACAGCAGAATGGAAGGATGAAGACGATCAAAGCAAGAAATCCATGGATTTTTGGAGCCTTAGAAGATATCTGTGAATACTGCAGTGTGGATCTTGTATATGATCCAGTAGAAATCATGGATCAGGTCATTGAGGAAGTAATCTCCCAGTTGTAAGATTTTCATGTAATATAGGATAAGATGAATTAGAGTGAACGAGGTTGACAAATAAGTTAAGGATTGGTAAAATACAGATAATTTGATGTGCTACCTAAGTAGCACTTTAATTCGATAAAGTATCAAGGAGCGGCAAAATTATGAATAAAAAGAGAGTCCACACACCAGAAGGTGTCAGAGATGTATATGGAACCGAATATGGACAGCGAAGCAAGTTAAAAGCCAAATTAAACAAAGTCTTTGCATCTTACGGATATGAAGGGATCAGAACTCCAGGATTTGAATTCTTTGACGTATTTAATAGCGAAAAAGGAACAGTCTCTGCAAGAGAGATGTTTAAATTTTTTGACAGAGAAGGAAATACCTTAGTTCTTCGTCCAGACGTCACACCATCCATTGCACGTTGTATTGCAAAATATTTTAATGAAGAGAATATGGGAATCCGTCTTTCTTATGCAGGAAACGTGTTTTTGAATAACTCAAGTTATCAACTGAAGTTAAAAGAGACATGTCAGTTAGGTGCAGAATTAGTCAATGATGCGTCTGTACAGGCAGATACAGAATCTATTGCAATGGCAATTGATTGTTTTCTGGCAGCTGGATTGACTGATTTCAGACTTTCTATCGGAGAAGTTGAATTCTTCAACGGATTGACACAGACGATCAAAGATGAAGAAGTCAAAACACAGCTTCGAGAGCTGATCTTAAATAAGAATTATTTTGGATTAATGGAATATGTAGAGACATTAGATCTGTCTGATAAGATCAAAGATGTATTTTTACATTTTAACGAACTGAATGGAGATGTAGCGATCTTAGATCAGGCAGAAGCAATGGTTGAGAATGAACAGTCTAAGAAAGCGATCAAAAGACTTCGTGATGTCTATGATATTTTGAAATTATACGGCAAAGAACAGTATGTAAGTTTCGATCTTGGAATGTTAAATAAACATAACTATTATACAGGAATCATTTTCAAAGGTTACACTTATGGAACTGGAGATGCAGTCCTAAAGGGTGGACGATATGATAATCTGATCGAACAGTTTGGAAAGAAAGCCCCATCTGTCGGATTTGCGATCGTATTAGATGAGCTGATGATGGCATTAAGCCGTCAGGGAATTCATATGGAAGCAGATCATATGGATACAATGATCATTTATAAAGAAGCAACAATGAAAGATGCGATCCTTAGAGCAGAAGAATTAAGAAAAGAAGGAAAGAAAGTCATCTTAGAGAGAAAGAATGATCTGTGCAGCAAAGCAGACTATGAAAGATTTGCTAAAGAGCATCGCCTCGGTGGAATTCTTTATTTCATCTAATCAACAAATCGAGCAAAAGAAGGGAAACAAAAGACCATGAGATATATTACATTTGCCCTGGCGAAAGGGCGCCTTGCAAAGAAAGCGATGGCTTTATTAGAAGAGATCGGGATCACATGCGAGGAAATGAAAGACGAGAAAACAAGAAAATTGATCTTCGTAAACGAAGAATTAAAATTAAAATTTTTCTTATCCAAAGCAAGTGACGTGCCAACTTACGTGGAATATGGAGCAGCTGATATCGGTGTTGTTGGAAAAGATACGATCCTTGAAGAAGGAAGAAATCTATACGAAGTATTAGACTTGAAATTTGGAGCTTGCAAGATGTGTGTGTGCGGACCCAAAGAAGCGAAGAAATATTTAAACAGTAATGAGATCATCCGTGTGGCATCCAAATACCCACATATCGCTAAAGAATATTTCAATAATCAGAAATTACAGACAGTAGAGATCGTTAAATTAAACGGATCTGTCGAACTTGCACCGATCGTTGGATTATCAGAGGTGATCGTCGATATCGTTGAGACAGGAACAACCTTAAAAGAAAATGGATTGGAAGTCTTAGAAGAAGTTTGCCCATTATCAGCAAGAATGGTAGTGAATCAGGTAAGCCAGAAGATGGAACAAGAACGAATCAGCAAGATCATCGTTGCACTAAAGAAGATCTTGGATGAAAAAGAATAGGCCGGAGGAGAGAAATATGAGAATAGTAAAAGTTAACAAAGATTCCATTGCAAATATTTTATCAGATTTATTAAAGAGAAGTCCTACAAACTATGGGGATTTTCAGGATAAAGTTGATGCGATTATCAAAAATGTCAGAGATAATGGAGATAAAGCTGTCTTTGATTATACAGCACAGTTTGATAAAGCGGAGATCAACGCAGACAATATTTTAGTTACAGAAGAAGAAATTAAGGAAGCTTACGAAGAAGTGGACGATGAATTGATCAAAGTTATCCGCAAAGCGATCAAGAATATTCGTGATTTCCATGAAAAACAGATTCAGAAGAGCTGGTTTGAGACACGAGAAGACGGAGTGATGCTTGGACAGAAAGTTACACCAATGGAGACTTGTGGTGTTTATGTGCCAGGTGGAAAAGCCGTTTATCCATCTTCTGTATTAATGAACATTGTTCCAGCACATGTTGCAGGAGTGAAAAATATCATCATGACAACACCTCCTGGAAAAGATGGAAAAGTTACAGCAAATACATTAGTGGCAGCAAAAGAAGCTGGAGCAACAAAAGTATATAAAGTTGGTGGAGCACAGGCAATCGCAGCGATGGCATTTGGAACAGAGTCTATTCCAAAAGTAGATAAGATCGTAGGACCAGGTAACATTTTTGTTGCATTAGCGAAAAAAGCAGTTTATGGAAATGTAAGCATCGATTCCATCGCAGGACCAAGTGAGATCTTAGTTTTAGCAGATGAGACAGCAAACCCAAGATATGTGGCAGCAGACTTACTTTCACAGGCAGAACATGATGAGATGGCAAGTGCGATCCTTGTTACAACAAGTGAAGAATTAGCACATAAAGTATCTGATGAGATCGATGGATTCTTAAATCAGTTATCAAGAAAAGAAATCATGGAGAAATCTCTAGATTCTTTCGGATATATTCTTGTTGCAAGTGATATGAAAGAAGCGATCGATACAGCAAATGCCATTGCATCTGAACATATGGAGATCATGACAGCCAATCCATTTGATGTTATGACAAGAATCAAGAATGCAGGAGCAATCTTTATTGGAGCATACAGTTGTGAACCTCTAGGAGATTATTTCGCAGGACCAAATCATGTTCTTCCTACAAACGGAACAGCGAAATTCTTCTCTCCATTAAGTGTTGACGATTTCATCAAGAAATCAAGTGTCATTTACTATTCAAGAGAAGCCTTAGAGCCAGTACACAAAGACATCGAATTCTTTGCAAATCAGGAACAGCTGACTGCACATGCAAATTCCATGAAAGTAAGATTTGAAGATAACCAGGAAGGATAAAGATATGAGTAGAAGTGCATCAATTGAAAGAAATACAAGCGAGACAAAGATCAAACTTTCCATTGACCTTGATGGAAATGGAAATGGAAACATCCATACAGGAATCGGTTTTTTTGACCATATGTTAAATGCATTTGCACGTCACGGATTTTTTGATCTTGATGTGGAAGTTGAGGGAGATCTCTATGTAGACTGCCATCATACGATCGAAGATGTCGGAATCGTACTTGGAGAAGCAATCAGACAGGCCGTTGGAGATAAGAAAGGGATCAAACGTTATGGATCATTTATGCTTCCAATGGATGAGACATTAATGTTATGTGCGATCGATCTGTCTGGAAGACCATATTTTGTGATGGATTGTGATTTTACGGTTGATCGCGTTGGAGAATTTGACACAGAGATGGTAAGAGAATTCTTTTATGCAGTATCTTACGGCAGCATGATGAATCTTCATTTGAAGAAATTACATGGAGAGAATAATCATCATATGATCGAAGCAGCATTTAAAGCATTTGCAAAAGCTTTGGATGAAGCAACCAGCATGGATCCAAGGATCACAGATGTACTTTCCACGAAAGGAGCCTTATAAGATGAGTAATGAGGCAAAACCATTAAATAGCAAGATGAGTTTTGATGAATTCAAATTAAACAGCGACGGAATGTTAACCGTTGTTGTACAGGATCATAAGACAAATGAAGTTTTGATGGTCGCATATATGACCAAGGAAGCTTATGATAAGACGATCGAGACAGGAATCATGACATATTACAGTCGAAGTCGTAATGAATTATGGATCAAAGGAGAGACATCCGGACATTATCAATATGTCAAAGATTTATATATCGACTGTGACAGAGATACTTTACTTGCCAAAGTAAAGCAGATCGGAGCTGCCTGCCATACAGGAAATTATTCTTGCTTCTACACAGATTTATTAGAAAAAGAAGATTAAGAACGTAATCTTTGTGAGAAAATATTTGTGTTTCTAAGTTCGATTTGGTATAATCGACTTTATAAGATAAGGAGGCAAGATTATGACAGCATTTTTATCAGAATTAGTCTCTTATGTATTGAAGTTTGCGATTCTTTTTGCATGCTCTGCGGCAGGAATTTATTTCGGAGTCGGTCGTGCGAAGGCAAAGAAGAAAGAATCATAAGATCATACATGATTAGGAGAAGATCATTTAGCTGCATGAGTTTATATTCTCATGCAGCTAAAAAGCCGTAAAGACAAGGTCTTCTTAATAATATAATGAAATGACACTAGGAGGATGAAACGTTGAGAGCATATGGAGTCAACGAACTCAGGAAGATGTATCTTGAGTTTTTCGAAAGTAAAGGACATTTAGCATTAAAGAGTTTTTCACTTGTGCCAAAGAATGATAACAGTTTATTACTGATCAACGCTGGTATGGCACCACTGAAACCTTATTTCACAGGACAGGAAGTACCACCAAGAACAAGAGTGACAACATGTCAGAAGTGTATCCGTACAGGAGATATTGAGAATGTTGGTAAGACAGCAAGACATGGTACATTCTTTGAGATGTTAGGAAACTTCTCTTTTGGAGATTACTTCAAACATGAAGCGATCGCATGGTCTTGGGAATTTTTAACAAAAGTGATTGGATTAGATCCTGACAGATTATATCCATCTGTATACGAAGATGATGATGAAGCATTCGAGATCTGGGAGAAAGAGATCGGAATCGCACCAGAGAGAATCTTCCGTTTTGGAAAAGAAGACAACTTCTGGGAGCATGGGGCAGGACCTTGTGGACCATGTTCAGAGATCTACTATGATCGTGGAGAGAAATACGGATGTGGAAGCCCAGACTGTACAGTAGGATGTGACTGCGATCGTTATATGGAAGTATGGAACAACGTATTTACACAGTTTGAGAATGACGGACACAACAATTATACAGAATTAGAGAACAAGAACATTGATACAGGTATGGGACTGGAACGTCTTGCAGTCGTTGTACAGGAAGTAGATTCTATCTTCGACGTAGATTCTATCAAAGCGATCCGTGATGAGATCTGTAAAGTTGCAGGAGTTACTTATGGTACAGACCACGAGACAGATGTATCGATCCGTGTAATCACAGACCATATCCGTTCTGCTACATTTATGTTATCTGATGGTATCACACCATCCAACGAAGGACGTGGATATGTACTTCGCCGTCTGATCCGCCGTGCAGCAAGACATGGAAGATTATTAGGAATCGATCATCTGTTCTTAACAGATATCAGTAAGATCGTGATCCGTGAATCCAAAGACGGATATCCAGAATTAGAAGAAAAAGCAGAATTTATCTTCAATCATTTATCTCAGGAAGAAAAACAGTTCAACAAGACGATCGATCAGGGACTGTCTATCTTAGCAGATATGGAAAAAGCTATGAACGAGAAAGGCAGCAAAGAACTTGCTGGTGCAGATGCGTTCAAATTATATGACACATATGGATTCCCATTAGATCTGACGATCGAGATCTTAGAAGAAAAGGGATTTACTGTAGACAAAGAAGGCTTTGATAAAGAAATGCAGATTCAGAGAGAAACTGCCAGAGCTGCAAGAAAAACAACAAACTACATGGGTGCCGATGCAACTGTTTATGAACAGTTAGACCCAGCTATGACAACAAAATTTGTTGGATATGATGAGCTTACTTGTGAAGGCGAGATCACAGCCATGACAACAGAGACAGAAGTTGTTTCTACTCTGAATAAAGGAGACAAAGGAACAATCGTTGCTGATCAGACAGCATTTTATGCAACAAGTGGTGGTCAGGAAGCAGATAAAGGTGTGATCGTCAGTGGAGATGCAGCTTTTGAAGTAGAAGATGTTATTAAATTATCTGGTGGTAAGTTCGGACATGTTGGACACGTAGTTGAAGGAACATTCAACGTAGGAGACAAAGCAGTTTTTACAGTCAATGAGAAGAACCGAGCATTAGGAGC
>ENA-OQRB01002071-OQRB01002071.1-human-gut-metagenome-genome-assembly--contig:-NODE-2071-length-10398-cov-5.532631_pt1 | contig 10398 bp, 9 predicted proteins | sample MGYA00243235_ERZ505100 | MGnify/ENA primary metagenome ERZ505100 (study PRJEB26097, sample SAMN02712145) | human gut metagenome | biome: Gut microbiome | host: Homo sapiens | place: Denmark: Copenhagen...
AAAGACAGCGGGGGTTTCTAAAACAAAGAAAGGAACGAACGCGACGGCGAATCCGTCTTATGTATTGAGGAAATTTTTCTTTCCTCATCGATGGACGGAAAACCGCGACCAACCTCAGGTTGTCCATCGGTTCTGAGGTTACCAGACGTGCACAAGGAGTCAGAAACCCCGTCCACGTCTGGTGAAGGTGAACGTAAGTTCACCGAATCATCTCTTGTATATAGTATACCAGATTTTCCGTTGGGCGCAAATTTTTGTCGGATTTTTTCGCAGCCGCGGGAGACTGTGTACTGCCGGCGGTTTTTCGCGGGCTGAATTTTTGCAAAAAAATAAGCCGTGCAAAGCATGCACAGCCAAAGGACGTTCAGTGGAAAAGCCTCTTCTTCCACAAATAAAGTATAGCACAAAATATGTCAAATTACAAGATGTAAATTACATATACAGTATACCATATTTCCCGCAAAATACAACAGCAAAGTCGCAAAATTGACGGAATTACATGCCCTTATCATCGCACCCAGCCGTTTCAGCTTAACCCGGTTCTGCTGCCGGCAAAAAAGAAGCGCCGCGAATGCGGCACTTCAGGCTTCATAGCAAAAATTTTTGTTTACAGGGACTATTTCCAAGCGCCTGCAGCATACACGCATTCATATCAGCCGCATCTGTCCTGAAATCGTTTTCCAAAACAACCTCAATATCTTTCATATTGTGCAGGCCAAACTTCAGGTAATCCATCAGCTTCTTTACATCTTCAGATTTATAGAACGCCTGGATGATATTCTGGCTGTGTGTTTGTAATATTTTTTTTGCTTTTTCTTTTATTGCTCTGTCTTCAGTATTACAATACACCTTCATCGCCGCATCATATGACGCATCCAGCGGAGTCTCTGCCGCATCCAGGGCATACATCTGCAGGTCATACAGCTTCTCATTTAATGGCTTTTCGACAAGCTGCATTTTTTCAAGGAATGTTCCTTTTACATACCCACCCATTATTTTGGGGATATATACATTTACACCACCAATGCATACCTCCAAAGCACAGTTACATCTCGGGTCATAGTAGTCCGAGGCCTCATTAAGAGGTACGAAATTCCTGACAATTAAAGCATTAAGTATTGGCTCGATATCTGATGTGTCATAGCAGTTTATTACTACTCTTCTGACCTTGACAAAGTTGTTATCCGACAAGGAAACCAGCCTGTACGGAAGCTCTATCTCATCAGCATGGCACCACCCAAAAGCACCATATGCAATCTTAAGCCGGTTATTGCATTTTTGCGGGCGATTCTGAAACTTCAGGTTTCGGAGAGGACTCTCGCAGAATGCATTAGACATAATATCCAGTACCGTATCAGGGATGGTGATATCATCAAGCAAAGGGCACATACGAAATGCACATTCACCAATATGTGTGAGACCTTCGCTTAGAACGACCTCTTTCAGGTTTTCGCAGTTGTTAAATGCATAAGGAGTGATTGACGTTACCGTTTTTGGCAGTATGACTTTTGAAGCCTTACTGTCTGCAAACGCATCGCCAGCAATTATTTCTGTACCGTAAGCAACCTTCACAGTTCCCTTCTTGTCTGGTGGCGCGGCAATCAGTGTAAGTCTTGTTTCTCCGTTAGGCATTGTCTTCTTTTTGCCATATAAAAGCCCGTTTTGTGAATAAAGCATTGGATTCTCGGAATCAACCTCAAAATCGGTAACGCCGTTCTCCTGAACGCTTTCTATCATTTTCATGTTCATGATTTTTCGTTCGTTTGTCTCATCTTTGTCGATGTACGCGATTATTTTCTCGTCTTGCTGTATTATTTTCATAATTTCTTTTCCTTTCTTTTTTATATTTATACATACAGTATGCCGGATTTTGCCGGAAGCAAAACACAAAACCCCCGCTGCCGGCAAAGGCCGCGGGAGGTCTGGCGCTGCCGGCAAATCATCGGCAAACACAACTACTCTTTTTCCGGCAAAAAAGAAGCGCCGCTTACGCGGCACTTCAGGCTTCAGAGTAAAAACTTCTGTTTACAGGGACTATTTCCAAGTGCCTGCAGCATGCACGCATTCATATCAGCCGCATCAGTTCTGAAATCGTTTTCCAGAACAGCCTCAACGTCTTCCTCCTTATGCAGGCCAAACTTCAGGTAATCCATCAGCTTCTTTACGTCTCCAGATTTATAGAACACTCGGATGATATTTCTGCTATGCATTTTTAATACTTTTTTTGCTTTTTCTTTTATTTCGCTGTCTTCAGTATTGCAATATACCTTAATCGCCGCATCGTATGACGCATCAAGCGGAGTCTCTGCTGCATCCAGGGCATACATCTGCAGGTCATGCAGTTTTTCACTTAGCGGCTTTTCGGTAATCTGCATTACATCAGAAATATCTTTAAGGAATTTTCCTTTTACATTCCGCCCCATTATCTTGGGGATGTATGCATTCACACCACCAAAGCATACCTCCAAAGCACAGTTGCATCTCGGGTCATAGTAGTCCGAGGCCTCACCAATAGGTGCGAAATTCCTGACAATCAAAGCATTAAGTATTGACTTAATATCTGATGCGTCATAGCAGTTTATTACTACCCTTCTGGCCTTGGCAAAGTTATCGTCCGAAAGTGAGACCAGTCTGTTCGGAAGCTCTATCTCATCGGCATGACACCATCCAAAAGCGCCGTATGCAATCTTAAGCCGGTTATTGCATTTCTGCGGGCGGTTCTGAAACTTCAGGTTTCGGAGAGGGCTTTCGCTGAATGCATTATACATAATATCCATCACCGTGTCAGGGATGGTGATATCATCAAGCAAAGGACACAGACGAAATGCATATTCATCAATATGTGTAAGGCCTTCATTCATGACGACCTCTCTCAGATTTTCGCAATTATTGAATGCATAAGAAGTGATTGACGTTACCGTTTCTGGCAGTATGACTTTTGAAGCCTTACTGTCTGCAAACGCATCGCCAGCAATTATTTCTGTACCGTAAGCAACCTTCACAGTTCCCTTCTTGTCTGGTGGCGCGGCAATCAGTGTAAGTCTTGTTTCTCCGTTAGGCATTGTCTTCTTTTTGCCATACAAAAGCCCGTCTTCTGAATAAAGCATTGGATTCTCGGCATCAACCTCAAAATCTGTAACGCCGTTCTCCTGAACGCTTTCTATCATTTCCATGATTTTCCGTTCGTTTGTATCGTCTTTGCCGATACATGCGATTACTTTTTCGTTTTGTTGTATTATTTTCATCAGATTTTTCCTTTCTTTTTTTTTGTTTTATACATACAGTATGTCGGATTTTGCTGGCAACAAAAAGGCCGCGGCGTTTAGCCGCGGCACACACGTAGAAAGAAAGGAATTTCGACGGCGAATCCGTCTGACGTCTCGGAAGGAGCTGTCCTTCTCGCTTACATATATAGTATACCAGATTTTTCGGCTAGTGCAAATTTTTGTCGGATTTTTTTTGCAGGCGGCGGAATAGCGTGGTGCTTCCGGCAATTTTGCCTTGCAGGCTGAACTTTTGCCGGCAACAAAAAAACAGGCCACAACAAATGCAACCTGTAGTTTCAGCTTCTCCAGCTCTCAGCCGGCAAATTCCCGTTCAATCCTGCCAGCAATTTCGCGTCTATCCTCATCAATCGCAAACGCCCAGATATCGCGCATAAATCCGATAAGCTTTTTGCGCTTACGCTTAAACGAAAAGCCCCGGCAGCAGATTCTTTCAATGGCCATTATCGCTTCTACGCCATCATCCATCCGTTTCGGAACGAAGAACATATGGTCACCATACTTGATTTCGTACACTCCACTTTCGTCCTTTCCGTTCATATCATCCTGAAACATATTTCTACCTCCGGCAGCATGCGGATGCCTTCTTTTGTATCTGGTATTGCTGGAGTTGCTTTTTCCATTATTTTTGTCATTATTTTTATCTCCTTTCTTTTTGACTTCCGGTATTGCCGGCATATTTTATCTACACTTCCAATATGTCGGATTCTGCCGGCCGCAAAACATCGGCAAAACGCAAAAGCCCCGCTGCCGGCAAAGACAGCGGGGCTCAAAAACAAAGAAAGGAACGAACACGACGGCGAATCCGTCTTATGTATTGAGGAAATTCTTCTTCCTCATCTCTTGTATATATTATACCAGATTTTTCGGCAAGCGCAAATTTTTGTCGGATTTTTTTTCGCTGGCAGCAGATGACGACAATCGGCATTCAATGCAGCATCCGGCAGCCGGTACAATATTCGTCAGCTGGTATCCGGAATCCTGTATTCCGCCAGCAGCTTTTTGCCGCCCGCCGCCTCTTTATACAAGCAAACGAAGCCTCACGCCAGCCATTGTACTACTTGACCGGCCAGTACTCTCCCGCCCGCCTTATCTTCTTTACAGGGCAAATCTCAGACTTCCGTTTGCGAACAACCCTTCTTTCCAGGCGCCTTCGGCGCCGGCAACCACGTTTCAGGAGCCATAAACAAATAAACAAAAGAACATTCCAAAAGAATTCTCAAAAGAACTTTAAAAATAACTCCAAAAGCAATCCCAAAGAGCCCAAATAAAGCCTCAAAAAAATTTCCAAAATAACTACCAAAAGAATCTCCCCTCCACGCAAAAGAGAATCTCTTCTCTTCGTTTCCGAAACAAAAAAAGCCAGCCCCGCGTTAGCGGGGCTGGCCAGGCTTTTCAAAAGATTTAAAAAAGTTTAGAAAATAATCGAGTGCCGGTAAAGAATGGCTGGCGACGATACTGGATTGACTAAGTTAAGAAACTTTTATGTAGGTATCGGCTACATTGGAAGGAAAATTGGCGGTACCGTGATTGACCGACGGACAACCGAAGGTTGGCCGCGGCTTCTTCGCGAGGCCAAATTCGCCTCGCAGGACTAACACTATCCCTCTATCCCCTGTTATCGACGTGCGAATAGCACGCGTCTGGTACTAGCAAGCGAAGCTTGCTGTATCACGGGGATTACCTTTTTTTATATCTACGCAGCTTTTTCCTGCTGTGCATCCTGTTTATTTTTATCTGGCCTCCAGACAAACTTTCCTTTTCCCCAGAGCTTGCAGTATTCACATTTTTTATGACTGCGTTCCATATGTCTGACAACTGTGCATCTGCCTGATTTATGGTATTTATATGGCTTTGGTCTGCCAGCGCAGACCTTTGCATTTCTATATAAATCTTTGTAACCAATAGAGATAGTAGTGACACACAAATATGTAAAATCTTTAATACCGTCAAACGCGTTCGGGTATTCTTTACGGAGGATGTTTGCGGCTCCGTTGATATCCGCGTTCAAAATAGTCCCGTTCTTTGACCTGTAAAGGCCGCGATGAATCCTCTTTCCAGAAAACGCATACTTCTTATTCTCGCCTTTCTTATATGTTGGTATATCGTCCATATCAAGAAGGCTCGCCTGTGATGTATAACTTTCTTCCCTGATTACTACAGCAATCCCGCATTTTGAGGCAACTGTTTTTAAAATCGTGATAAATTTTGTGTATGGGATAGACACAAAATCCTGATTTACGTTATCTGTAAGGTCGATTTCCTGTTTCTGGCCGTCATTATGACCCATCACTATCACATCAACACCTGCAGCTTTTGCATACCTGCAGATATACCATGCGCATTTATAGAAGTAATCACGAAGGAATGACTCCCTCCTCTGGCTTAAAATGTTCAGCTGTTTGCTGTATTTTACAGAAGATTTGCTGTCACTGCCTTTTGTAACAGAAGATATAAGTTTTGCTCGTTTCTTGTTAAATCTCTGATTCGCAGACTTTACCGCACGGCCATTCATCACAAACGGGGCACCACCGAAATTGTTTGCGACACCAAGAAAATTGTTTACTCCAGGGTCAAGACCAAGGATTCGCTTCGGATTTTCAGGAACTTCTGCTTCGGCAATCTTGTCATCGAATGTGATGAGAATATAGTATTTTCCATACATGGGTTTTACTTCAGTCTTAACGTATTTTAAATCATCATACAAAGATGCTTTTCCGATTCCAAATCTGTCAGGATTGTTTATAAATTGAATATAGCATCTGCCATCTTCTTCTTTCAGCTTCGCTACCTGCTTTGAAAACCATGCAATATATTCCTCATCTTGCTTGTATCCGGGAATTTTTGGCTTTCCGGTAAAACCTGCCGGATTCTTCCTGTATGCCTTTAAAGACTCAAAATATCCCTGCCATGCAGCAACTGCCTTGCGTATTGCATTCTGGTTGACCTGACTGTTCATGCGTCTGTATACAGGATTGTCTGTAAACTTAAATATGGCATCAAGCGTCCCGTATGATAAGAACCATTTTTCCTCAGTTGGATACTGGAACGGCTCCTGGCTTACAATAGAAAAAGCTATGACTGCAGAATTCATACCGCCTACTTCGGCAAGTTTCAGCTCTGTAAATTTCTTTTTCATATTCTTTTGGCCAATAACTTCATTGGCTTTCTGAATGCCGGTAAATACGTAATGCAGCACTTCGATTTCCAGGTGCGTACGCTCCTCCGGAGATTTTTTTAAACCAGTCATTGTATTACGGATATAAAAATTGGCAGTATTATACATACATTTGGAATCTGCGGTATTTGTCTTAAAGTACTGACAGAACGCAGCATCTTTCTTATTTTTTGTAGGGTCGATTATCATTTTAAATGTACGCATATCATATACCTCCTTTCATATCTTTATCCACATATTTAATATGCCAGATTTTATCAAACAGATGAAAGTTTTGCGGATTTTTTAAAAAATAAAACCGGCGCTTACATCCGACGGACAACTAAATATGCAAATCTAAGCGATGCATATTTATGTTGGCCGTGGTTTTACGCGCCATTGTGATAATGCCAGCAATTCCGCCTGTTATAGCGCCGACAGTATCAGTATCATCACCAAGATTTACTGCTGTTAAGACAGCATCTTTTCTTTATTTTTCAGCCTCTCCTTTCCATTCCGGTTCGGCTCCTTTTTGGCTCCTTTTTTTGGCTCCTTTTTTTTGTTCTTATGTTAATATGCTGAATTTTTAGGATTTTTGACTTTCTTTTTCATTTTTTTGCTTTCTTTATTTTCTTTTTGTACAGCAAAAATGTACAGCAAAAAGCAGCCGGCGAAGCCGGCTGTGGTAAGACGTTCTATTTATGCTGCGTCATTTACGTTTTCTTCTTTTTTAGCCTCTTCTTTTTTAGTATCATTTATGACGCCAAGCTTTTTAAGTTCCTTATCAAGGTATTCTTCAACACTTTCATATGTGTCATATGTATATTTAACAGTAATCAGTTTATAGCCATGCTTTTTGGTGTAGTCACGTTTTCTTTTATCGTGTTCTTTTTGTTTTTTTAATGCGGCTTCGCCGCCCCAATATTCAACTGATTCATAATGTTGGATGCCGTTGTATTCAATCAAAATATACCCATATTTTTTGTCAGGCATTGAAAAGTCATATGATAACTGGCCGTCGCCAGTTCCACGCAAATCAGAAAATCTTTGTTGAACATTAAATGAAATATTATTTTTTTCAAGATATTGTTTTATATATTCTTCGCCTTTATAAATAGTTAAATATGGACAACCTACACCTTGATTACGACTATACACTGTCGCTTGCCATTCAAAATTAAAATATTTTCCTGTTTTATGGTCTTCATATGATAATAACCACCAGACTTTTCTATTTGAATTCACAGTAACCTGTGTTGATTTTAAACCTCTGTTTTTTGTGGGATGCCATTCTTTCGCAAGTGTTGGATTCACTGTTTGTAAATCATTAAACCCTTCCCATGTTGCTTTTCCGCTAAAATATGGGCATCCGTTATAATTCCGCTCATTGGCAGATGCCTTCCACTCAAAATCAAAATGTTTACCTCTCAAGTGTTCAATCGGATAATCATCTGGAACATCATAAGGTAATATCCACCACACTTTCTTTTTTGAGCCTATCGTGACTTTTGTTGGTTTTAAATTTCCATTTTTTACAGGATGCCACTGAGCCGCAAGTTCTGGATTTATTGTTGCAATGTCATTAAAACCAGGCCATACCGCCTTACCATTTAAATATGGGCAATCACGTCCATTATTACGATGTGCTATTGTACTTTCCCATTCAAAATCAAAATGTTTACCCCTCAGGTGCTCAATTGGATAATCACCTGGAATATCATAAGACAGTATCCACCACACTTTTCTATGTGAATTAGAAGTAACTTGTGTCGGTTTTAAATTTCTATTTTTAGCAGTATGCCATTGTTGCGCAAGCTCTGGGTTTACTGTTTGCAAATCATTAAACCCTTTCCACACCGACTTTCCAGAGAGGTATATACAACCGATTCCATTATTTCTATTTTTTATTATAGCCTGCCATTCAAAATTAAAGTGTTTACCCCTCAAGTGTTCAATTGGATAATCCATTGGAACATCATAAGAGAGCAACCACCATACTTTTTTGTGTGAGTTAGCAGTAACTTGCGTTGGTTTTAATTTTCCATTCTTAGTCGGATGCCATTGCGCAGCAAGCTCTGGGTTTCTTGTCTTAAGGTCATTAAAACCAGTCCATACTGCGTTTCCACTTAAATATGGGCAATCATGATTATTCTTACGGTCAGAAATTACTGCTATCCATTCAAAATCAAAATGTTTTCCTCTCAATGATTCAACTGAATAGTCCATCGGTACATCATATGGCAATAACCACCATACTTTTTTGCCAGAGCCAGCGGTTATATCAGCCGGTTTTAAATTTCCATTTTTAGTCGGATGCCATTGTTGTGCAAGTTCCTGGTTTACTGTTTGTAAATCGTTAAAATTTTTCCATACTGCACGTCCACTTAGGAATGGACAATTTAATCCCCTGTTTCGGTCTTTTATTGTAGCTTGCCATTCAAAATCAAAATGTTTCCCTCTCAAATGTTCAACCGGATAATCATCCGGCACATCATAAGGCAACTTCCACCATACTTTTTTATTGCTTCCACAACTCACATCCTTCGGTTTCAAATCCCCGTTCTTTTCATAATTCCATTCTTTCGCCAAATCCGGCCTCGCCTCTGCCAGCGACACAAAATCTTTCTTCATTTATTAAAACGCCTCCATTTTTTTGGATTTGTTTTAATATGCTGAATTTTGTATCATGTCAAATATTTTTCGCGCAATCTTATTTGCAACCAGGCATCAGCCAAATTTTATTTTTCTTTTTCCGTTTTTTCTACACAAAAAAAGCCAAAACCATTTCTGATTTTGGCCCGCTGCCGGCAATATGCTATTGATTTTTATCCTTTCTTTCTATTTTCCTTTCGTACTTTTTCACCGCCTGCTCTCCCGCTTCCTTCACCTGTTTTTTCATATATTCCAGAGTTTCTTCTGAACAATATTCATTCCACATTTTTAAACACTGAGGCACGATAAATGCATATTTTCCTCTTACTTTTCTGTACCTGATTTCTATTGTTACGTGCTCACCATTAACATCTGCAGAATAGATAATGCAGGAGCCATTTTCAATCCGTCCAATATAAGACGACACACAATTATGCTGCCGCTTCTGCTCTTGGTATAACGCCGCCGGAGTATTAAGCAAAATAAACTCTTTTGGCAATTTCAGATATTTTAACGGTGTTTCCGGAATCTTTATTTTTCCCCTGTGTTTTTTCTTCAATAGCCGCTCCGCATATTCATCATGCAGCTTCCGTATCTTTTTCTTTCCTGCTTTTATATCTATTTTTTCTTTTAATTCCATGGCCATTTCTACATAATCATCGATAAAAAAAATCGAACTCATAAAGAACCTCTTCAGTTACTTTTTGCTTTAATATACTTTTTATATAATTTTTCCCAATTTCCTTGCATCTTCGCTTTGATGGGGTAAAATCCTGTACTTTATCAATCCGATAATCCTTTTCAAACAGCAATCCAGTCTGTTCCGGCTCAATATATTTCGCCGCGCATCCAATGGCATATAGTTCATAACAGTTCATTTTGTTTGCTGTCTTTGGAAAATCAACATCCTGGAATACGCTCTTGAAATAGTCAAGCTTATTGAATTTCTTATCCAAATCAGTCAGCCTCATTGTAGCCAAAAACTTATCGGTCATAAAATCTTTGTACAACAGGCTATTTCCTGCAAATTCTTCAAACAACGCTTTTTGAATATCATTTGGTAATCTCTGTATTACATTTTTAGCAGTTGTCTGATAATATTTGCGGTCAAAATTCGGTCTTGCCGTCATTACTGCTCCATCCGGATAGATGAGAATCGTAATATCCTTACTGCCATAACATTTTATCGTATATTCGTCTTTGCTCAAGCTTAAAGAAAGATGTACACTGTGAACCCTCCCCGCCTAATTCGCTTTCGCGAATATAGACGGGGCTTCCAAACTCCGCATGAACTTTCGTTCATGC
>ENA-OQRB01002078-OQRB01002078.1-human-gut-metagenome-genome-assembly--contig:-NODE-2078-length-10367-cov-22.194337_pt1 | contig 10367 bp, 3 predicted proteins | sample MGYA00243235_ERZ505100 | MGnify/ENA primary metagenome ERZ505100 (study PRJEB26097, sample SAMN02712145) | human gut metagenome | biome: Gut microbiome | host: Homo sapiens | place: Denmark...
TTCGGCTTAAAACTATTTTCTAAGAGTGTGTCACAAATGTTTGATTACTATAGAGAAATTTCAATGAATCAGGAGTGGGATGTGGATTTTTTAGTAATAAAAAGTTATAATGATATAATAATTTGAAATTTCAAATTAAAGGGAGAGAGGAACGTGTATAAAAATCTGATGGCAGAATTGGCAAAACAGGAGATGAGCCTTGAAGAACTGTCAAAAGAAATGGGGATCAAGCAGGAAATGCTGCTGTTGAAAATGGAAAACCGTCATGGAATTAATTTTAAGGAGGCTGTGAAGATTAAAATGATTCTAAAAACGGATATGCCGTTGGAGGAGCTTTTTTTTGGGAGTCGATTTGAAATTTAGAATTATATGATTGGGCCATTTTGTATGTATGCTGTTACAGTATGTAACGACATACACATGACGGGAAATAAGGAAACTCTTTTATTAAAGTGGACTTGAACAGAAATATGGAGAATAAGGTAGCTTTTTAGGAATGCCTTGGAAATAATCGATCGCTCCGAAATTCATCTCCATTCTTAAGAAATATTGATATGAATCATATTCATAAAGGCATTTGGAATTAAAGTAAGGACAGCTGTACTGTTATTGCAAAAATTAAGAGCACAGCTGTTTACATTATATGAATGAAATGGCACTGAACCGGTAGATAAATATTCATCAGTGAAAAATCTTGTGTTTTTATAAAGGCTGGTAAATATGATGAGAAGTATAGAAGGAGGTGTAGGAGATCTGCCGGATCATATAAATAAATTTTTGATATAGCATTATATTTTTTGGGTATGTAGAGAGGAAGGGTTATATGAACAAAATTTACAAAGTCATTTGGAGCAAAGTGAAGAACAGTTATGTGGTAGTTCCAGAAATTGCCGCCAGCAGCAGCAAAAATAAGGGGAATAAAGCATATAAATCTGCGCTGGCTGCGGTTTTAACGGCGATGCTGGGCTTTGGCGGTTTTGTCGGCAGTGAGGCGGCTACAGTCAATGATGGGGATACATTGAACGGCAGTACCCATATCACCGTAACTAAGGATCCGGCAACCAAGACGATTACCATATCAACGACCGGGCTGGCCACGACGGGTGATTTGGCTACATTAAGTACGCAGGTGAATACCAACACCGGCAATATCAACAATAATGCTACCCATATCAGTACGAATGCTACCAATATCAGCACAAACGCCGGCAATATCAGCAATAATACATTAAAAATCAACACGCTCACAGCACTGACAAATAGCCTGGGACTTGATGCTGCAAAACCGGGGATTAAGTATTTCCGTGCCAATTCCACGGGGGCAGATGCTTCAGCTGTTGGCTCGGATGCTGTCGCGGTAGGGACGCAGGCCAGAGCCACCAAAGATAATGCGATGGCAATGGGGGTGGAGGCCAAAGCAGAAGCCGAAGATTCCGTGTCGGTAGGGCATGCTTCCAGAAACGTTTCTAATGCAGTAAATGGCGTGGCCATCGGCCATGGGGCAATTAACGGTGCTGTCAGCGGTATGACACCGGATGGAGACAGCACGGTCGTACTTGTCGGCGGCGGCAAGAATAGTGTGTCTGTCGGGAATAAAGCCAATGCCCGTGGTAATTCTTCTATTGCGTTGGGAGATGGAGCGGTTGTTCAAAATGATGGCGGCAATCGTATAGTTAATAACAACAGTATGGCGATTGGAACAGCGGCAAAGACGGTGTCTTCTAATAATGCGACAGCTATCGGGCACGGTGCTTTTGTTGCCAAAAACAGTCACAGTGCGATTGCTGTTGGCGAAAGTGCCCAGGCCGGTAAGGAAGCCGCAACGGCGATCGGCAAAGAAGCGGCTGCTAAAGGCAAAAACAGTCTGGCAGCCGGTACTTCTGCTGTGGCCGAAGGAGAAAATGCCGTATCTGTTGGTCAGGGAACGGAAGCAAAAGGAAAAAATGCGGTTGCTATTGGGAATGCCAGTCAGACAGCCGGTTCCAGTTCTGTTGCTGTCGGTGATGAGGCCGGCGCGGCAGCCGGCAGATCTGTGTCTGTCGGTATTGGTGCCGGTAAGGGCATGATTGGTGATGTATTGGGAACGAAGGGCTCGCATGTGTCTATTGGTGACGAAGCCGGACAAAATGTGGATGGACAGCATGATATTGCCATCGGCACCAAGGCGGGCGGAAATGTATCCAGCAATTATAATATTGCCATTGGTGTAGAGGCAGGGACGAATATAGGTACTGCCGGTAACCCTTCTATTGGGAAAAATGTATCCATCGGATATAATGCCAATAAGAATGCTACCCTGGTGTCCCGCCTCCAGGCGACAGCAGTCGGCAGTGATACGAAAGCCGCTGATGACGCGTTGGCGCTTGGTTTTCATGCGCAGGCAGCAGGAAATGGATCCATAGCTGCCGGGTTTAATGCATTGGCGGAAGACGCGGCCAGCATGGCGCTTGGACAAGGGGCAAAGGCTTCCGGCGGGAACATTGCTATCGGTAATGGTTCGGAAGCCAGCGCGGCCATGATCAGCGGTACTGGTTACCTGACAGGGACTGCTGCTCCTTCCACAGGTGTTTCAGTCGGTACGGCGGCAGCATTGCGCCGTATTACGAATGTGGCGGATGGCGCGCAGGATCAGGATGCCGTTACCGTGGCACAGCTGAAGAAATCCATCGATGAAACGGTCCGGCAGGTAAATGCCAGTATCACTAGTACGACGGCTACAGGAGTTTACTATGATACTGTAACTACCGGGCAGGGAGAGAGTATCACTTTAAAGAATACCAATAACAAAGGAACCGTGATTCACAATGTGGCTAAGGGTACATCGGGAACAGATGCGGTTAATGTTAATCAGTTGAATGAAACAGTGGATCAGGCAAAGACTCATTATTACTCTGTGAAGTCCACAAATGCGAATAATTACAATAATGACGGGGCTGCCGGTGAAGATTCTATGGCAGCAGGCGTCGGCGCCAAAGCATTGGAAAAACGCAGCGCGGCCATTGGGAATAATGTGGAGGCACAGGGAGAAGGCAGCATCGCCCTGGGAACCGGCTATGAGGAAATAAATGGCGGTACACCTACCATTACGCAGACTGTGGCGGCTTCCGGTTATAAATACAATATGGCCATTGGTGCAGGAGCACAGTCGGAAGGGAATCATTCTATTGCCATGGGTACCCGTGCCGTCACCACCATAAAGAATGGCGGAACCAGTGTGGATAAGGCGGTGGCCATCGGTTATGCCGCCGGAGCCTCTGATGATAAAGCGGTAGCAATAGGCAGTGAAGCCAAGAGTAACAGCCGGAGCGCGGTAGCTTTGGGTGATCAGGCACACGCATTGGCGAATGATGCTTTGGCTATAGGTACAACGGCAAGTGCTACAGGAGAATCTTCCGGCGCAATCGGTACGGCTAACACTGTCAATGGGGCAGGAACATATGTCATCGGCGCACGGAACAGTGCTCCCACAACTCCGGTAGCAAGCAATGGTTCAAATATCACGGCGGTCAATTCCGGTGTGTTTGGAAATGAAAATACACTGGACGGCGAGAATAACAGAGTAACCGGCAACAGCAACATTGTCAAAAAAGAAACGGCAACAGAACTGACGGATATTATGCTGACGGGGAATAATAATACAGTCAGCGGCGATGCGGATACGACGACACAGGATGATGCCGGCAAGATGTCCGGTATCACGATTACCGGTTCCAAGAATACGGTAAAGGCAAAAAATAATACAAAGAATCTTACAGATGTCCAGATCGTCGGGAATAATAATACAGTAGATGCATCAAGTAATGCGCAGGGATTGTCCAATACCCAGATACTGGGCAGCAACGTGAATGCTACCATGGGGAATTCCGTATATCTGGGGAGCGGCTCCGCTTATGTGGCAGACAGCGTGTCCACAAAAGGTATGGCGGTTTATAACAGTGATGGTACCTATGCCTATGCAGGGGGCACACCGGCAGGTGTCGTCACGGTAGGAGCTAAAGGCAGGGAACGCCGTATTCAGAACGTGGCGGCCGGATTGGTTGCTCCGCAGAGTACGGATGCGGTTAATGGCAGCCAGCTCTATACCATGACCCGTCCGCTCCGTTTTGGCGGAGACAATTCCACTATCGGCGCGACAAGCGCGGCAGACGTCAATGTGGTTAAACGGGGATCTGACCAGGCGATGTCCATCTTGGGCGGCGCTGACGGCAGCAAACTGAGTGATAACAATATCGGCGTGGTAGCCGATGCGGCGAATAATAAGTTCAACGTCAAACTTGCTAAAGAGCTGAAAGATCTGACCAGCGTAACGACAAAAGACGCGGCAGGAAATACGACAGTAACTAACGGAGCCGGTACGACTGTGACCGACAGCACCGGAAATAAGACGGAAGTCACCGCCGGAGGTGTCACCATTACGCCGAAAACACCGGGAACCGGCAAGACGAATGTTTCTTTAACCGCGGACGGCCTGAATAATGGCGGCAACCAGATCCATAATGTAGAAAAAGGCACAGCCGATACGGATGCGGTCAATGTCAGCCAGCTGAAGGACCAGTCTTCCGGTCTTATTCAAAAGGGTTTCGGTATCCAGGCGGAAGATGGACAAAAAGTGCATAAAGATCTTGGCAGCGATGTGGAAGTCGTAGGCGACGGAAAGAATATCACGACCAAAGTCGAGGGCGGCAAGGTCAAAGTGGCATTAAAAGATGATATTAATGTCAACAGCGTGACGACAAAAGACGCGGCAGGAAATACGACAGTAACCAACGGAGCCGGTACGACCATGACAGACAGTGCCGGGAACAAGACGGAGGTAACCGCCGGCGGTATCACCATTACGCCGAAAACACCGGGAACCGGCAAGACGAATGTTTCTTTAACCGCGGATGGCCTGAATAATGGCGGCAACCAGATCCATAATGTAGCAAAAGGCACGGCTGGTACAGATGCGGTCAATGTAGATCAGCTGAAAGACGAGATCGCAGCCAATGCGACCAAGCTGGTAGATGGAAAGAATACCACCGTTGAAGGCGACGGAACAGCAGCGAATCCGTATAAAGTCAATGTGAAAGATAACATCAATCTTGGTGAAAAAGGCGCGAACGGCAAAGACGGATCCATTGGAGTCAACGGTAAAGATGGCTCTGCTGTGGTCATCAACGGCAAAGATGGCTCCATCGGTTTGAATGGCAAGGACGGCGCTAACGGACTTACCATTAAAGGTGGTGATGGTAAACCCGGCGTTGACGGAACGAATATCACACGTCTGATCATCGAAGAAAAGAATGGTGATAAACATGACGTCGCTACCCTGGATGATGGGCTTAAGTTCGCAGGAAATACCGGTACCGTAGCTAAAAAACTGAACAGTACCATGACGATCAAGGGCACCGGTGCGAAGGCGGATACGGAATATGATTCTTCCAACATCAAGACCATGGTGAATAGCAACGGTGAAATGATTGTTGGCTTGGACAAGAACCTGAAAAGCGAAACTATTGTTGCTACAGGTAAAGACGGCAAAGATGGTAAAATCGGTATTAATGGTAAAGACGGCGTAACGACAAATATTTCCGTTACCCGTGATGGCAAGCCCGGAGTAGACGGCGCGCCGGGTACGACCACGACCCGTATCGTATACGAGAAACCGGACGGAAGCAAAGAAGAAGTGGCTACCTTAAATGATGGCATGAAGTATGGCGGTGATACAGGAGCGGTCATCAAGAAGAAACTGAACGAACAGGTGAACGTAGTCGGAGGCATTACAGACACAAACAAACTGACCACAGAAGACAACCTTGGCGTCGTATCCGACGGCAATAACAACCTGAAAGTCCGCATGGCCAAAGACCTGAAAGGTTTGGAAACTGTGATGACAAAGACAGTTACTGCCGAGACAGGAAATATCACTACGGTAAATTCCGATACAGTGAATGCCAAGACTGTCAATGCCACGACCGTCAAGACGGGAGATACCACGATTAATGATAACGGACTGACTATCAATAACGGGCCTTCCATCACCAAAAACGGTGTAGATGCGGGAGATAAGAAGATCACCAATGTGGCGCCCGGCGATATTAGCCCGACCAGCAAAGACGCGGTGAACGGTTCCCAGCTGTTCCAGACAAACCAGAGCATCAGCAAGCTGGGGGACCGCGTGAACAAAGTTGGCGCTGGGGCAGCCGCCTTGGCATCCCTCCATCCGCTGGACTTCGATCCCGATGATAAATGGGATGTGGCAGCCGGTTATGGACATTACAGAAATGCCAATGCGGGGGCTATCGGCGTATTCTACCGTCCGAATGAGGATACCATGTTCAGCGTGGGAGGTTCCTTTGGCGGCGGAGAGAATATGGTGAATGCCGGCGTCAGCTTGAAACTGGGACAGGGCAACAATGTATCCACATCAAAAGTGGCAATGGCGAAAGAAATCAAAGATCTCCGTAAGGAAGTGGAACAGCTGCGCGGCGCGCTTGGCCAGGTCGTTCAGGGACAGGCGTTGGATCCGATGAAGATCAAGCTCTTCCCTGATGTACCGGAGAACCACTGGGCTTACGAATATATCGCCACCCTTGCGGGGAATGGTATCCTTGAAGGGTATCCTGACGGAAACTTTGGCGGCGACCGTATGATGACACGTTATGAATTCGGTGCTATTGTATACCGCGCGATGCAGAGAGGATTCGAAGTACCTGCTAGAATGCTCAAGGAATTTGAACCTGAATTGGAACGGTTCCGCGTGGACACGATTGCGCAGAACAAAGCAGGACAGCCGACAATCGAACGTGTACGTGTCATTCACAACAGATAATCCTGTAAAATAATTTCCGTGTAGTATGAAATCATGCCTCCATGAATATGCGATAGAATTCAGGAGGCATGATTTTTCTATTTTCTATAAAGAAAGCAGATGAACGATTTTGAAAATAAATGAAACGTCTTGCCCTTGCGGGTTTAGGAAGGCGCCGATTTCAAAGACGCTAAGAGACGCATGAAATTGTGATCATCATCGATGCTGTAGCTCTGGGGATACTCACTTGCGGGAGCGGGATGAAGAATACGGAATGAAATGTTTTCCTGTGTAACTGCCCGATTTGCTGTTGCGGTTTAGTGTCTGATTTCATTTTACAACTAACCTTGTTTCTTAATTATTCATGATAGTTTTTAAAAAAGTGGAAATAAGATAAATTCTATGCTATAATATTTAATTATTAGAAAAGCAGTTTTGTGTAACCTGCGGAATTTGTCTGTTAAAATCTGAAACCGGTTGTGTGACAGGGAGAGGTGAGACGGAGTACGAAGGGGAAACAGCGTCAGGAAAACATAGTGGTTCTTTTATATTTTTATTTCTTTAATATTGGGAGGGAAAGTATGAACAAAATTTATAAGGTCGTATGGAGTAAGGCAAAACATGCCTATGTAGTCACTTCTGAAGTGGCAAAGAGCCACACGAAAAGCGCTTCGGGAAAAGCAGTGAAAGCCGCTCTGGCAGCAGCTGTGGGGATGGGATCCTCATGGGTGGATACACGGCGAATGCGGCGGATACAACGACAGGTTCCGGCAGCGGCGTGGCATATGGCACGGGCAGTGACGCGCCGAAAGCAGAAAATGTGGCCATTGGCAAAGGGGCTTCAATTGTCTATTCCAATGGTGCAAGTGCGGCAACCGGGGATGTTGCGGTAGGCAACGGTGCTAATATCAATAACTATGCCAGCCAGGGCGGCAGCATTGCCATCGGCAAAAACGCACACATAGAAAATATGGCTGGCGGCGGAGAAGCCAGCTTTGCCTTTGGACAGACAACATTTAGCGGAGGTTGGTTCTCTTCGTCACGAATCCCGGCTGATCCGACGAAGGTTGTTGGAAGTGTTGCTATCGGCGATAATACATTTGCCCGTACCGGCAGTACGATGATCGGTTCACATAATTACAAAGGCGCACTGGGAGATACCACGGTAGACAGCGCTTCTACGCGGACAGACGCGTTGAATGTCTATGCCACCACCATCGGTGCCAACAGTTTCAGCAATGGCGCTTTTACGACAAGTACCGGCGTCTATAATATCATCTCCAGTGATTACAATGGTGGACGACTGGCAAATCCGGTAAAGAATTTAGGAGCCACCATTACAGGTTCTTTGAATAGCATTGAATCGAAAACAGGAAGTTATTATTCAGGTATAGCTAATACGGTCAGCGGTGTTGCCAACCGCACAGCTAATTCCAATGGCTCTCTTATTTATGGTGCCGGCAATGAAATTACCAACTCATATACTCCCTTATATGATACACCTGAGGATGGTGGTTCTTCAGCAAAGGCCTTTGCAGATAAATTAAGAGCATCTGTCCGGGCTTCCAAGAGCGGCGGTGCCACTTTAGCTATTGGCGGTGGCAACAAAGCGGATTATACCCAGAAAACATCCATTATTGGCGTTAACAATACCGTGACCGGTACCAGCGGCAGTCCGAGTACCTACAACTCGATCACCGGTTATAATAATACTGCTACTAATGTCAAGAATGTTTCCGTCATCGGTTCTGACAATAATGTAACTAATACAAATGGCGCTGTTGTCTTTGGGGATAAGAGAACACTGACAGGTGCCGACGGCAGCGTTGTCATCGGTTCGTCTCAAAACGGTACCAGTACCAGTGTCAAGAATGCTGTAGCCATCGGCAGTGAAGCCAACGTGACCAAAGAAGGCGGTGTAGCGCTTGGTGCAGGTTCTGTGGCGTCCGTGGATAAAGGCGTTGCGGGCTATGATCCCGGAACAGGTACGAATTCCACGGATACATCTTCGGTATGGAAATCTACGCAAGCAGCTGTTTCCGTAGGCGATACGTCCAAAGGTATCACCCGCCAGATTACCGGAGTTGCAGCCGGCACAAATGATACTGATGCTGTCAATGTAGCGCAGCTGAGGAAAGCAAAAACATCCATCGTAGCGGCTGCTTCCACAGAAGTAAGGGCCGGGACGAATATTACGTCGGTGAATAAGACGGCAGATCCTGGGGATGGACATGCTATATACACGATCAATGCCAAGGATACGGTAGTAACCGGCGGCACGGCTACCTATGCTGCGAACGGTACAGGCACTGCTACGCTGACAAACAGTGATGGAACGACAGCAACCGTTACCGGATTGCAGGACAGCTATACATCATCTGCTTCACTCAGCGGGGATACGTTGAACTTCACCCGTAATGACGGCAGCACTTATTCCGTTTCCGGCATTGCGTCTTCGCAGGATATCAAAAATGTAACCAATAAAGTAGGCGAACTGGGAACCCGTGTGAACCGTGTAGGAGCGGGCGCTGCAGCATTGGCAGCCCTTCATCCCCTTGATTTCGACCCGGATGATAAGTGGGATTTCGCAGCCGGCTACGGCAACTACAAAGACGCTCATGCCGTATCGGTAGGCGCATTCTACCGCCCTAATGAAGATACCATGTTTAGTGTAGGCGGTTCCTTCGGTGCCGGTGAAAACTTGGTGAATGCCGGAGTCAGCGTGAAGCTGGGACAGGGCAACCATGTATCCACATCCAAAGTAGCCATGGCAAAAGAAATCGTCGATCTCCGTGATGAGAACAAGGACTTGAAGAAGCGCCTGGATACCATGGAGCAGAAGATGAATTCCATTCTTGGCATCCTGGATATGGGTAAGAAGAAGGATTTCCCCGATGTGCCGGAAAACCACTGGGCTTATGAATATGTGGCTACATTGGCAGGAAACGGTATTATCGAAGGTTATCCGGACGGTGAGTTCAAGGGTGACCGTTCCATGACCCGCTATGAATTTGCGGCGATGTTCTATCGTGCATTGAAGAATGGCGCGCCGGTGGACGACAATATGGACAGAGCCATGAATGAGTTCGAACCGGAACTCCGCCAGATCCGTCTGGATCGTATCCGTGTCGACCGCATTTCCGGCAAGGACAATGACAGAAACAAGGTAGAACGTGTCCGCGTCAACAGCGAAGACGATAAGGCGAAAAATGATTACCGCGATGTGTACGGTTCTCATATTTCCCCGAAAGCGTAACGGAAAGCAAGGGTAAGGAAATAACTTAAGCAGCATAAAATACGGTACTCGTCAGATGTGATGGGTACCGTATTTTTGTATGAGTGAGGATAAGCTGACGGTCAGGCGTCATCCAAAGCGAATGTGAAGGACTGCTGTTGTAGTGAGGAAGGCGGTAAGACGTCATCCTGAGCGTGAGCGAAGGATCTATTACCGTAGTGAGGAAAGTGGTAAGAAGATAAAAGCTATCAGCTGTGAGCTATCAGCTGTGAGCTGTCAGCTATAAGCTGTTAGCTGTGAGCTGTTAACCGTTAGCTGTGAGTTAAAAGCCGAAGCATA
>ENA-OQRB01002088-OQRB01002088.1-human-gut-metagenome-genome-assembly--contig:-NODE-2088-length-10342-cov-4.462720_pt1 | contig 10342 bp, 9 predicted proteins | sample MGYA00243235_ERZ505100 | MGnify/ENA primary metagenome ERZ505100 (study PRJEB26097, sample SAMN02712145) | human gut metagenome | biome: Gut microbiome | host: Homo sapiens | place: Denmark: Copenhagen...
AAGGCAACGGACTCTGACTCCGTCAGTTCAAGGTTCGAATCCTTGTAGCCCTGCTTCTTGAGCACCTCGATGAGAGGTGCTTTTTTGTTCTATGAAATAAGAGAAAAAACAAGTGTGTTTCTTTAGAACAAGTGATACAATAAATTTGCAGACAGTATAACAGGAGGCACATTATGAGCTACAGTTTTGAAAGTCGCGTAAGATTCAGCGAGATCGGAGAGAAGGGCTGCCTGACGCTGCCGGGAGTTCTGGATTATTTTCAGGACTGCTGTACCTTTGAATCTGAACAGACAGGTCTCGGAATGGAAGTATTAAAGGCACAGAAAAGAGCCTGGGTACTTTCCGCATGGCAGGTAATTGTGAAGAGATATCCAAAGCTTGGTGAAAATATAAAAGTAACAACAATTCCTTATGGATTCCGTGGATTTATCGGAATGCGTAATTTTATTCTTGAGACAATGGATGGTGAGAAGCTGGCATGGGCCAATTCCTACTGGTCCTTTATCAATACAGAAACCGGTCTTCCGGAAAAGCTGACACCGGCAGATACAGATCCCTATGATCTGGGCGAAAAAATAGAGATGGATTATGCACCAAGAAAGATTGCGCTTCCGAAGGAACGGGAAGTGCAGAATGCTTTTTCCGTACAGAAGCATCATCTGGACACCAATCATCATGTGAACAACTGTCAGTATATCCGGATGGCAGCGGATCATCTGCCTGAGGATTTTAAAGTTGGTCAGCTTCGTGCTGAATATAAACGTCAGGCAGTACTGGATAATGTTATCATTCCGGAAGTATATATGACAGAAAATAAAGAAGCTGTAGTTCTCAACGCGGAGGATAAAGAACCTTACGCAGTAGTTGAGTTTACAAAATAAATACAGGCGGTAGAGATTAGTACATCGTTTTTGAAACAACTATACCGTAAAAGGAGGGCGCGCTATGCTTGAAAAATTAAAAGAAGAAGTTTACAAAGCAAATATGGACCTGCCGAAATACGGCCTGGTTACTTTTACTTGGGGAAATGTAAGTGGAATTGATCGTGAAAAAGGTCTTTTCGTAATCAAGCCAAGTGGTGTGGAATATGAGAAACTGACACCGGAAGATATGGTAGTTGTAGACCTGGAAGGTAATAAAGTAGAAGGTAAATATAACCCATCATCTGATACTCCCACTCATGTAGTTCTGTACAATGCTTTCCCGAAGATCGGTGGAATCGTACATACTCATTCCTCCTGGGCTACCAGCTGGGCACAGGCCGGCCGCGCAATTCCATGCTATGGAACCACTCATGCTGATTATATTTACGGTGAGGTTCCATGCGTCCGTAATCTGGATAAGAGTGAGATTGCGGAAGCTTATGAGAAGAATACTGGTATTCTCATTGCCGACTATTTCAAGAAGAGAGATTATGAGGCTGTTCCGGCTGTTCTTTGCAAGAATCATGGTCCTTTCACATGGGGCAAGGATGCGCACGAGGCAGTGCATAATGCAGTAGTTCTGGAAGAGGTTGCCAAGATGGCTTCCCGTTGCGAGCTGATTAATCCGAATGTGAAACCTGCTCCGCAGGAGCTTCAGGATAAGCATTACTATAGAAAACATGGTGCAAATGCTTATTACGGACAGGAAAATATTGAGTAAAAACTGAGATGAATATAAGGCGAACGACTATCTTAGCCGTTCGCCTTATAAAGATTATTTACTATATTCAATTTCCAATGGTTTCACACCTGCAAGTTCCACACTTCTCTCGTCTGGCTGTGTACAGCCAACGTAAATATGGAAGTGGCTGCCGTCCTCTGTTCTTGCACCGGTTTCATCTACTACGGTGAAGGCCTTTGGAGCAATGGAAAGTGTGACGGTTTTTGTTTCGCCTGCTTTCAGGAAAACAGGAGTGAAAGCAGCAAGCTCTGGGTTTGGAACAGCCAGAGAAGAATCCGCATTCTTTATGTAAATCTGAACCACATCCCGGGTATCGATTGTGCCCTGGTTGGTGACAGTGACCTGGATTGTAACCGGTGCTGCGGTGGTATTAGTGCCGCTTTCGAAACCTGCCTTGCCGGAAACACTTGTACCATTTGTGTCGGTTGCGCTGTTTTCACTGACAACCGCATCTGTCACTACTACCTTCCCATAAGTCAATCCATATCCAAATGGGAACTGCGCCTTATTCTCCATATAGCGGTAAGTACGTCCCTTCATGGCATAATCTGTAAAATCCGGAAGCTCTTCCAGAGTATTGTAGAAGGTCACTGGCAGTTTGCCGGATGGGGAGACATCTCCGAACAGTACTCTTGCGGCGGCTTTTCCACCTTCTGCACCTGGGTACCACAGAACCATCACTGCATCAAAATGTTCTTCTGCATAAGAAAGATCAATGTCACTTCCTGCCATTAAGCAGAGGACAACCGGTTTGCCAGATTCAGCCATGGCTTCCATCAGATCCAGCTGAACCTGTGGAAGCTGCAAGGTCTCTTTGTCACCGGAAGCATAGCTGTTTCCGGTATCTCCTTCTTCACCTTCCAGTGTTTCATCAAGCCCCACGCAGAGAATTACGATATCGCTGTTTTCAGCAACGATTTTCGCTTCCGCAAGTCTGTCCTGAGTAAAAGCAAGATGCTCGGTGCGGTCGCGGAAAAGGTCACATCCCACAGAGGCAAGCACACGTACATCATCTCCAAGGTAATCCTGAATACCTTCCTGGATCGTGCAGTAGCGGGAAGCTGTACCGTGATAATTGCCTACCAGAGCCTTACGGCTGTCTGCATTTGGTCCAACGATTCCAACTGTTTTGATCTTTTCTTTGTTCAAAGGCAGGATCCCATTGTTTTTCAGAAGTACGAAGCTTTCTTCAGCAGCTTTTTGGGAAAGTGCCAGATGGGCAGGTGACTCTACTTCGGAATAAGGAATTTTGTCGTATTCTGTCTCTTCAAATAATCCCAGCATATATCTGGTTGTGAAAAGGCGGATGGCGGATTCCGTGATGGTATCCTCGGAGATCAGCCCTTTTTCATAAGCTTTCAAAATGTGAAGATAAGTGTTTCCGCAGTTCAGATCGCAGCCATTATTCAGTGCTAATGCAGCCGATTCTGCCGGGGTGCTGGTTACCATATGATGCTCGTGGAAATCCTTGATGGCCCAGCAGTCGGAAACGAAATATCCCTGAAAGCCCCAGTCGCCGCGAAGTATTTTCTGAAGGGAAGGACTTCCGCAGCAGGGCTCTCCGTTGGTGCGATTGTAGGCACCCATGAAGCCTTCCACGTCCGCTTCTCTGGTTAAAGCTTCAAATGCTGGGAGGTAAGTTTCTTCCATATCCTTCGGAGTTGCGATTGCGTCAAATTCATGGCGGATGGCCTCCGGACCGGAATGGACTGCAAAGTGCTTGGCGCAGGCAGCAGCTTTCATAACTTTGCCATCGCCCTGGAGCCCTTTTACAAAAGAGACTCCCAACTCTTTCGTAAGGTAAGGATCTTCACCGTAAGTTTCATGTCCCCGTCCCCATCTTGGATCACGGAAAATATTTACGTTTGGCGACCAGAAGGTAAGACCTTTGTAAATGTCACGGTCTTCTTCCTGGGAATATGCATTGTATTTGGCACGACCTTCGGTAGCAATGGTATCTGCAATCTGTCCCAGAAGTTCGGTGTCAAAAGTGGCGCCAAGTCCAATTGCCTGCGGGAAAATTGTGGCCTGTCCGGCGCGGGCAACTCCGTGGAGCGCTTCATTCCACCAGTTGTAGGCGGGGATGCCAAGCCGCTTGATTGCAGGTGCGTCATAGCGTAGCTGACTTGCTTTTTCCTCTAAGGTCATCTGGCTGACCAGTTCGGTCGCTTTTTTTCTAGCCTTTTTTCTATCCATAATGTTTCTCCTTGTTGCGAATTCATGGTGACTGTAAAACATTGAGCCATATAAGGTTTGTGACCCGCAAATAGCAGGTTACGTTGTAAAGCGAGTGTGAGTTTTCGGGCTGCATATCATCCTTTTACTGCACCTGTGGTAAGACCTTCTACGATCTGGTTACTGAACAGTGAGTAAACAACAACGGTAGGTGCGATTGCGATAATGATCGCAGCAAACATCTGCACATAGTTGGTTGCGTAAGGACCAACGAAATAGGTCAGTGTAACCGGCAGTGTCTTTTTCATAGGATCAGAGATAAATACCATGGCAAGAAGCAGCTCGTTCCAGTTGTTGATGAAGGTCATCAGACCGGATACGAAGAAACCGGTTCTGCAAAGTGGCAGTGCGATCCGGAAAAAGCATCCGTAGATTCCGCAGCCGTCAATGGCAGCAGCCTCGAACATTTCTCCTGGCATGGAACGGAAAAATCCGGTAAGCAGGAAAATGGTCATTGGCAGGGAAAAAGTGATGTAAGGAATCATTAGTCCGCCCTGTGAATTGGTAAGGCCAAGCTTTGCAAATCTTACAAAAAGAGGAATCAGAACACAATGTACTGGAACCATCATTCCGATGAGGAAGAAGGTGTGCATAAATTCTGATAATTTCCAGCGCATTCTGGCGATGGCGAAAGCGGCCATAGCGCCGAAGAACAGGCTGACGATCAGCGTGACACCGCAGACCAGAACAGAGTTTACCAGCGCAGTACCAAGTTTTCCCATCTGCCAGGCCTGCTGATAGTTTTCGAAATGGAACACATCCGGCAGGGAAAATGGTGCTGACATAACGCCAGCGTTATCTTTCAAAGATACGGATAACATCCACAGAAGTGGTGCCAGATAAACAACTGCCAGGATCACCAGCAGGATATAAACCACTACGATTACCGGTTTTACCGGCTTTTTTGTAGCTTTTACTTTTACGTTGCTCATTTTCCCACCTCCTTATGACTCGTAAGTTTCGACTTTGATGACTTTCTTTACCAGAAGAGTTACCAGCAGGCAGAGCACCAGGAGCACCACGGAAATGGCGCTGGCGTAGCCATATTTGAAATAGTTGAAACCTTCTGCGTAAAGCTCAGTTGCAAGGACTTCTGTTCTGTGGTTCGGACCACCCTGGGTCATGTTGTAAACCAGGTCGAAGAATTTCAGGGAACCAATACAGTTCAGGGAAAGGGAAGTAATCATCATTGGTTTGATCAGCGGAAGGGTAATGTAGCGGAATGCTTTTACCTTTGACGCACCGTCTATATAGGAAGCTTCATAAATGTCACGGGAAATTCCGGTGATCTGTGCCATATAAAGCATCATGTTCTGACCAAGGTACTGCCACAGGGCAACAAATGCGATAACCCACATGGGAAGTACAATAAATCCGGTAGAGTCCATCAGCCACAGAGGTCCTTCAATGCCGAATTTGGCAAGAAGATTGTTGATACCGATTCTCGGATTGAAAAGGAAAGACCAGAGAAGTCCAAGTGCTGCTGAGGAAAGTACGCATGGAAGATAATAAATGTTCTTGAAAATGTTGCGGCCTTTCGGGATGTTGGTGAGCATAACAGCAAGTAAAAGACCGAAGATCTGCTGTGTGACTGCTGAAAAGATCATGAAAAAGATGGAGTTTTTCAGGGCAATACGGAATGTGGCGTCACCGAAAAACAGTTTCTTATAGTTTTTTAATCCCACAAATTCAGGGGGTGTAAGTGCTGCGTAATCGCAGAGTGAGTAGTAAACCATTTGTATCGTCGGGATGATCAGGACCAGAAGGAACATGATCAGCGCCGGGGCGATAAATACGAAAATGGCTTTTTTGTCGCGCAGAATTTTATCCATAATATCTCCTTCCGTCAAATGTGTGCGGTTTTACTACTAAAGAAAACCGAATGATAGCAAAGAATAAGCCGTTGTCTGCATGAGTATCGTATTGATTTTGGTGGGCTCGCTGACTGGCGATAACCTTTTTAGTAAAAAGACTGCCGCGGAACATGCCTTAGTCCGTTCCGCGGCAGCCATGTGCCTGGGTTTATAACTTATTTTTATAAGGGAGGATTTATTCCCAAACGTTCTCCTCATAGAATGTCTGTACGGTCTGGAATGCTTCTTCAGGTGTCTGGTTTCCAAGGAAGATGTCAACCATTGCGTTATCAAAGCAGTCACCAGCTTCTACAGATGCAAGGGACTCATTGTAGAATCCGAATGTACCAGTTGCTTTGGCCATGATATCCTGAACGTATTTCAGCTGTGCAGGAGCTTTGTCGTAGTCGATTTCAAGGTCTTTGATGATAGGGAACTTGCCGCCGATTTCTGCTGTGTATTTCTGAGCTGTCTCGTCTGTGAACATCTTCATAAGAGCGATGGCTGCGTCCTGATGCTCTGTTGTGGAGCTCATAAGCAGGTTGTCTGTCTTAACGATCATACGGTTCGGGTCATTTGCACCGTCAATTCCAGGGAACTGGAATACACCACATTTGGACTCAAAGTCTGGGTTGTTACCATTGATCTGTGCGATTGCCCAGGAACCCTGAACCAGCATAGCTGCTTCGCCGTTATAGAAAGCTGCTGTAGCCTGGTCGTTGGAATCTCCGGCTGCTGTAGCCTGGAAATACTGGGAAAGGTCTTTTAATTTGGTGCCTGCTTCGATACAGTTCTCGTCTGTCCAGTTAGCGGTATGGTCTGCGATAGCTGCGAGGTCAACGCCCTGGCGGTCACACAGATAACCAGCGATCATGGATAAGCACCATGCGGTACCTGCGGAGCAGGAGATTGGTGTGTAGCCAGCATCCTGAAGCTTCTGGCATGCAGCGATCAGTTCGTCGTATGTGGTAGGAACTTCAACTCCGGCATCTGCGAACATCTCTGTGTTGTAGTAAACGCAGGCTGCTGCGAAGTTGGTAGGAACTGCCATGATCTTTCCGTCATAGGTCATTCTCTCGAAGATACCATCTGTAAAGGATGCGTACCAGTCTGCTTCCTGATTCTCAAGGATATCGGTAAGATCAGCTGCTGCGCCTGCATTTACATATACGTCCATGTTTGGACCAGGGTTACAGATGTAAACGTCCGGTGTCTGTCCGGCTGCGATCAGTGCGTTCAGCTTGCCATCATACTCTTCCAGGTTGGTGGTGATCGGAGTTACGTGATATTTGCCATCGTACTCTTCGTTGAAACGATCAATGACATCTTTGTAACCTTTGGAAATAAGATCTTCCGTAGCTTCCAGGTCATCCCAGAACATCCATGTGATTTCTTCAACATCATCAGCATAAACCGGTACAGATGTAACCAGTGTTCCAGCTGCCATTGCTGCAGCCATTAATATTGAAAGTGCTCGTTTCTTGTTCATATTGAACCTCCTTTTAAAAATTTAGATCTCGTATTTGGTAATTCTTACTATAGCAGAGATTGCCTGGGTTTTCTTTCTAATTCTTGTTTGTTTACTATCAATTATTGCTATCTAAAATTGTACAAAAACAAGTACATGTCAAAGTATATAATTTAAAACATAGAAAATTATGCAATATATACAAAGATAAACGATACTTATTTAGATTTAAAATATAAATTTGGCTATATATTGATAAAAAAAGAAACATTTGATACAATACAAACATATTGAAAAACGCAATATTTGAGAACTAAATGACAATATTTGATACTGACCGTCGGAAAATGATATATGTTGGGAAAATTCAAACATGCTCTGGTAAAAGGGTGAAACTCAGGAGCATTATAATAAGAATATACAGGGAAGGAGCATGGGGAAATGATACATAAGCTTAGTGGAATACATGAAACAGTAGATTTCCGGGAGGATGAGCAGGTTTGTCTCTATTATAATGATGAATACGAGAATTACCCACCGCACTGGCATACCTCCTTCGAGGTACTTATGCCAATCGTAAATGGCTATAAGGCACTGTGCGGTGGAAAGGAATACAATCTGCGTGAGGGGGATGTGCTGATTATCGGTCCGTGTATGCTTCATGAGCTTTTTGCTCCGGAAAGCGGAGAGCGGATTATTTTTCAGCCGTGTCTGAACAATATTTCTACCAAGGAGCTGAACTTGCTTACTATGATTATAACCCCGGCTACTTTGATTACACCGGAGGGGTATCCGCAGATTTATGAAAAAGTAAAAACGCTTATGCTGGAAATCAAAGAGGAATATTTCGGTGAGTCTCCCTATCTGGAAACTATGATTATTTCGAAATTCCTTGAGATTCTTACATGCGTTGGAAGACAGCGTGTAAATGCACATACTGTAGCGGGACAGCAGAAAGAAAACGGAGCAAACAGCAGGCAGAAGGAATATGTGGAGAAGTTTATCCTGGTTACAGATTATATTAACAATCATTTTGCGGAAGATTTGAGCCTGGAGGGAGTGGCTTCCCAGGCAGGATTCAGTAAGTATCATTTTTCCAGGTTGTTTAAGCAGTATACAGATTCTACTTTTTATAAGTATTTGAATCAGAAGAGAATTGAATTTGCAAAAACGTTGCTGCAGGATCCGGGAGTGAGTGTGACGGAGGTGGCATTTAAGTCAGGGTTTTCCAGTCTGTCGGCGTTTCTTCGGATGTTTAAGCTGATGAATAATTGTACGCCTACGGAGTTCAGGGAGATGTATGACAGGAAGAAGATGGGGAACTAGAGCGTGTTTGAAAAAGCAGGTGTCAATTTTATTTAGGTATTGATTTCTTATAGGAAGAAAATTATTATGGCATTAGAGCCTGTTTGAAAAAGCATTATTGCAAACTGCACGCCAAAATTGTGACGTACGTCTTACAGAAAGCTTTTTTCCAAACATGCTTTAGGGGATAAGCTGGTTATTCCTGACATTATAAAATGAACGAAATATATACAACAGGAGGTTCGCGAAATGATTCACGAAAAAATAGAGATTCAATTAAAAGATTCTGAGTTTAAAGCAAATTTATTTACATATTTCCTGGACAATTCACCTGAAATCGATCCGGAGAGAAAAAGACCGGTTGTGCTGATCTGTCCTGGCGGCGGCTATCAGATGACTTCTGACAGAGAGGCAGAAGCTCTTGCCGTCAGATTTATGGCAATGGGCTATCATGCTGCGATTTTGCGCTACAGCGTTGCTCCGGCACGTTTCCCGGAGGCGCTTCTTCAGCTGGCTACAGCAGTTGCAATGCTCCGTGAAAATGCAGAAAAATGGCATATTGATACAGAGAAGATCGTAATCCAGGGTTCTTCTGCTGGTGGACATCTGGCGGCAAGCCTTGGTGTATTCTGGAACAAGCCCTTTGTTGCAGAAGCTTTGGGCATGGACTCCGAAAAGTTTCGCCCCAATGGGCTTATGCTCAGCTATCCGGTAATCACTTCTGGCGAGAAAGCACATAAGGGTTCTTTTGAAAGCGTTCTGAGAGAGGATTATGCAGATGAAGAGAAACGCAGATTCCTGTCCCTGGAATATAATGTTACGAAGGATACCCCGTCGACTTTCCTGTGGCATACAGCACCGGATGATACTGTACCGGTAGAGAACTCCCTGCTGTTTTTCCAGGCACTTCACGCTCTGGATATTCCGGCAGAATTGCATATTTATCCAGTGGGCAGTCATGGTCTGGGACTTGCCACTGCAGAAACAGCATGCCCCAATGGCTATGGAATCCAGGCAGAATGTGAGAGCTGGATTCAGCTTGCCGGTGACTGGATGAAGCACCTGTTTGAAGCGAAGGAAGTCGTAAAGGCACCTTGGGAATAAAAAGATGGGGTGTTGGTGAAATTTCCACAGTTGGTAAGAATATGAAAGTAATAGAAAATATAGATTAGGTGAGTAGAAGCTTTAAAGTCCGTTGCCTTGGGGATTCCCAGACAGTGGACTTTTTTCCTGTTCTGAAATGTGTTGCTGCAAATCATGTGTGGCGTGATTATAACACAGAACAAAATGTACTTCAAGTGTTGTTTTTATATTATTTTGCTGATATACTTTTTTTATCTTAAATATACGGGAGGTGAAAGAAATGTTGACGAAAGAAGATCTACAGGCGATTGCAGGATTGCTGGTGCCCATTGAGACACGGATTGGGAATTTGGAAAGCCGTTTCGACAAGTTGGAAAGCCGCTTTGACAGCTTAGAAACTCGCGTTGACAACTTCGAAAGCGAAACCAAGAGCCGCTTTGAGAATCTGGAAGCGAACTTGCGCAGCGTAGACAAGCATGTATGTGAATTGGATGCATCAGTATCAGAATTGCAAAGAAGTGTAAAAGAACTCTGGCTTCATGTGGAGAACACTACAGACTGGAAGCTTCAGGTTGTAGCAGAGAATCATTCCAATCTTTTACAAAAGCTGGAAGAACAACAAAAGAGATGGGAAACGCAGGAAAGACTTTTATTTTACGTGAACAAACATGAGAAAGACATCACCGCGATAAAGCAGAGGCTGTGTATGTGATTGACAGAACCATTCATACAT
>ENA-OQRB01002090-OQRB01002090.1-human-gut-metagenome-genome-assembly--contig:-NODE-2090-length-10334-cov-3.950773_pt1 | contig 10334 bp, 8 predicted proteins | sample MGYA00243235_ERZ505100 | MGnify/ENA primary metagenome ERZ505100 (study PRJEB26097, sample SAMN02712145) | human gut metagenome | biome: Gut microbiome | host: Homo sapiens | place: Denmark: Copenhagen...
AAATGATTTTGCCTGATATGGTTTTCTAAATTTATGTCCACGATTTGCTGAAAATAATGCTTTATCTGGACGTTTTTCTTTTAGATTGATTCCTTTATCTAACTGTAATAACTGTTTAGGGATCTCATCAATAAATCTTGAAACCTTATTAAACTGCGTTCTTCCCTGCATCATTCTGCGTTTTGCCGCACTCAAATAAAGTTTCTTCTTTGCTCTCGTGATTCCTACATAACATAAACGTCGTTCTTCTTCCATGTCATCGTCATTTTCAGACATGACTGTCATATAACTTGGGAAGATTCCATCTTCCATTCCACAAATAAATACATATGGAAATTCCAGACCTTTTGCACTATGTAGTGTCATTAAAACAACTCTGTTATCAGAGTCTTCCAGATTATCAATATCTGCAACTAATGCAATTTCTTCTAATAATTCTGATAAACTTGCTTCTTCTGCCTCTTGTTCATACGTTACCACTTTATTTAAAAGTTCGTTGATATTTTCAATTCTACCTTCTGCTTCTTCTGTTTCTTCCGCCTTCAAATCTGCAATATAGCCCGTTTCTTCTGTGATATATTTAAATAACTCTTCCAGAGAGCCTTCTTCCATCTTACGACGGAAATCCCGGATCAAATCTGCAAACCCATTAATCTTCTTCTTTGCATTTCCAAGAGTTTCAATATGGTCTGCCGAAAAACATGCATCTAAGAAACTGATATTATGTTCTACAGCATAGACATTGATCTTTTCAATCGTTGCCGCTCCAATTCCTCGTCTTGGAACATTGATGATTCTTCGCACTGCCAGATCATCCAGACCATTATCAACTACTTTTAAGTAACTTAAAATATCTTTGACTTCTTTTCTCTGATAGAAGTTTGTACCACCAACAATACGATATGGAATATTCTTGATCATAAAACTTTCTTCAAATACACGAGACTGTGCGTTTGTGCGGTAAAGAATCGCCATATTTTTATAATCATAACCTTCTTTGGATAGATCTTCAATCTCATGAATGATCTTTCTTGCTTCTTCATATTCTGTTCCATACTGATGGAATTCGATCAGATCCCCTTCTTCGTTCTCAGTCCAAAGTTTCTTCGTTTTTCTTCCCTTATTGTGTTTGATCACCTCATTCGCTGCATTTAAGATATTCTTCGTGGAACGATAATTCTGCTCAAGTTTGATCGTAACTGCTTCTGGAAATACATTTTCAAAGTTTAAGATGTTCTTTACATTCGCACCTCTGAATTTGTAAATAGACTGGTCATCGTCACCTACAACGCAGAGATTCTGATATTTTCTTGCAAGCATACTGACTAACTGGAACTGGATCGTATTTGTATCCTGATACTCGTCAACCATGATATAACGAAATCTCTCCTGATAATAATCAAGCACTTCTGGATGGAACTGAAATAATTCCACGGTCTTAAAGATCAGATCATCAAAATCCAGTGCATTATTTGCCTTTAACTGCTTCTGATATTCTTTATAGATCTGTGCGATCTTTTTCTTCTTAAAATCATACTGATGTCTTGTTTCGTACTCGGAAGGTGTCATAAATTCATCTTTGGCAGAAGAAATCTCATTGATGATCCTTCTCTCTGGCATCATCTTTGTATCAATCTTATACTGCTTGCAGATCTGTTTGATCAGGGATTTCTGATCATCTGCATCATAGATCGTGAAACTGTTTCCATAACCAAGCTTATCAATATGCCTTCTTAAGATTCTCACACAAGTTGAATGGAAAGTACTGACCCAGATATGCTCTGCTCCAAATCCGACCAGATCATCGACCCTCTCTCTCATTTCCTTCGCTGCTTTATTTGTAAATGTGATCGCCATAATATGATAAGGATTCACACCCTGATCCATCAGATAAGCAATCCTGTGCGTCAACACACGAGTCTTTCCAGACCCTGCACCAGCAAGAAGCAAAAGCGGCCCCTCCGTACAAAAAACGGCTTCCTGCTGCTGTTCATTTAATGTATCATAAATTCCCATAGATAAATTCCTTTCTCAAAGCTTAACTGCTATTATACCTTATCAAGCGAAGCGAGTCCAGTCCGTTGCACCTGATGTTTTTTCTCTTGTCATATGGTTTGAATAACCGTATAATATAGTCATAAGATAAGGAGAAATCATTATGGAATTTGAAAAACAACTCGAAGAATGGATGAAACTTGATTATGTGCTTCCAGAAGACCTTCCAAACATCGAATTGTATATGGATCAGGTCACTACTTTTTTAGAAGAACAGCTAAAGAATACGAAGCGTTTCGAAGAAGATAAGATATTTACAAAAACCATGATCAACAACTATACCAAAAACCATCTTCTTCCACCTTCTAATAAGAAGAAATATTCCAGGAATCACATGATTCTTTTAATTTATATTTATTATCTGAAGAATTTTTTATCAATTTCAGATATTAAGAATCTGTTAGATCCTTTAAATGAACATTTTGATGATCAGGACTCAAAGAATTCTTTTTATACGATTTATAATGAGATTTTCAAGCTGGAGCATGATCATAATACGGCGATCCGAGATTCGATCGCAGATGTATTTCATAAATCTGAGGCTACTTTTGCTGAATTAAAGGAGTCGAAGAAGAAAGAACAGCTGCAGCAATTTGCTTTTATTACACTTCTTGGATATGATATCTATCTAAGGAAACAGGTGATTGAGAAAATGATCGATGAACTCTATCAACCAGAGTCAAACAATAAAGCAGAAAAGAAAAAGAAGAAATAGGCATCTGCCTATTTCTTCATTCGTTTAAATACCATATCATAGCCATCACTTCCATAATTCAATGAACGATTCACTCGGCTGATGGTTGCCGTGGAAGCACCTGTCTTATCTGCAACTTCTAAGTATGTATGCTTATCATATAACATCGAAGCCACCTCAAATCTCTGAGCTAACGATTCTAATTCATTTACTGTACAAAGATCTTCAAAAAATGTAAAACATTCTTCTTCTGTCTCTAATGTCAGTACTGCCTGAAATAATCTTTTTGCCGCTTCTGTCTTGATTTTCTTGCTCATTAGCACTTACTCCCTTTCTGATCTTATAGTTCCACTATACTATATCAGAGTGCTAAAGTAAAGTAATATTTTCTTTATGCTTCGTCGACTGCTGTCTTCATGATGCCAATTCTTTCAAGATATCCTCTTGTCTCAGATACAACTTCTCCATTTAACGCAAGCAATGCTACAAGGTTCGGGAATGCCATTAAACCATTACAAATATCCGCAATCGTCCATACTGCACTGACAGTCATAAATGGTCCGATAAATACTGCCAAAATATACAACCATTTGAATACTGTGATCACGAATTTCTTTCCATTTACCAGATATTCTAAGCACCTTTCGCTATAGTATGCCCATCCAAGAATTGTAGTAAATGCAAAGAACACCAGACACATCATTAATATAAATGCTGATACTTTGGCTGGAAATGGAAGTCCTAATGCAAATGCTTTAGTTGTAACTGCGACGCCTTCAAGTCCCATATCCCATGCACCTGTCATAACGATTGCAAGTCCTGTCATTGTACATACGATGATCGTATCAATAAATGTTCCTGTCATAGATACAAGTCCCTGACGTACTGGTTCATTTGTCTGAGCTGCTGCCGCTGCGATCGGTGCTGATCCAAGTCCTGCTTCGTTAGAGAAGATTCCTCTTGCAATACCTTTCTGCATTGCAACTGTCATAGCTCCGATTGCTCCACCTGCAACTGCTTTTAGTCCAAATGCTGACTGTACGATCTCAGCAAATGCTGCTGGTACCTGTGGTAAATGTGTGAATACAATGATCAGACAGACACCAATATATGTCACTGCCATAAATGGCACGATAACCTCTGATACCTTAGAGATTCTCTTGATTCCTCCAATGATAACAAGTCCTGCACAGATTGTTACGATAATTCCTGCTACAACAACGCTAATAGAATAATTCATTCCAAATAAGCTGATCGTATGTACATTGGATGGGTCAAAAAAGTTATTAACTGCTGATGTGATTCCATTTACCTGTGTAAATGTTCCGATTCCAAACAAACCTACCATTGTTCCAAATACACAGAATAATTTTGCAAGCCATTTAAAATTCTTACCCATTCCTTTTTCAATGTAATAGAATGGTCCGCCAAGTGTGTGACCATCTTCTGCGATCACTCTATACTTAACCGCTAACATTCCTTCAGCATATTTTGTTGCCATTCCGAAAAATGCTGCCAGCCACATCCAGAATAACGCTCCTGGTCCACCTGCGACAATCGCTGTTGCACATCCTACGATATTACCAGTTCCGATCGTTGCTGAAAGCGCTGTACATAATGCTCCAAAACTCGTAACTTCTCCTTCACCATCATCTTCATTATGAAATACATAATGAAGTGCCTTCCCAAGATGTCTAACCTGCAATCCTCGAAGTCTGACTGTCAATAAGATACCTGTAAAAAGGATCAAAATGATCAGTGGCATACCCCAGATAAAATTGTCAACGTTGTTTAATACATCGTTTAGCGTGTTTAACATTTTTCATTCCTCCAAAAGTAAATCTTTGCGAATGTAACCTTGAACAGCTTGATTTTTGCATATCTGAGTATACAAAAAAGAGCTGATTAAATCAGCTCTAAAGAGTATCGAATACATTGCTTATAAAGCTCTGTCCTTTTGCCTGAGAGATTAGTTTCCTAATAGAAACTGTACACCTTCGGCGCTCACTTATGAGACTCTCCAGAGTTCATTTCTTTTTGTTCATCAGAAAGAAATGCCTATGTTTATTTTTCTTATCCGCAATATTTACTTTATATGATGATTCTGATATTTGCAAGTATTTTTTTTAATAATCTGACACTTTCGGCATATTATACAAAAACATTTGTCTTTCTACGGCATACATGTGCAATATTTTTCACAAGATTTTTTATAAGTTTCTTTACTTTTTTCCTGTTGCTGTGTTAAACTGATTCAGATACGCTCAATGCGTATGCAAACATTATTTAAAGGAGATAATTTATAATGAACAAACACAAAAGAAGCACTTTCTCCGGAAAGCTTGGCTTTGTCTTATCGGCCGCTGGTGCTTCCGTAGGACTTGGAAATATCTGGAGATTTCCATATCTTGCTGCAAAGTATGGTGGCGGAATCTTTTTACTTATTTATATCATACTGGCATTAACCTTCGGTTACACTTTGATCATGGCGGAGACTTCTCTTGGACGTATGACAAGGAAAAGTCCTGTTGGAGCATTTGGAAACTTTGGAAAATCCCGTTTTATATCCCTTGGCGGATGGATCAATGCGATCATTCCAATCCTTATTGTTCCTTATTATTCTGTCATTGGCGGATGGGTCATCAAATACCTGATCGAGTATTTTTCTGGACATAGCAAAGCTTTAGCTGGTGATACTTATTTCACAAGTTTTATTTCCAATGGGATTTCCACCGAAATCTGCTTTTTGATCTTTACATTATTTACTCTTGGAATTATTTATGCTGGTGTCCGCAATGGAATCGAACGCGTTTCCAAATTCATGATGCCAATCCTAATCGTTTTATCATTGATCATCGCAGTTTATTCCGTAACAAGACCCGGTGCCATAGAAGGTGTTAAATATTTTCTTGTGCCGAACTTTGAGCATTTTTCATGGATGACGGTGGTATCTGCCATGGGACAGATGTTTTATTCTTTATCAATCGCTATGGGAATTCTGATCACGTTTGGTTCTTATATGAAAAAAGACACTTCCATTGAGAAATCAACAGAAAATGTTGAAATTTTTGATACTGCCATTGCGATCATGGCTGGACTTATGATCATTCCTGCTGTTTTTGCTTTCTCTGGAGGTGATGCAGTAACTTTAAAATCTGGTCCTGCACTGATGTTTATCACAATCCCGAAAGTTTTTGCAAACATGGGATTTGGAACTGCGATCGGTATTGTATTTTTCTTATTAGTACTGTTTGCAGCTGTGACAAGTTCGATCGCACTGACAGAAAGTGCTGTTTCGACGTTCGAAGATGAACTACACTGGAGCCGTAAAAAATCAACTGTGTTCATGGGAATGGTTATGTTACTGCTTGGAACGCTTTCCTGCCTTGGGTATGGACCTCTTGCGAATTTTAAGATTCTTGGAATGCAATTTCTTGATTTCTTCGATTTCATAACAAACTCTGTGATGATGCCGATTGCCGCGATCGCAACCTGCCTTCTGGTGTCAAAAGTTGTTGGAGTTGATAAAATAGAAGAAGAAATCAAAAAAGACGGACAGGTATTTCGCCGCAAGAAGATTTTCTGTTTTATGATCAAATATCTGTGCCCGCTTTTTGCAGCGATCATTTTGATCAGCTCAGTTGCAAATGCTTTTGGAATTATCACAATGTAATTTCATATATGTGTACTACTACAAAAAGGATGGCTGATTTCTCAGCCATCCTTTTTATATGATCATCCTTTAAAGATTATGCTTCATCAATTGCTTTTCCGATGTCATTTCTCTTATATTTGTTTGCAAAATCAATCCATTCTGTTGCTTTGTAAGCATTTGCTCTTGCAGCCTTTAGATTTTCTCCTTTTGCTACAACGCCTAAGACACGTCCTCCATTTGTCACGATCTTATCACCATCAAACTTTGTCCCAGCGTGAAATACATAATATCCATCTTTGCCTTTGAATGTATCTAATCCTTTGATTTCGAATCCTTTATCGTATTTCTCTGGATATCCGTCAGATGCTAAAACAACGCATACTGCTGCATTATCTTCGAATTCCAATTCTACATCAGATAATTTTCCATCAATGCAGGCTTCCATCACGTCGATGATATCATTCTTCATTCTTGGAAGAACAACCTGTGCTTCTGGATCTCCAAAACGTGCATTGTATTCTAAGACTTTTGGTCCGTCTTCTGTGATCATCAATCCTGTAAATAAGATTCCTGTAAATGGTCTTCCCTCAGAAGCCATCGCATCGATCGTTGACTGATAGACATATTTTTCACAGAATGCTTCTACTTCATCATTGTAGAATGGACTTGGAGAGAATGTTCCCATTCCTCCTGTGTTAAGTCCCTGATCTCCATCTTTAGCACGTTTATGGTCCTGTGCGGATGTCATACATTTGATCGTTTTTCCATCACAGAATGCCAGAACAGATACTTCTCTTCCTGTCATAAACTCTTCAATAACGATTTCATTACCAGCATCGCCAAACTGTTTGTCAAGCATTAATGTCTTAACACCTTCTTTAGCTTCTTCTAATGTGTTACAGATCAATACACCTTTTCCAAGTGCTAATCCATCCGCTTTTAATACGATTGGCATCTTAGCTGTTTCTAAATATTTGATAGCTTCATCTGGATCTGTAAAATTCTCATATGCAGCTGTTGGAATCTTATATTTCTTCATCAGATCTTTAGAAAATGCTTTGGAACCTTCGATGATCGCTGCATTCTTTCTTGGTCCAAAAACACGCAGTCCTTCTGATTCAAATGCATCGACAACACCACCAACTAATGGATCATCCATTCCAATGATCGTAAGATCAATTGCATTTTCTTTCGCAAATGCAACCAGTTTATCGAATTCCATTGCTTTGATATTTACACATTCCGCAAATTCAGCAATTCCTGCATTTCCTGGTGCACAATAAATCTTGTCTACTTTTGGGCTTTTAGCGACAGACCATGCGATCGCGTGTTCTCTTCCACCGCTTCCTACGATTAAAACTTTCATCTTTCATTTCCTTTCTTTCGTGATCTGAATGATTTATAGATAAATAACTTTTCCGTCTTCGACTTTGATTCTTCCATTGGCGATATCATCGATAGCTTTTGGCATAATGATCCATTCTGCCTGTTCCATGATTCTACGCTGAAGAACTTCTGGAGTGTCTCCCTGTTTGATCTCTACTGCTTTCTGGGCGATGATCGGACCTGTATCTGTTCCTTCATCAACAAAATGAACGGTGGCACCAGATACTTTAACACCTCTTGCCAGAGCTTTCTCATGAACTTTCAGTCCATAATATCCTGTTCCACAAAATGATGGAATCAGTGATGGGTGGATATTAATGATTCTGTTTTCAAATTCATGAATGATCTTCTCTGGAATCACAACCAGACATCCCGCAAGAACGATCAGATCGATCTTACGGTTTACCAGTTCATTATATAATGCTTCGTTAAATAAATCTCTTGTCTCAAAATCTTTGGGAGAAAGTGCAACTGCTTCGATATCATGTTTCTTCGCACGCTCAAGTGCATATGCATTCTTATTATTGCTGATCACAACATCAATCTTCGCATTTGTAATGCTTCCATTCTCGATTCCATCGATAATGGCCTGAAGGTTTGTTCCTCCTCCGGAAACAAGTACTGCCACTTTTAGCATAAAGTAACTCCTTTTTCTCCAGCTTCCATATGCCCTACGATATATGGTGTATCTCCTGCTGCTTTGATCGCTTCCATTGTTTTGTCAACATCTTCTTTATCAACCGCAACAACCATTCCAAGTCCCATATTGAATGTGTTGTACATCATCTCTTCTGCGATATCTCCTTCTTTGGCAAGAAGTTTAAAGATTGCTGGTACTTCATAGCTGTCTTTTTTAACAACTGCTCTCATTCCTTCTGGAAGCATACGTGGGATGTTCTCATAGAATCCACCACCTGTGATATGGCTGCATGCTTTGATTGTAACACCAGCATTTTTCACGCTCTTTAATGCTTTTACATAAATTCTTGTTGGGGCAAGTAACGCTTCCCCTAATGTTTTTCCTAATTCATCATAATATGTATTTAGGGATTCTTTGCTCATGTCAAATACTTTTCTTACTAATGAAAATCCGTTGCTGTGAACTCCTGTAGATGCCATACCGATCAAAACATCTCCATCTTTTAAGTTCTCTCCTGTAATCAGATCTTTTCTGTCACATACACCAACTGCAAATCCTGCAAGGTCATAGTCTTCTTCTGGCATAAGTCCTGGATGTTCTGCTGTCTCTCCACCGATCAAGGCTGCATCTGACTGTACACATCCTTCTGCTACACCGCTTACGATCTCAGCGATCTTTTCAGGATAGTTTTTACCGCAGGCAATATAGTCTAAGAAGAACAGAGGTTCTCCTCCTGCACATGCAATATCATTTACACACATAGCAACTGCATCGATACCGATCGTATCATGTTTATCAAGGATCATTGCAAGTTTTACTTTTGTTCCACATCCATCAGTTCCTGAAAGTAAGACTGGATCATCCATATCTTTGATCTTCTTTAAAGAAAATGCTCCGGAAAATCCTCCTAATCCACCAAGTACCTCTTCTCTCATGGTTCTCTTTACGTGTTCTTTCATCAGTTCTACAGATTTGTATCCTGCTTCAATATCCACGCCTGCTTTCTTGTAATCCATTGTTACTTCTCCTCCTGATTATTTAAAATATTGATCAATACCATTTGCAATGCCGTCTACCATCTTCTTCTGTGTCTGCTTCTTCTGCATCTGTTTATCTTCGGTCTTATTTGTCATAAATCCCATCTCTATCAGTGCCACTGGAATCTTACTCCAGTTTGTTCCTGTAAGATCGTCACGTTTTGATAAACCACGTTTCTTGAATTTGGTTGACTTACAATAACTGTCCAGTATATTCTTTGAGAGTTTTTTACTCTTCTTGCTTAATTTTGCTACATAAGGATTCTGCTGTGATGGGTATAGCACAGAAACACCACGAACATTCGCTGATGCTGCATCCGCATGCAGTCTGATACAGATATCAGCACCACTTTTATTTGCACGGATCGCTCTTTGCTTATTGCTAATGTTTACATTCTGTTTTCTTCTTATCATATACACATCATAACCGCGTTTCTTTAACTCTTTCTCAAGCTTTAATGCAATCTGCAGAGTTAATTTGGATTCTGGTACTTTCGTTTTGACTCCCTGCGTTCCGTATGCTACTTTGGGTTTACGCATCTTCGCGCTCGGTCCGATAGGTTCTGTCTTACTGTTTCCCTTTCCCTGGTGTCCTGCATCAATTGCAATCTTGTATGTCTTCTTTGTTTTTGCTGCACTTACTGGAAAACTTCCTGTAACTACAACCATACATACGCATAAAAACGCTGCAAGAATCTTCTTATTCATAATCTTTGTATCCAACTTTGTCAAGTTTCTCTGCTTTCTCTACAACTGACTGTTTCATCTCTTCGCTGTAAGCTTCTAATTTCTCAAGTAATTTCTCGTCTGATGTTGCAAGGATCTTCGCTGCAAGGATTCCTGCATTAAGTCCTCCATTAATCGCTA
>ENA-OQRB01002096-OQRB01002096.1-human-gut-metagenome-genome-assembly--contig:-NODE-2096-length-10307-cov-10.259657_pt1 | contig 10307 bp, 13 predicted proteins | sample MGYA00243235_ERZ505100 | MGnify/ENA primary metagenome ERZ505100 (study PRJEB26097, sample SAMN02712145) | human gut metagenome | biome: Gut microbiome | host: Homo sapiens | place: Denmark...
CGGGCTGGTCAGGCGCAGGCTCGCCCGTTACGAGCTTGCGCGGTCCATAGTAGTTGAAGAACGACTGATTTTTGCGGTTGCTCGAGATCGCAAAAACCGCCCACTTTGCACTCTCATCCTCCACGATGGATGCGCGGATGCCCTGCGACTTATACTCTTCGATCTGGCGCTGGAACTCGGCATCCTCAGCCGCTTTTTTTGCAAGGAGGGAGTCGATAAGGCTCAGATACAGCTCGTAGGTGTCTGCGTTGGCATAGCCGCCCGCGTCGCCGTCTCCGCCGGGTTCGCCCTTATAGGACTGATTCTCCCAAACGTAGGTCTGTACGGCCATAAAAAGCTGGCCGACGTTGGATTCCTTGCAGTCGTTGAGGTAGGTCATCATCCATTTGACGTTCTCTACGGTCGCAGCGTCCATCTCACTAAGGCCACTGAGCGTAAGTGCTCTCTGTAGCACGGCATCTGCATCTGCACCGGTACCGGACGTCCATGTGAAAGAATCAAGATATGTCGCTGTAGCATAGTGATAGCCGAGGCCGCTGTCCATGCAGTACACGAGCTTACCGTCCACGAGCGGAGGACGATAGCTGTACGGCGTACCGTTGGCCAGCAAACGGGTCGACCAATATGCCTGATTCTGTGTGATCTGGATGCCGGAGCCGGTCTTCGACGCAGCGAAGGCCGAGGTCGGCAGCAGGCTCAAGATCGTCACCAGCGCGAGCAATAATGACAAGAATTTTGTTCGAATCGTTTTCAAGGTTATTCCTCCTTTTTTGTAAAAGAAAAGCAGGCCGAGTAAACTCGGTCTGCTTTGTTTGTATATCGTTTATTTTTCAGTTTTCTGCAAGCTGCTCCTCGCAGAACTGCTTCAGGGTGGGAATGTCATTGACCGCGGTCTCCCAAATGATCTCGCGGTTCATACTGCCGTAGCTGTGCGCGACAAGATTTCGCATTCCCTTCATCGGTCCCCACTGCACGCGGCTGCTGGTCGCTTTGCGGTATTCTTCGGATAATCCGCCGCTCAGCTCACCGATCTGCAAAATGGAAAATGCAATGGAACGCTGATAATCCGCATCTTGGTCAAAGACCGCAAAGCCGTCTCCGTAGCGTTCGATGGTCTTGCGGATCTCTTCGCAGTAATCGCGAATATGCTGGATGCGCTGGCGGTCAGGCTGCGTCATATACATTCAATCTCTCCTTCATCACGGTTTCACGGAACATTTCCTCGCTCGGCATCTGCGCACGCTGTTCCAGCGCGCTGACAGTGATCAGATCGATTGGCTTTTGCAGCGCCGCTTCAAGGTCGCAATACAGCGCCCCCAAAGAGAGGAGACTGCGCAGGTTCGTCCCACTGGTATCGACCAACAGGTCGATATCGCTGTCCTCACGGGCTTCACCTCTTGCGTAAGAGCCAAAGAGGAATACCGCTTTCACACCGTACTGCTTCGCCACTGGCGCGATCCGCTGCTGAATTTCGTAGATCGAATAGATCATAAGCACTCCTCCTTTGGTTTTATTATACCCAACGAATGTCGGAATGTCCACGCTTTTGTTCTGCCCGCGCTGATATATCATTTCATTACGGGCGTATCCACCCAGGTGACTTCACAGCCGTCCAGCAGAAAGACCTGCACGCAGTACCAGCAGTCGAAGCCGTCCTTGTCAATACCGCGCGCCAGCCCAACGCCGATCTCACCATAGCGGGAGCTTGTCATGTTGTCCGCATGGGCCTTGGAGTTGGACCACAGCTCGACCACCGCCTCAGAGAGCGTTTTGTGCTGCTGCTCGAGATACAGCTCCGAGATATTGTGTAGGTTTTCACCGGTGTACTTGCTGTCGGTGACGGTATTGCTCTTGCGTCCATCCGGACGGGTGTGAGAGTAAACACCGCTCGCGGCGATCTCATCGGCGCGGACCTGCGCCGCCTGCATGAGCTTGTCATTAACAGTCAGGGCTGATACACCGTTTTCGCGGCGCAGAGCGTTGGTACGGTCAATGATGTCCTGTTTTGCGTTGGCAACATCAGTCTGCACAGGCTGTTCCGTAGACTTTGTATCCTCTGCTTTCGCTGGCGCTTCACCTGTGTAGGGCTTGCCGCTCTCTACCTGCACACATTTGGCATCGCCGTCCCAGTAAACCTCGAATCCTACCGTCTTGCCGACATCGCGCAGCATAACGTAGTTGTTGCCATTGATGTTGTACGCCGTCAAGTGTACTTCCTGTCCATTGACATAGATACGGTTGGTGCTGCGCTCCGCAGTGATCCCTGCAGCCAAAACGGATGACCCGCCAAAAAGTGTAATGCCAATCAAAATACCGGCAATTAAGTAAAGGCTCTTCTTCATTTGACTACGCTCCCTTTCGATAAAATGTAGTGGTTACACTGGCGATCATGCGGCAGGTATCCGGATTGAAAACACAGTGCTCAAACTCGTAAATGCCAAGCCGCTCAGCCTGCTCCGCTACTTCCGCAGGAAGATCGACCGTAATGTCCATTTGGACTCTGATCTCATCGTCCTTCCTCGGGGACTTAAATTCCTGTATCAACCAAATACTTCCTTTTGTACTTCTATTCTCCGGAGTGGTTTGAGAATAATACAGAAATCATGCTATGTCAAAGGTTTATTTGAAATGCCTACGCCGATAAAACGCACCTGACGAAAGCCTTAGTGCCGCAAGGGTTTCACTTCACCTCTACAGCCTGAACGCAAACCCTTTTGCTGGGCTGATTTGCAAGACAGGTGGTGATGGTAATACGATTATCGGATGTCGCCTGTAGGTAGCTCCAGTCTGAACTGGCAATTGTCTCTACCGTTACAACCTCATAGGTACGGGTTCCGTAGACCGTTGTGTAAGTGATTGTATCACCATCCTTCAAGTTTTTGATGTTGCCGATGGTGTACTTGGCGCCGCGGTTATGCCCGCAAACGCCAATATTCCCATCCCACCCTGAAGTAGAGCTATAATGGCCGAGTCCCTTTGCCATGCTGGTGTTGGTTTCGCCCTCCCATACCTTCATATTGATGTTCAAGGATGGGATTTTCAGCGTACCGATACTACCATCCTTGCGTTCCATACCGTCAACGCTTGTATAGGCGGAAGGCTGGTAGCTGGTTGATGGAATCTGCGGTTCCTGCTGGATCGGATTCGTGATATTACTCTCGATACCGCTTCCTCCGATAGAGCCTACCAAGCCAGGAAATCGAACCTTTTCCATACATCCGACACTTGTATTGCTGGACACTCCATAGGGTAATGCCGGCCACTGGTAGTCCGTTGCATTGCTCCCACCATAATTGTATTTAGCACCATAGAGAGATTCATAGCTCGTGGAGGGATAATATTCGGTATCCTCTACGCCGTCAAAGTTGTACTCTAATGCCTCTGCGCAGATTCCCAGCGAAAGCGTTAAGCAGGCGGTGAGAGCCGTGACAAACCAGCACTTTTTACTCTTCATGTTCATCTTCCTCCTCTGAAAATTCTTCGTGATAAACTGTATCCTCTTGACTTCTCTTGTGGTTACGCCAAATGAGTACAACGGCAGTAATTGCAAGAGCGATAACAACAAGGAAAATTAAAATAATGGGAAAATTCTCTGTGCTTTTGGCAACTACTCGCTGCAGGATACTCGACGGTGTACCGGTATAGATCACCGTATAAGTAACACTCTCGATACCCTCTGCAACGATATCACCGATATATTTTGCAGTCGTAACATATCCGGTCGCCGCGCGATAAGATGCTCTCCCTGCGTAGGTGGCAACAGCTTTGTACTGAGCAGGCACGAGAATATCATCGACCAACGACGTTCCCTGCACCTGCCAATCTACCGATTGGAGCTGAACTGTTACGCCATTTTTTGTAGTCGTATCAGGGACGTAAGCCATGTCGTTCGTATCGAGATTGTCAATTTCTTTGGTCGCACTGACGGTGTAGCTCTTCGTTGTGTAACCAGACGCTACCGTGCTGATCGTCGAGTGGTCAAGATAGAGCGTTCCTCGAAATTCTCCGTCGTCATACTCGATGGACGGGGATAATGCCTTCAGCACCACAGACAGATCACTCTTCTCCGTGTCTGCTGTTACGGTCTCAGTGTGATGCTCCTTCTCCGAATAGGACTGCTCTTCCTTCGTCATGGACGAATAGGTATAAGTATATCCGTCGTATTCAAAAACATCATCGATCAGTGACTGCGGATCTGTGTCTAGTGCGACCGTATAGATCTTAATATACTGCCGTACACCATTGAGGTCCTGAATGGTCGTATTAGTCGGTACTTCCATTGCAAAAGCACTGATGGAGCATGCAGCAGAAACCATCAGGGCGATACAGGTACTAATGATTTTTTTCATGTGCGTTGTGTCCTCCGTTTCATAATGATAATTCCGGCAACAACAATTGCGGCCGAAATGCGGTAAATCAGCTTTTTCACGCCGTGGCCTCCCTTTGAAAATCGAAGTTGCTTGTACGATCCGGATGCTGCTGGATGTCCGACAGTATGTACAGAGATTGATCCAGAGCTTTCTTCGTATCCCGAGGCTGCCGCTTGATAAAGGACGTCAATAAAATAACATCCTCATTCTGCACCGTGAAAACGATTCGAATGAGGACTTTGCCCTTTTCACGCAGTTCATACATCTGACTGTATCTCTCCAGTGAAAAGTGCTTAAAATGAGGTTCCTTTAGTTCGCAGGCAGGAAGATTTCTCAGTCGAAAGATTTGCCACAGGAGCTTAGCCTTGAGTTTCCCGTCCAGAGCATCAATGAAAGCGTAAAGCGGAGGTTCCACTCCGGGCGGGCAGTAGACTTTAATTGCTCGCATAAATCACATCACCTCCAGTTCTTTTAAATATTCCCTCAGATAACTGAGAAATCCTTCAATGAATGGCGGCACCAATAATTTACTGCCGGAGATCCACCAGATAGCTTCTGGGACAGGATGGTTCATCGCGTCATACTCTGAGCAGATCATTAAGACTACTCTCTGCGCCTCTACATTTTCAGACTTGCAGAAAGCCTGACATATCCTGGATACGGTTTGCATTTCAACATAAGAATCACAAAGGGCGTCAAAGAATAGGCCTGCGCAAAGATGGGCAAGGAAATTTACTGCATCCGCGTTCACACCCCCGTTGCAATCAAGCAGCCCCATGTGTCTGTGCCTCTGTGCAGCCGCCTCATCAAACGGGCCAACGCTGCGGTTCCATAGGTTGTTCATCTTTCACCTCGTTCAAAAGGAAAGGCCCGGCACCTTACGGTGTCGAGCCTTTCAGCAAATTATTCAATTATTTTAAGATCTTACGTGGAAGCGGCCTATTCATCCAGCATGAGCTGTCCATCAATCGCCTTTTGTTTCAGGCGTTCCATCTGCTCGCGCTCTAACTGCGCAATGCTCTTTTCGGGTGTTGGAAGATCCTCCGGCATAGTGCCGTCGATCTTTCGGATTGCCTCCCTTACTTCATTCCCGACAGCATAATGAACAGCGGTTGCGGCATCGGAAGTCGAAACTTGATCCTTGCGCAGCTTTTCCTCAGTCTGCGAAATGCGAAACAGGTTAGCAATCAACTCCGTGCTCCCCATGTAATCAAGTATCTTTTGGCCGATGGCAAGTCCCTTTCTTCGGTGAATATCATCTACTGTCATTCCGCCATACAAGCCCATATATCCGGCATTCTGAAAGATTGCAAATTCTTCCGCCGTGATAACGCCTGCGTTTCGCGCGGTCTCTGCCAAAAGCTGATTCCACTGCTTGATATCACCGCGAACCACAAGCCTGCGACTATCCTCATCCAGCTGATTAAAGCGGTCTGCGACCTCCTGCCGGTAGGTTTGAATTGCAAAGTATGTCTGCCCAAGAGCGATCACCTCTTTGCGCGGATCACCATTCTGGACGATCAGATAGCAGGCATAACGCGAAAGCTCGTAATCAAGGATGTCTTTTACTCCTCCATTCGGCATGGGAGATGTTTTCCTGACCTCAGGAAAACATTCCAAGGTACTGCGTCCACTGTTCTCGCAGGCAATCATGGCACGCTTGATAACCTTATAGAAGTTCTCCCATTTTGCATAGTCCAGCACGGGAGCAAGCTCCCTTGCTGCCCAGTATTCTGATCCATCTGGACGGATTCGCTTGATATCTTCAAAGCACTTATACTCTTTTGCAGATAATGTACTCATCGCACATACTCCTTCATTGTTTTTACTCTATATCAAGAAAACTCTATTTGCTTTTTGAATCATCCTGACGGTCAACCACCTGTGCCGATGCTTCGATCATTTCTGTGACCACCGCATTTAACTGAGCAGCGTTCTGCGAAGTGATAACAGGCTGACCGGTTTCCGCCTCAAGCTGTTGCCGCGCAACATTTGCAACATTGCCGCCACGCTTGGCAACCTTTACGCTCTCATCAAAACCAACGGGTTTTGATGCCTTGGAAATATCCCGCGTGGATGCCTCAGCCAGCATAGTCAGCACAAGTTCAGTATCGCTCATGTTATCCCGCAGATTTTCTTTTTTTAGTCCCTTGAGATTTTTGTACTGCCGGGTCGTCATACCGGACCACGCCCTTGAAATCTCATCGGTCAGGATCGCAAATTCCCGTCCCTTTTCAACTCCGCGCTTCTGCCATTCGTCGGTGAGTTCATTGCGGATACGGATAGAAAGGAGCCTTTGGTGAACCCAGTCCGGGTCATAGCCCTTTTTGAGATAGGTTTCTAAAGCACGGTCAATGGCCTGTTCCGGGTCAATGGTTTCCTCGATGCGCTCGCGGCCAACCTCGGCAAGCCATGCTCGTATGGGTTCGGCTTTTGGCGAGGGGACAGACTGCATAATACGAAGAAGCTGTTCTGTATTCGCCACATCAGTCAGTCTCATTTTCCCATCTGGAGCAGTCATTTTGAACTGTACGATTTTTTCGTACAGTTCAACGGCGCCTTCTGCTTTCAGCTTTCGCTTCAAATCACTCCAATATCGCCGCGGATTCTCGCTGCCTGTCAGCACACGAATTACATCGACAACAGAGAAATACCATTCTTCCTTATCTTCATCCCAAGCTGTGCGAATCTTTTGATCTTCAAAAAGCTGGATTTTTTCCTGTTCGCTCATAGCGTTCGGTATCCTTTCTTTTATTCTTTTTTATTATACATCAGCCGACCCGCTGCCGCAAGAACGCCAAAAACAACTCTTCAAGTTCCTTATCGCTACCCAGCTTTTCAAGGTACGGAGCGAACTTCCTGCGGTCAAAGCTGATCTTCTTTGGAGGTGCAGTACGGCGCTGGGCTTCCTCGGCGCGAGCCTGCCGCCATACAGCGTAAATCTCCTGTTTTCCCACAGAAGGGGGCGGACAGGTGCGGGTGATTTTCTGCACCGTGGCCTTATTGAGCGTGTAGCCCTCGATAGAGCACATCGCCACAAATGCCTGCTGGGTGGCTGCGTCGTAGTCAGCAATCAGCTCAGCGCAGGCAATCGGCAGCCTGCGTGGAGTGCTTTCCAAAATCTCCGCAAGCGGTCCAATCAGGCTCGCCAGCTTGATTGCTTTGCGGATCTCGTACTCGGTCACACCAAAGAAATCCGCCACGAGTTTACGGGCATTGTACCTTTGGCGATTCTCGCCAAAGGTACTGTCCGTATCGCCCTCTTGCAACTTTTGGCGAGAATCGCCAAAAGTTGTTTCTGCTTGATTTGCATCCCACTGACCGTGCCGATTGTTTTCGCGCAGCAGCGCACGATATGCCTTGCCACGCTCAATGATGGTAAGGTCTTGACGCCGCAGGAGGTTGGTGGCAACAGCAATAGAGACAGCCCTTGCGTCGTCGGCACTCACCACCTCGGCTGGGATCATGTCATGCCCGGACATCTGCCATGCCTTCGTGCGGTTGTGACCGGCGAGGATCTCATAATCGTTGCTGCCCGAGATAGGGCGGACGATAACACGCTCGTAGATCCCCTGCTCGGCAAGCTGCTGTGAAAACGCTTTGAGCTTTTCTGGCGGATAGGGACGGAACCCGATGTCGGCAGTAAAGAATGGGCGAAGCCTTTCTATCGGCAGATCACAGAATCTCGATGCCTCCGGTGCTGGCGCACCTCTAAACAGCGTTTCATACGCCTCGTCGCCCACCACAATTTCAGCAGCCTGCTGTGTGGCGCTCATACGCTTTTTTAGCAGGTCATTCATGTCGCGTTTAGGCAAGATGAAGCACCTCCAGGGCAAGGCTGCGGTATGACTCGGCAGCAGGATTCTTAGGTGCATAATCAAGAATGCTCATTCCTGCAGCAGGGCACTCGGCGACCTTGATTGTCTGCTCGATTGGGCGCTCAAAAACATGTAGACTCTCACCGTAGATATCATTTACACTGTTTCGAACGCTCTGACAGAGCTGAGGGCGCGATTGATACATAGTCAAGAGAATGCCTGCAATCTTCAAATCAGGATTAAATCGGTTCTGAACATTTTTCACCATTTCCAATACATCCGGAATTCCTTCACTTGCAAGGAAATGTGCCTGCACTGGAATAATGCAATAATCGGCAGCGGCGAGTGCGTTGATGGTCAAAAGCTCGTGTTTCAGTCCGCAGTCAATAATAATGTAGTCATACTGTTCGCGGAGAGAAACCAGCAGCTTCTCCATTATCTTCTCACAAAGGGTATCGGAGAAACCGGCGGCATTATATTGCGAAAGCTGCATGACCTGTAAGCGGGCCGCAGCGTCCGCAAGACGCTTATTGGCGGGAATCAGGTCAATACCGGTTTCGGTATGTATCACGGTGCGCGGAAGGTGCAGGTCTAAATCTTCTGGCGAGTCAATTTGAACGAGCACGAGTTTTGCCAAGGTGTTTTTCTGCTCCCCAGGCGTATAGCCCAATGCAGCAGTGAGGTTGCCCTGCGGGTCGTTGTCGATCAGCAAGACTCTTTTCTTCGCTGCCGCAAGTGCAGCACCAAGATTTAATGCGGTGGTAGTCTTCCCAACACCACCTTTTGAATTTGTAATAGATATTACTGTGCTTTCCTTCATAATTTTTTCTCCTAATACTTAAAAGAAGTTGACACTTTAATGACTCAAAATGCTGGTTAAAAATATTCTCCCAAGGTCATACTTCCCCAGCTTTCTATTCCACAATAGCAAACCGCTCTTCTAACACTCTTCTAACAATTTTCTTCGGAACCAGATTTTTTCAAACTCTGATTTTTCAATCGCCGACGCTTCCACTATGCCTGAAAGCCTTGTAACACAAGGGATTCAGAGGGATGCAGCGTGAACATACGTGAACAAGCGTAATCGCGCTTATTAGACTACGGACCAGAAGGCCGGGGGTTCGAATCCCTCACGGCGTACCAAAATGAACGACCCTACCCAATTCGAACAAGTTGATGAGACTTGCGGATTGAGTAGGGTCATTTTGTACCTCGAAGGCCTTGGTATGACAGTGTTTTTGAAGACATTATACCAAAGCGAATATGAGACGCTCAAATTCAAACCTTTTCAAATCGAGGTAGAAAACGAAAAGATAAGGTGGTTCGAACACAGATGTCTCAGCTGTCGTTCTTGCTGAAGTTTTCTTCCATCTGGCATGGTGTTAGATTTTTCAATGTTCGATGCGGTCGTTTGGTATTGTATCTCTCATTCAAAATGGTATCTTTTTCATCAACACAGTCCATGAAATATCCTGAAATTTCGACAGTTTCAGGATATTTCATTATTGAAATGATCGCTAACGACCTATCCCGACGGCAAGCGGGACAGCAGGATAAATTGAAAAGCTGCCTTGGGCGGCTTTTCAAAAGGACTTGAGTTAGACAACACTAACTGCTTGCGCGGTATCAGCGACAGCCTGCCTCCGGGTGCAGAGGTGAGGGCTGTATTCGCAGATAGACTCGGACGCGAGGGATGATATCGATCATGTGGTGCTGCGGCACCGCTTTTTTCATAGGTGGAGCAAAAGTGCAGGCCGGTTGCATTCTGTACGGCGGAATGCTATAGTTGACCTGCGACAGTTAACGCAGGGAGAGCATTGGTATGCAGGAGACCACCATCCGTATTTTCCACACCGGTGAAGTGTGCGTTGCGCCGGCACTGCTGTTCGGCGGTGAACACTGCAGTGCGCTCAAAGCCTCAGGCGTGTTCGCAAAAAAGTCCGAGCGGCTGTGGCTGCCTGTTTCGGCCTATCTTATGAAGGGGAGCACGGCAAGGTGCTTTTCGACTGCGGCTGGCACCGTGAGATGAGCCCGCGCGGCGTTTTTGACCGCCGTGCGCAGATAGGTTCGCTCGGTTCACTGCCGCTGTACCTCACAAATCAGGGCCTTGTCGGAAGAG
>ENA-OQRB01002112-OQRB01002112.1-human-gut-metagenome-genome-assembly--contig:-NODE-2112-length-10265-cov-4.752693_pt1 | contig 10265 bp, 9 predicted proteins | sample MGYA00243235_ERZ505100 | MGnify/ENA primary metagenome ERZ505100 (study PRJEB26097, sample SAMN02712145) | human gut metagenome | biome: Gut microbiome | host: Homo sapiens | place: Denmark: Copenhagen...
TCAGCCGCGAGGCGAGGGAGCAAATCCTTGAAAAAGAGGGCAGGCTGCCGAATGAGGTTGTTGCCTGTGTGGGCGGCGGCTCAAACGCCATGGGAATGTTTTATAATTTTATAAATGATAAGGAAGTTAAACTCACCGGTTGCGAGGCAGCAGGCAGGGGAGTGAACACCGGCGAAACCGCTGCCACAATGGCAACGGGCACACTCGGCGTTTTCCACGGAATGAAATCTTATTTCTGCCAAAACGAGTATGGCCAAATTGCCCCGGTTTACAGCATTTCCGCAGGGCTTGATTATCCGGGAGTAGGCCCGGAGCACGCCCATTTAAAGGATATCGGCAGAGCGCAGTATGTGCCGATAACGGATGATGAGGCGGTAAACGCTTTTGAATACATAGCAAAAACAGAGGGCATCATCTGTGCAATCGAAAGCGCGCACGCCGTTGCCTATGTTATGAAGCAGGCGCCGAAAATGAGTAAGGACGATATTATTATCTGCTGCCTTTCCGGCAGGGGCGATAAAGATGTGGCGGCAATCGCAAGATACAGGGGGAAAGAGATTTATGAGTAATATTTCAAAGGCTTTTGATCACGGCAAAGCGTTTATCGGCTTTGCAACGGCGGGTGATCCCGATCTTGAAGCAAGCAGGCGCGTTATGCTTGAAATGGCGCGCGGCGGCTGCGATTTAATAGAAATCGGCATTCCTTTTTCAGATCCGATTGCCGAGGGACCCGTTATTCAGGAGGCTGATTTGCGCGCTCTTAACGCAGGCACCACCACGGATAAGGTGTTTGAAATGACGGCAAAGCTCTCTGCCGAAACGGATGTGCCCCTTGTTTATATGACCTATTTAAACGTTCTTTTTAAATACGGCTATGAGAAATTCTTAAAAAATGCCAAGGAAAGCGGCGTTTCAGGTGTTATCGTTCCCGATTTGCCGTTTGAGGAAAAGGGCGAGTTGCAATCCGTGGCGGAAAAATTCGATATAGATGTTATTTCGCTGGTTGCCCCCACAAGCGAACAGCGTATTCAAATGATTGCAAAGCAGGCGCAGGGCTTTATTTATGAGGTTTCGTCACTCGGCGTAACCGGTGTGCGCAGCGAAATCAAAACGGATTTGCAATCCATCACCGCGGCGGTTAAGCAGGTCAGCAATATTCCCGTTGCAATCGGATTCGGCATAAGCACACCCGAGCAGGCGGCAAAATATTCTCATATTGCAGACGGTGTTATAGTCGGCTCCGCAATAGTTAAGCTTGTGGCTCAATACGGCGAAGCGGCGCCCGAAAAGGTTTATGAATATGTTAAATCAATGAAGAATGCTATGAAATAATTTTTGAAAATCTTCATAATTAAAATCTTTTGCAAAATTAAAGGACGGTTCGGAATGTGATGCTCCGAATCGTCTTTGTTTTTATCTTTATTCTTTTTGCGCTTTTGTTTAGGTTAATGCTAAAAGCAAATTTGCCTTTGCTTCGGTTACTGCGCAAAACAAAGGGCTTGCTCACCGTTTGCACATTAGTTATAATATGAAAAGATAAAACGGTGCAGAAGAAACAAGGCAGTTAACTGTACCTTAAAAAAATATTAAAATTGCATATATAAAAATGTGCAGAATTATGTATAATTATTTAAAAGCAAGGAGAGTGCAACATGAAAAAATGCGCTGTTATAAATGATATTTCGGGCTTCGGCAACTGTTCCCTTACGGCTGCCGTTCCGATTATCACTTCAATGGGTATAAGGGTAAATCCCATTGTTACCGGTGTTTTCACAAATCAAACAGGCTATGATGATTTTGCAAGCGCCGATTTAACCGATCTTATTCCTCAATTTACAGTGCAGTGGAAAAAGCTCGGCGCGCGTTTTGACGGCATTTTAACCGGCTTTCTTATGCACGAAAAGCAATATGAATATGTGATTGATTTCATAAATGAATTCAAAACCCCGCAAACGCTGTTGCTCGTTGACCCCGTTATGGCGGATGACGGCGCCGTTTATGAAACTTACACCCCGCAAATGGTGGAGGGCGTTAAAAAACTTTGCACCATGGCGGATGTTATTACTCCGAATGTTACGGAGCTTGCCGTGCTCACCGGCGAAAAGGAAATTGAGCCGGCGGCAAAAATGCTGCTGTCGGGCGGCATCAAAGCCGTTATCGTAACGGGCGCAGTAGAGGGCGGCAGAGTTTGCAATTATGTTTTCACAAATGAAAAAAGTGAAAAAATCACATCGGAATTCATAGAAAAATCCGCCCAGGGCGGCAGCTTTTCCGGCACCGGTGATATTTTTGCATCTTTTGTGCTCGGCAGATTGCTTTGCGGCACTGATGTTTTTGCGGCTGTTTCGCAGGCTGCCGATTTTATCGGCAATGCCATCAAAACAAGCGATATAAAAAACAGAAACGACGGTATTGACTTTGAGCCGTATTTGAATACAATATAAGGAGAACTTAATTATGAAAAAACAAAGCGTTAAAAAAATTACTTTCACTGCGCTTTTTGCCGCTCTTATCGCGGTTATGACCGCATTTATAAAAATGCCCACGGGTATTAACGAGGGCTATTTGCATTTCGGCGATTCAATGATTTATCTTGCAGGCTGCCTGCTCGGCCCCTGGGCTGCGCTTGCTGCGGCAATCGGCGGCGCGCTTGCGGATATTCTTGCCGGCGCAGCCGTTTGGGCACCCGCCACGGCAATCATAAAGGCACTCAACTCGGTGCCCTTCATCGTTGCAAGCCACTTTTATTTTAAAAATAAGGGCAAGCAAAAAATCGTCAATTGGTACACCGTGCCGATGGTAATCGTTTCGGGCCTTATCACGATTTTCGGCTATCTGCTTGCAGAGGGTCTTATGTATTCTTTCCCCTCGGCATGGACTTCGGTGCCCTTCAGCATCATTCAGGCAGTGGGCAGCGCAATCGTTTTCATAATTTTGGGCTGCGCTTTGGATGCGGTTAAAATCCAAAAACTTATGAAATAAACGGAGATGTTTAATTATGGCTGATATTATTTACACTTTTGAAGGCAGCCCCTATTTTAATATTACGAATAAATGCCCTTGCAGCTGCGTTTTCTGCGTTAGGGATAAAAAGGATGTTGTGGGCGAAGCAAAAAAAATGTGGCATGATAAGCAGCCCGAATTTGCGGATGTTAAGGCGGCAATAGATGCTTTTGATTGGCAGGATTATAACGAAGCTGTTTTCTGCGGCTACGGCGAACCCACAAATGCGCTTGATTTGCTGCTTGAAGCCGCCGAATATATGAAAAAAACACACCCCGCGGTTAAGCTCAGGCTCAACACAAACGGGCTTTCCGATTTGATAAACGGCAAGCCGACTGCACAGCTTATCTGCAAAAATATAGATTCCGTTTCCGTTTCTCTTAATGAGATGACCTCGGAAAAATACGATAAAATCACGCGTAATATTTTCCCCGGCAGGGCGTTTGACGCATTGCTTAAATTCACGGGCGATTGCGTTAAGTGCGGCGCCGATGTGCGCATGACGGTGGTGGATATCATTTCCGCCGAGGATATTGAAAAAGCACGCAAAATCTGCGAATCAACAGGCGCAAAATTCCGCGTGCGTGAATTTGTTAAGAATTGATTGATGGCGTTATTTGCCGGCCGATCGGGTGTTATGCCCGGTCGGTTTTTCTTTGTGAAAATTTAATGCGTGCAATAAAAAAGCTCCTCTCGATGCATTGTGCATAAAGCGGAGCTTTGCTTTTTATATAAAATTATTTGTTTGGCGCGCTTATTAAAAAATGCGCGTTAGGCTTTTTGCATATCTTTTTCCGCTTTTGCCGTTTTGCTTTTAACAAGCATAAAGGCGGCAATCAGCACTGCGTAAATCGCAAACCAGCAGTAATAGGATTTGCTGATATGGTAGCCGTAAGACGCCAAAATGATAACGGAGCAAACCTTTCTTGCAAAATTAACGGCAAATGAAATGATTGCAAAATCGCAGATAAGCGCGGCGTTTTTGCCGCCGTAAATGTTGCAGATTATCATAAGCACAAATGCCGCGGCAATAAAAAATCCGGCGCCCAGCGCATAGGGCACCATCATGCTGCCCGTTTTGATATAGGCATATTTGGAAAGTGTTTCCGCAACAGACGCCGCAAAAGGAATAACAAGGAAAAGAGATGCAATAGGAAGCGCACGAAGCCTGTCTTCATTATCGCTTTGGGATTTGTAAAGTTTGTATACGGCATATAAAAAGAGCACAAGCGCTGCCTTGCGCACAAGGTAATAAACGCATGCGGCATCAAAATTAACGCTGCGCAGCATAACAATGTCCGGCGGCATTATTTTAAAGGCGAAAACGCCCGCCAAAATTCCCAAATAGGTGTTTTTGCTTTTGCTCAGCAGCAGAAAAACCGCCGCGGTTGCAAGCGTGAAAACAAATGCCTGAATAATTGCCGCGGTGTTGCCCCATTCCGTCAGTCGCTTAAATGCCTTTTCGGCGGCATAGCATATAAAAACTATCGCCATTGCCGCAAGCGGCATGGCCTCGGCTTTTGTGATTTTTGGCTTTTTCATAGGCGTTACCTCGCTCTTTTGCCGATTATCCGAACACGGCTTAATCGGCGCTTGAATTTATACTTAATTATATTATAAAAAACGGCGTGCGTTAAGTCAATTCCAAAACTGCACAAAATAGCCCACTCTCGTGTGTGTAAGTTTCACAAGGCAGGCTTCGGCATAAAAATGAACCGTGCGCTTTCTGCCTTTTGCCTCGGCATAATAAAAAGAGAAACAAGGAGCTTATTACTGCACCGTTGCTTCTCTTTTGCATTGCGTTTATTCGATTTTGTTTTCGCTTATTTTGCTATGCAGGCATCAAGCGCGGCGATGATTGCGGCCTTGTCCATCTTTCTGCCGATGAAAACGATTTTGTTGATCCTGTCGCCGTAAACCGGGTCCCAGGCCTCGGCAATATCGGGATTCATCTGCAAAATCTGCTTTCTTTCCCTTTCGGGGAAGCAGGCAATCCATTTTCCGTCGTCCGTGGCGGTTTTCTGCCTGCCGCTTTGCTCAAAAATATATGCCGTTTCGGGATCTTCCTTAATCCAGAAAAGCCCCTTTGCCCTGATAACCTCTTTGGGCCATTTCGCAAAAACAAATTCCTCAAATTTGCTTTTCTCAAAGGGCTTCACATTTTGGTAAACGAAGGTGCCGATGCCGTATTCCTCCGCCTCACCTTCATCGTGGTGATGATGGTGGTGATGGTGACCGTGCTCGTGTTCGTGCTCATGCTCATGTTCATGTTCGTGCTCGTGATGCTCATTGTCATCGTGATCGTCGTCATCTTCGGAATTTTCGCCTTCATCATGCATTGCCTGAATCCAGCCTGCGCTTTCAAGGATCTTTTCATAATCAAATCTGCCCGTGTTCAAAATTTCGTCCACGTCCACATTGCCGAAGGTGGTTTCAATAATCTTTGCCTGCGGCTGAAGCGCTTTTATAACGGCAAGCACATTTTCTTTAACCTCGGGTGAAACCTCGTCCACCTTATTAAGAATAATAGTGGTGCAATATTCGATTTGCTGCACAAGCAGATTTTCGATATCCTCTTCATCCATATCTTTTTTAAGCAGCGAATCGCCTGCGCCGAATTCATCGGCCATTCTTTTGGCATCCACAACGGTGGTGATATTGTCAAGATAAGCCACTGCCGGCAGCTCAACCTGCGGGTCGGTGCCGTCAAGCATGCAAATGGAGCCTGCAATCGGGCCGGGCTCGCAAATGCCTGAGGCTTCGATTAAAATATAGTCGAATTTTCCGCTCGAAGCAAGGCTTATGATTTGCTTCATCAAATCCACTTTAAGCGTGCAGCAAATACAACCGTTTGAAAGCGGCACAAGGTTTTCGTCCTTTTGCGTAACTGCGCCGCCCTTTTGAATCAAGGAAGCGTCAATATTAACCTCACCGATATCGTTTACGATAACGGCAACTCTGTAGCCCTTTTGGTTTGAAAGCACATGGTTAAGCAGTGTTGTTTTTCCGGCGCCGAGGTAGCCTGTAAGCAGGGAAACCGGCACAAGTCCTTTTTTATTCATTGTTTTTCACTCCTGTTTTGTTTTTCCGTATATATAATAACACCCGTGTCAAGCGCCCGTTTTTTGCCTATCGGGTTCGGCACTTTTCGGCTTAATCCGCGGTGGTGTTTTTATCAAAGGCGCTGCTGTTCATCGCAAAGCGAAGCACATTTGCCGCACTGCGCTGAAGCTCACCGAGCGTTATGCCGCCGTCTTTTCCGAGCGATTCAAGCAAAGTGCCGTCCGGCTTTCTGCGCCCGGCGCGCGAACCGCCCGGCATAAGCACATCCACTTGCGCACGCACACGATAGGCTTGATTGCGAAGTGTGCCGAAATCGGGCGATTTGCCTTTTTTCGTCCACCAATCCGTCATCACATTGCCCGCGTAGCCCCATTCGCCGCGCAAAACCGATGTGCAAAGGTCATAATTGAAATAGCTGTAAACACCGTTGATTTTGTTGTAAGAGGTCATTATGTTTTGCGGCTTTGCTTCTTTTATGCAAATTTCAAAGCCCTTTAAGTAAATTTGCCTCAGTGCGCGCTCGGAAACTCTTGAATCATTCACCGTGCGGGCAAATTCCTGGTTGTTGCAGGCGAAATGCTTTATGCAGGCGGAAACGCCGCGCGATTGAATGCCTCGCACTGCCGCTGCTGCGATTTTACCGCTCAAAAGCGGGTCTTCCGAGTAATATTCAAAATTTCTGCCGCAAAGCGGATTTCTGTGAATGTTCATTCCCGGCGCAAGCAGCACGTCGCTGCCGCGGTCTTTCATTTCTGCGCCTATTGCGGTGTAAACCTCTTCAACAAGCTCTGTGTCAAAGCTGCAAGCCAAAAGCGTGCCTGTCGGAATAAGCGAGCAGGTTTCGCTCAGGCGGATTCCGGAGGGGCCGTCCGTTGTAATAACAGGCGGAATTCCTTTTTTGCGCAGAGAGGGGAGCACTCCCGCAAATGCGCCGGCGTTTCCCGCCGCGCCGAGCTTGCTGTTCATTGTGTAGTCGCCTCTTGTAAGCGCCTCAAGCTCTTTGTTGCTGAGCAGCGAAACAAAATGCTCCATCGGTATTTTGCCGCTTTTAACATCGCTCAGCTTTTCTCCTGCGTAGTATTGCGGTTCCGTTGCTTTGGGAAGCTCGCTTAAAATCCGCTCGCGCAAATTGCGCCTTGCCTCGGGGCAGGCTCTTTTTATCGGCAGCTTGCCCTTGATTCCGTCTGCCGGTGTAACAACTTGAATGCTCTGCTGCGGAGCAAGGCATTCGCGCAATTGCTCAAAAACGGTTGTTTTTTCGTGGCCGTATCTGAAAATTTCTTTTGCGCTGCGCACATCGCCGCCAAGATAAAAATAATATTCGCCGTTCTCAATCACATATGCGGATTTGCTGCCGCAGGCACCGCTTGCATCATATGATGCAAGGCTGTATAAATCAACCGTAAGGCAGATTTCCTGCTCTTCGCCCGGTTGCAGTAATGCTGTTTTGCCGAATGCCGCAAGCTCCCTTGCGGGATTGCCGAGCACTGCGCATGGCTTTTGCAGATAGATCTGCACTGCCTCTTTGCCCGGCATGGTGCCTGTGTTTTTTATGGAAACATTAAATTCAAAGCCGGTGGCAGTTGCTTCTGCTTTTTTCAGGTTTGTTTCAAATTTTGTGTAGCTCAGGCCGTAGCCGAACGGATAAAGCACGCCCGCTTTGTTGAAGGTTTCAAACCAGCGGTAGCCCACATAAATATCTTCCTCGTAATTGTTGAATTTTTTGTTGCCGAAGTTTGCCGCGCTCGGGCAATCCTCGTATTTTTTCATCGCCGTGTCGCTCAGCTTGCCGCAGGGGTTTGCGTTGCCGCAAAGTAAATCCGCGGCGGCGTTTCCGCTTTCCATTCCGCCCTGCCAAAGCAACAGCACGGCACCGATTTTGTTGCCGTATTCCTCTATCCACGAAAGGTCTGCCATGCAGCCGATGTTTAAAACCACTGCCACTTTATCAAAGCAATCCGTCACATTGTCCAAAAGGCGGCGTTCGTCGTCCGTTAAAAACCAGCTGCCTTTTTCAAGCGCGCAATCTCTGTCTTCTCCCGATGATCTTCCTATCGCCACAACTGCGCAGTCCGATGCGTTTGATGCACGGAAAACATCTCTTATATCTATTGGCATTTCCGGATAAAATCTTGGCCACATTCCCCAAACCGCATCTTCAATAGGGTGCTCAACACACCAGTTTTCATATTCCGTTGCCAGGCTTTCATTAAGGGTCAGTTTATCGCAATTTCTGATTCCGTCCTGCAAATTAACCGAATACGGCCTGTTTACATCGCCTCCGGAGCCATAGCCGGTGTAAAACCAGTTGTATTGAACTCTGCCGAAAAGCGAAACACAGCTGCCTGCTTTAAAGGGCAAAGTGCCGTCATTTTTAAGCAGCACGGCACCCTCGGCGGCGGCTTTTCTCAACAATTCGGAAATTCCGTGCACGGTGGGTGCGGCGCCCTCAAATTGCTCCGCTTTCTTTTGAGAAACTCCAAAAAGCCCCATAAGCGGACCCGCTAATTTGTTTGCGATTTTTTCAAGCCTTTCGTTCATAAATCCCCCTTAATGCTTTGCGCATATTGCTTTTGCTTTTTCAAATTTATTTTTGCTTTGGTGCCGTTTTCTTTCTGTGTGCTTTCACAAGCAGGTAAACCGCCGTGCGAAGCCGCAACTTAACGCAAATGCGAATCCCCGCGCACAGTATTCCACGCGGCCTTTCACCGCCGAAGCTTATAAGCTTAAATTCCCTGCAAATGCCTTCTGTTCGCCTTTTGATTTCGCGCGGCGAAACGGAAGCGTCCTTAAATTCCTCGCTCACGCAGGTGATAAAGCTTGCCGTGTAAAGCCGGCTTGTGGTTTGCAAAAGCTCCCGCTTTTGCGCGGCGCTTAAGCTGCTTTTTTCTATTGAATCAGCCGCAATGCCGAATGCCTTGGGAAAAAGCTTCGCAAGCCACGTTTTGCGGCTGTGTATAACGGAATTTTTGTTTGTGCGGTTGTAAAAATAAAGCGGTGCGTTTTTTGCCGCAATGCTTTTGCAGCAAAGTGCATATTGCAGGCAAAAATTCATATCCTCGCAAATCGGCAGCTCCTCGTGAAAGCAAATGCCGTTTTGCTCAATAATGCTGCGCTTAAATCTTTTTGTGTAAAGCTCATAAAGTCGTCGGCTTTGGTAAAGCGACGCAAGCTTTTCAAAATCATCGCCGCATCTCAAAATTTTATGCGGAATTTCGCGGAAATCCATTGAATGCTCGTAAACCGCGGTGTAGCCGAAAACCACTAAATCCTCGTTTTTGAATTTTTCGATTTCGTTGAAATAATCGGGGGCAACATAATCGTCCGCATCGCAAAAAAGAATAAATTCTCCGCATGCAGGCTCAAGCCCCGCGTTTCGCGCGGACGCTGCACCGCCGTGGCTTTTGTTTATAAATTTAACGCAATCGTTCTCTTCGCTCAGCCTTTGGCAGATTTTTGCGCTTGAATCCGCAGAGCCGTCGTTCACCAAAATGATTTCCGTATTGCCTGCGGGTGCGCTTTGCAAAAGCGAGCAAACGCATTTTTCTATGTATTTTTCGGCGTTGTAAACCGGAATTATAACCGAATATTTAATATGCGTTTCCTCCCTTTGCCGAAATGTTAATCGGCGAAATTTTGCCGCCTCGTAAATCGGCTTGCCGTTTGAGTGCTTGCGGTGTGTTTTTAATTTATTAAATTGTTTAAAACACGATTTGGCTTATGTATAATTATAATATATTTGCATTATATATGTGCGGCAAAATTCTGTCAACCGCATGTGATTTTTTACGCTCGCTTTTGGGCGAGCCGATTAAAAGATATTGTGTTCTGCTTGCATTTCTCAATTTTTAATGCTGTTGTATCTCTTTCTAAATGCGCTCGGCGATGCATTTTTGTGCCGCTTGAAAAGGCGGTTGAAATAGCTTAAATCGTTGAATCCGCAGGAAAGCGCAATTTCCGTTACGGAAAGATTAGTATAGCAAAGCTTTTCGGCGGCGCATTCGATGCGATAATAGTTTAAATAATCGATCGGCGTTTTGCCCGTAACCTGCCTGAATGCGCGGCAAAGATATTGGGGATTCAGGCGCGCCGTTTCCGCAAGCTCGCTCAGCGTAAGCGGCTGCGAATAATCGTTTTTGATTTTTGAAAGCACGCGCTTTATCTGCTCGTTTTTTGCAGGCTGAATCGGCTCGGCGTTG
>ENA-OQRB01002114-OQRB01002114.1-human-gut-metagenome-genome-assembly--contig:-NODE-2114-length-10259-cov-4.232850_pt1 | contig 10259 bp, 8 predicted proteins | sample MGYA00243235_ERZ505100 | MGnify/ENA primary metagenome ERZ505100 (study PRJEB26097, sample SAMN02712145) | human gut metagenome | biome: Gut microbiome | host: Homo sapiens | place: Denmark: Copenhagen...
AGCGGGAGGAAATCAGTTGGAGAGTAGTTTCAACAGGGCATGATGAATTGTAGTAAGTCATTTAGTTTACGCAATGGTTTCTTTTAGGAATTCAGGTTACTATTTTCTGCCTACTTTACAGAAAGAATGTTGCCGCCTATTTTAATAGGTACTTGCCGTTACGGCAAGCAGAACAGATAATGCCATGAACAAGATCATCATTGCCAATTACAGGGAGACGGAGCCTCAGGTTATCAGCCGGGAGGGCAATTCCTTTGCGGTAAAGCCCGTCATTCGGGAAGCGGATGCCGGAAAATGTGCGGCCAGTTTCGTGGAAGTGGAGCCGGGGCGGTACGCCTATGGCTACCATTATCATGAAGTGAATGAAGAGGTATTTTACATCATCAGGGGCCATGCCGTTGTGCGTACGCCTGAGGGTGAAAAGAATTTAAAAGAGGGGATGCGATTGTATTCCCCGCCAGCTCGGAGGGAGCGCATGTTATCCGCAACGGATCCGCTACGGAAAAGCTGGTCTATCTGGATGTGGGCACTCGCCTGACGCCTGATGTGGTGCACTTCCCGGATACGGCATCCGGAATGGTATATTTCTCCTCCGGTGTGCACCATTTTCGGGAATCTTGAAGCAGCATCCCTGTTTTAAAGCCTTTTTCCGGTTTTTCCACCGGCGCGGTCCGCAGGAAAGCGGGCCGCGCTCCTCTGGGGAGGAAGGTGTGAGAAAACAGTATTCCCTTGGCCGCATGAGATGCCCGTCTTTACCTTGGACATGGCTGGCAGCAAAGGCTGCGGTTCCTTGAAGGCCTTCAAAACCTCCATGCGGAAATTAACCCGTATAAGGTGAGATATATTAAAACCCGGCCTTGCAGCAAGGTGTGCCCCTTTTTTGTGCTGCGGGGGAAGGATGAATTCTCCGGTTTTCAGGAAGGGAAAGTACTGGCGCAGGAAGCCTGCTTGCGTGGCTGTATGGCGGGGCGGAAAGGCAGTCCCCTCCCCGAAATATTCATGGTTTGTTTTTCATGAAATCCGGCAGTAAAAAACGCCCCTGCCGGATAAGCCGGACAGGGGCGTTGAAATTAAGCGGCCTGTACCTTATTCCGCAGGTTTGTCGGCACCCATGCCGGCAATGCTTTGGTACAGGTTCCAGCGGTGCCAGACATCCTTCTGGGCTTCTTCAAGGAGTTTTTCGAATCCTTCCTTATTGGTCTTCGCCAGAAGCTTGAAGCGGTTTTCGCTGAGCAGCACATCGCGCAGATCGCCTTTCGGGCCTTTGCCTTCCACAATCAGCGGATTCTTGCCCTGGCGGGCCAGGTCCGGATTATAGCGGTAAAGCAGGACTCGGCCGGAATCCACCCATGCCTTCTGCTGCTGCAGGCCCTTGGCCATATTGATGCCGTGGGAGATGCAGTGGGAGTAGGCGATGATGAGAGCCGGGCCGTCATAGGCTTCCGCTTCCACAAAGGCTTTCAGCGTGTGTTCGTCCTTGGCGCCGAGAGCGACGGAGGCCACGTACACGTTGCCGTAAGTCATGGCCATGAGGCCCAGATCCTTTTTCACTCCGGGCTTGCCGGTCGTGGCGAATTTGGCTACTGCGGCGCGCGGGGTGGATTTGGAGCACTGGCCGCCGGTGTTGGAGTATACTTCCGTATCCATGACCAGCACCTTCACGTTCCGGCCGCTGGCCAGAATGTGGTCCAGGCCGCCGTAGCCGATGTCGTAGGCCCAGCCGTCGCCGCCCAGAATCCACACGCTCTTGCGGACAAGTTTATCCGCAAGGGTCAGGAGGCGCGCGTATTCCGGCTTGCCGGCGATTTTCTTCTTGAGTTCTTCAATGTTTTCACGCTGTTGGGCGATGTCTGCTTCATCCTTCTGCGGATTAGCCAGTATCCGGTCCACCAGTTCCTGGCCCACGGCACCGGCAGCTTCATGAAGAAGCTCAATGGCGTGTTCCATCTGCTTGTCCAGGGAGACGCGGAAGCCAAGACCGAATTCGGCGTTGTCTTCAAACAGGGAGTTGGCCCAGGCGGGGCCGCGCCCTTCAGAGTCATGGGACCACGGGGTGGTGGGCAGGTTGCCGCCGTAAATGGAGGAGCAGCCCGTAGCATTGGCGACCACCAGGCGGTTGCCGAAAAGCTGGGAGAGCATTTTTACATACGGGGTTTCACCGCAGCCGGCACAGGCGCCGGAGAATTCGAACAGCGGACGCAGCACCTGCATGGAGCGGATGTTGTCCGTTCTTACCTTGGTGCGGTCCACGTCCGGAAGGCTCAGGAAGAAGTTCCAATTGGCTTCTTCCTTGTCATGAATCTTCCCGGCCGGGACCATGGTCAGGGCCTTGTGCGTCGGGTCCGTCTTGCTCTTGGCCGGGCAGACGTCCGCGCAGAGCGTACAGCCCGTACAGTCGTTCGGGGAAATCTGGATGACGAATTTCTCTCCCTTCCAGTCCGGATGCTTGGCATCCAGGCATTCAAACCCTTCCGGAGCGTTTGCAAGAGCATCAGGAGAGAAGAATTTGCTGCGGATAACCGCGTGCGGGCAGACGGCGGTACATTTGCCGCACTGGATGCAGAGGGTCGGATCCCATTCCGGCAGATCCAGGGCCAGATTGCGTTTTTCGTACTGGGACGTTCCGTTCGGGAATGTGCCGTCCACGGGCATTTGGCTGACCGGGATGCTGTCGCCTTCACCGCACATCATCTTGCCAAGGACGTTTTGTACGTAGTCCGGAGCGTCCGGGGACATAGCGGGCGGAATGGCGTGTCCGTTTACAGTTTTTCCGGTTGTGTCCACCTGATGCAGGTTTTCCAGCGTGGCGTCCACGGCGGCGATGTTTTTGTCCACCACTTCCTGGCCCTTTTTGGCGTAGGTTTTGGCAATGGCCTTCTTGATGTAGCCGATGGCTTCATCCGCGGGAATCACGCTGGCCAGCTTGAAGAAGCAGGTCTGCATAATCATATTGATGCGGCCGCCCATGCCCGTTTTGCGGGCCACGGCAAAAGCGTCAATCGTGTAGAGCTTGATGTTCTTGTCCAGAATCTGCTGCTGCATGCGGGCGGGCAGCGTGTCCCAGAGCTTGTCCGCCGGGTGCGGGCTGTTCATCAGGAAAGTGGCGCCGTTGGCGGCATTCTTCAGGAAGTCGAACAAATCCAGCAGGGAAGGCTGGTGCAGGGCCAGGAAGTTTGCCTTGGTGATCAGGTATGTGGATTTGATCGGACGGGGACCGAAGCGCAGGTGGGAAATGGTGGAGGACCCCGATTTCTTGGAGTCATACACGAAGTAGCCCTGCACATACAGGTTCGTATGCTGGCCGATGATCTTGATGGCATCCTTATTGGCGCCCACGGTGCCGTCGGAGCCGAGGCCGAAGAACATGGCCCGCGTCACGTCGTCCGCTTCCGTGGAATAATCTTCATCATACGGGAGGCTGGTGCCCAGTACGTCGTCGTTAATGCCGATGGTGAAATGATTCTTGGGAGTGTCCAGAGCCAGGTTGTCATAGACGCCCTTGACCATGGCGGGGGTGAATTCCTTGGAGGAGAGGCCGTAGCGTCCGCCTACCACCTTGGGCATGCCGTTGGTGAAGGGCAGCGTGCCGTTGGCTTGGGCGTCGAAGAGGGCCTGGATGATGTCCTGGTGGAGCGGTTCTCCTTGGGAGCCGGGTTCCTTGGTGCGGTCCAGCACGGCGATTTTCCTGACCGTAGCGGGGAGGGCCTTGACGAGTTCGGCGGCGGGGAAGGGGCGGAACAGGCGCACCTTCAGCACGCCTACCTTGGCGTTTTCCCGGGTCATCATGGCTTCTACCGTTTCTTCCACAGCTTCAGCGCCGGATCCCATCAGGATAATGACGCGTTCGGCGTCCGGAGCGCCGGTGTAATCCACCAGATGGTAGGAACGGCCGGTAAGTTCCGCGAACTTGTCCATGGCGTTCTGGACAATAGCCGGAGTGGCTTCATAGAAACGGTTGACCGTTTCACGCCCCTGGAAATAAACGTCCGGGTTTTGGGCAGTGCCGCGCAGAACGGGAGCATCAGGGGTCAGGGCTCGTTCCCGGAAGGAATCCAGCCATTCCTGTTTAATCATGCCGTTCAGGGTGTCGTCCGTGATGTCTGCAATCTTGCCGATTTCGTGGGACGTGCGGAACCCGTCAAAGAAATTGATGAAAGGAATGCGGGATTCCAGTGTAGCGGCGTGGGAAATAGCGGCGAAGTCCGCCGCTTCCTGAGTGGAGGAGCCGCACAGCATGGCCCATCCGCAGGAGCGGGCGCTCATCACGTCGCTGTGGTCGCCAAAAATGGAAAGGGCCTGGTAAGCCAGGGACCGGGCGGCTACGTGGAACACGGCGGGAGTCAGTTCCCCTGCGATTTTGAACATGTTCGGGATCATCAGCAGGAGCCCCTGGGATGCGGTGAACGTAGTTGCAAGCGCTCCGGTCTGGAGGGCGCCGTGAACGGTGCCTGCCGCGCCGCCTTCACTCTGCATTTCCACCACGGAGGGAACGGTGCCCCATAGATTCTTCCTGTTGACAGCGGCCCAGCTTTCAGCTGATTCACCCATCGGAGAAGATGGTGTAATGGGGTAAATGGCAATGACTTCAGAAAAACGATAGGCTACGGAGGCTACGGCTTCGTTAGCGTCAATCGTGCTGTAAGTTACGGTTGTCTGATCACTCATAAGTCTGCACGGATAGTATATAATTGATAAATAAGGTGCGTCTTAACGGAAACATTTATAACATGTCTGGTGCCAAAGGTAAAAGCAATTATGCGTATGTGGGGATTTGCCGGCCATTTTTTAATAATAAGACCAGTTTTGTTTCAATTCCTTTGAATATCGTGCTTTATGTGGTTCTGTTCAGGCTTTTTGCAAAACGGCTGAAATACTGGGGCATGTTCCGGCGTCCGGCTTCCGAAAAAGGGGGGGGAGGAACCTTCGGGTCAAAACCGGCCGCCAAAAATGTCCCCTCTGCCTGACAATGCGCTAGCCAAAACGGAAGCGAGCCTTTAGAATCCCCGCACTATGTCCGAACAACAGCAGGCACATCCGACCACGACGGAATCCGAACTTATTGCCGTGCGCCGCGACAAGCTCGCCAAAATCCGTGAGCTGGGAATTGACCCCTACGGCGCAAGATTTGACGTGACCACCACTCCCGCCGGATTGAAAGCCGATTTCCAGGAAGACAAACAGGTAGCCGTCGCCGGCCGCCTTCTGGCTATTCGCGACATGGGCAAATCCCAGTTTTTTGTCATTGGGGACGTACGGGGAAAAATCCAGGGGTTCCTGCATAAAAATGAGGTGGACGAAACCACCTGGAAGCTCTGGAAGCTCCTGGACCGCGGGGACTGGGTCGGCATCAGGGGAACCACGTTCCTGACCCGTACCGGAGAACCTACCGTAAAGGTATCCGGGCTGACCATTCTTTCCAAAAGCCTCCGCCCCCTGCCGGACAAGTGGCACGGGCTGGCGGACAAGGAGGTGACCTACCGCAAGCGCCACCTGGACCTCATTTCCAATGAGGAAAGCGCCTCCCTGTTCGTGACGCGCTCCCTCATGATTGCGGAAATCCGCCGCTTTCTCCAGGAACGCGGTTATCTGGAAGTGGAAACCCCCATGCTTCAGGATGTGGCCGGTGGGGCCGCCGCCAAGCCGTTTGAAACGTACCATAACGCGCTGGATATGCCGCTGACGCTGCGCATTGCCCCGGAGCTTTTCCTCAAGCGCCTGATGGTGGGCGGCTTCACGAAAATTTTCGAACTCAACCGCAGCTTCCGCAATGAAGGCATTGACCGCCGCCACAACCCGGAATTCACCATGCTGGAAGCCTATTGCGCCTGCGGTGATTTTGAAACCATGGCGAATATGGTGGAGGAGCTCATCTGCCATCTGGCGGAAAAATTCTGCGGCGGCCTTCAGATTGACCACAAGGATGCGGAAGGCAACGTTCTTTACACAATCGACCTCAGCCGTCCCTGGAAACGCGCCGACTACCAGGACCTGATCCGGGGCGTGGCGGGGGAAGACTGGTTTGACATTTCCCCCGAAGCGCGCCGCGCCCGCTGTGAAGAGCTGGGAGTGGAAATCAGCCCGGATATGAAAGATGTGGATGTTTCCCAGCAGGTGTATGAAAAACTGGTGGAGGAAAAGACCATGAACCCCTGCTTTGTTACCCACGTGGCCAAGGACCTGGTTCCCCTGGCCAAGCTGAACCGGGAAAATCCGGACGTAGTGGACGTATATGAACTGGTGATCAACGGGCAGGAAATTTCCCCCGGCTATTCGGAATTGAACGATCCTGACGTGCAAAAGGAACGCCTGGAACACCAGGCTGCCGGGGAGACCCAGCGCGTGGACTATGATTTCATTGAAACGCTGGAATACGGAATGCCCTCCGCAGGCGGCATCGGCATCGGCATCGACCGCGTCGTCATGATGCTGACGGGAGCCTCTTCCATCCGTGACGTGCTGCTCTTCCCGCAGTTGAAACGTAAGGACAGTTGATCCGAACCACCGGCCGCATGGCTCCCCGCACCCCGGATATTCTGGACTGCGCTTCCGCCCAATGGATCGGCAAACGCCGCGAGCAGGAAGACGTGGTTAAAAGTCTTCCCGCCGCCGGCGGGATGCTGGGCATCGTGTGCGACGGCATGGGAGGGCATCTTCGCGGGGATTGCGCTTCCTGTGTGGTGGCGCAGGAATTTGCCGCGGTATTTGCGGAAAGCGGCATTGAGGATATTCCGGAACGTTTAACGGCGGCTTTGCATGCTGCCAACAGGGCGTTGGCCGCCATTCAGAAGGAACCGGAGGAATCCGGAACCACATTGCTGGCCGTCTTCATCCGCGACCATTTCCTGTGGTGGATCAGTGTGGGAGACTCCCCCCTGTATTTATGGAGCGGGGCGGACAGCTTTCGCATGGACCGGCTGAATGAAGACCATTCCATGAGACCGATTGCGGATTGCCTTTACCGGAAGGGGAAAATGTCACTTCAGGGTGCGCTTCGGCAGCGCTGCATTCTCCGTTCCGCCGTTATGGGCGGTCCCATGGAACTGGTGGACATCAGCGCCATGCCCCTGCTCCTGCATCCGGGAGATGCGGTGCTGGCATGCTCGGATGGCTTGCAGGTTTGGAGCGAGCTGTTGAGAGAACCTTCTTTCCTGGCTCTTCAAAAGGCCAGGGATTGTTCCAGCAGGGAGCTGGTGGGGCTCATCATGGAACAGGTGAAGGATATGCTGGAGCCCCAGCAGGATAATGCCTCCGTCTGGGCTGCCGTCATGCGGAAACCCTGCGAGGGCGGTAAATAAGCTTATTCCGGCGAAGGAAGTGCGGGAGCATGGTTCTGGGCGGGCGGGAAAATGTTCGCGCTGTTCTTATTGCGCCTTAAACAGGGCTTTTTCGCAGACCGGGGCACGGAGAGCCTTGAAAATGAGGATCTGGAGGAGGCCGTCAGGCATGGTGTTCTTTTACGGGAGCAACCCCTCCGGAAAGAACCGGGCCAGAGGTGATTTCCCCATTGTCATTTGACCGGCGGAGGATTAAAATGCACTCCGCACAACATGATTGCCTGGATAGTTTTCTATTACCTGATCGGAGCGATTCCGTTCGGCTACCTTGCCGGCAGAATCAGAGGGATTGACCTGAGGCAGCAGGGTTCCCGCAACATAGGCGCTACCAATGCGTGGCGCGTACTGGGCTGGAAGTGGGGCCTTTCCGTTTTCATTCTGGACTTCTTAAAGGGGTTCATCCCTGTGTTCGGCGCCTTGAACTGGCTGCCGTTCCTGACGGGGGATGCGGGCGGCTGGGATTTCAATGTCTTGATAGTTCTCTCCTGTTTCGCTGTTATACTCGGTCATACTTACACCTGTTTCCTGGGATTCAGGGGAGGAAAAGGCGTAGCGACAACCGCGGGGGTTTTATTTGCCCTCAATCCGGTGGTAGCTTGCGTGGCTCTGGCTTCTTGGCTGGTGGTTATGGGAATCTCCGGCATCGTGTCCCTGGCCAGCCTGGTGGCCGCTGTGGTGATGATCGCCGCTGGATGGTGGATTTATCCGCTTTGCCAGGACGGGGATGTCTCCCCCCAGATACTTTACGTCGCCTTTTTCACGGTGGTAGGCGCGCTGGTGATTCTCAAGCACCGTTCCAATATCGCAAGGCTTCTCAACGGAACGGAGCACTCCTTCTATTCCAAAAAGTCCAAGTAAGATGATGAATCGGTTACATAAAATAGCAGTCATTGGAGCCGGTTCCTGGGGCACGGCCCTCTCCATGGTTCTGGCGACCCGGGAATGTGAAGTCGTCCTGTGGACGCCGGAAGAGGCTCAGGCCAGGCAGCTTGCCGAAACAAGACGCAGCCCCGTCCTTTCGAAAACCGCCCTTCCCCTGGCCTCCAATATCCATCCTACTTGCGATCTGGGCCAGGTGAAGGATGCGGAACTCATTGTAGTAGTGGTGCCTTCCGTAGCCATGCGTTCCGTAGCCCAGCGGCTGCGCAGCCTGCCGGTGCAGCCGGATGCCGTCATCGTCTCCTGCACCAAGGGCATTGAACAGGGAACCCATAAAAGAATGACGGAAATCCTTCAGGAATATCTGCCCTCCAACCCTATAGGCGTGCTTTCCGGTCCCAATCATGCGGAAGATATCTGCCTGGGCCTTCCGTCCGCCTCCCTGATTGGATTTGAAGATCCGAAGTATGCGGATTGGGTGCAGCAGATATTTGCATCCAAAACCTTCCGTGTTTATTCCGCTACGGACATTATCGGCATGCAGCTGGGCGGAACCATTAAGAACGTCTTTGCCATCGGGGCCGGCTTATGCGAAGGGCTGAACCTGGGGGATAACGCCCAGGCCGCTTTGCTGACCCGAGGCCTGGCGGAAATGACGCGCATCGGCGTGGCCAGCGGAGGCCGCAGGGAAACCTTTATGGGCCTTTCCGGAGTAGGCGATTTGATTGTTACCTGCTATTCCCGCCACTCCCGCAACCAGACGGTGGGGAGGAGACTGGCGGAAGGGAAGAGCCTCCAGGAAATCCTGGATACCCTGGGCATGGTGGCGGAAGGGGTGCCCAACACGCTGTCCGTCTATGAAATTGCGCGGAAGCTGAAGGTGAGGACGCCCCTGATTGACGCCGTTTATTCCGTTCTTTATGAATCCAAGCCGCCGATGGAAGCACTTGCGGAACTCATGACGCGGGACCCCCGGCCGGAATTAGATTGATTTTTTGTTTTTTTGAGTTGCTTTCCCTCGACAAATTATACTATATAAACAATCAGTATGAAACGTGCCATCATCTCAGCTCTTTTTGCCGCCGGCGTCCTTGGCGTCGCCAGTGCGGACATTCAGGCTCCCCCCGCTTCCGAATACACCCCCACCCGCAAGCTGGGCCGCGCCATCGCCAACCTTATTTATTCCGTTGAAGAAATCCCGCTGGGAATCATCAACTGGACGAGCCGCGAGGGGGATTATGCCGGTTTTTCCGTAGGCATTGTTGATGGCACCGCGACCATGTTTGAGCGCATGGGCTACGGAATCTATGAACTTGTCACCTTCTGGGCTCCCACTTACAAATGCACGTACAAGCCTCCTTATCAGGGACGTTGCGGCATGAGCGGCCTTAAGGAATACAATCCCAATGGCGGTCTGAGCGAATTCCCTGCGGAACTCGGCTTCCAGAGCTACTACAAGTATTCACGCCAGCAGCGTGACTAAGGCCGGGCTGTTAAGATTTCAAAAGGGCTGTCCGCTTGTTTGCGGATAGCCCTTTTTTCATATAGTGGTCTTGACAATAGCCGCCATTGACGGGGAAAGGAGGAAAACGTATTCTTCCATACCGGAAAGGCTTCCGTATCATGAATAAAATTGTTGCTTCCATCAGCCTGGGCACTGCCGTTTGCATAACAGCCTCCGCATTTGCCCAGGACTCCCATCTTTCCCTGACCAGGCAGAGCGTTGCCAGCATGCATGAAATCGCAGCGGCTCTGGACAAGGTAACGGATGAACCTGGAGCGGCCGCTGCTGTGGAAACGGTTAAAAAAGTTCATAAAAAGCTGCTGGACATTGGGAAAAGACAGCTGGAGCTTCCTGGTGCCACGCTTCAGGAGCAGGCTCAGGTTTCCGCCCAGATGACGGAAGCACAGAAAATTTCAGGTGAATTGATAAAATCTCTGTCCCGTTTGAAGAAGGAAGGTCTGCTTACGCCCGATTTGCAAAAAGCCCTGGCGGATTTACAGTCTGTTCAGAAGGAGCTGGCGCAGGCTTCCCGGGATAAGGCT
>ENA-OQRB01002116-OQRB01002116.1-human-gut-metagenome-genome-assembly--contig:-NODE-2116-length-10244-cov-13.113554_pt1 | contig 10244 bp, 3 predicted proteins | sample MGYA00243235_ERZ505100 | MGnify/ENA primary metagenome ERZ505100 (study PRJEB26097, sample SAMN02712145) | human gut metagenome | biome: Gut microbiome | host: Homo sapiens | place: Denmark...
CGCGGAATGTCATTTTATACGTAGTCTTGATATAAGCGGAAAGATTGGTACGGTTCGTATGAAGTATTTCGGACAGTTCTTTTATGGTAAGTCCCTGCTGGACATAGCCGTCTGTCTTTATCCAGTTGTCCACCTTCTCTATAATTCCTGTATAGGACACTGGAATTTCCTCTTCTGAAACCATTTCGGGTTCAGTTCCCGAATTTGTCAGAAGTTCTTCTTCAGATTGTATATCTTGCTCAAAAGCATTTTCCACCTGTTCATAGAACAGCAGGTAGTTCTGATAGCTGTAGAAAAGATAGCTGTAGAACGGTATTGACGACAAAATCCAGATAAAAACATATTTGTCTGGCAGAAATGTCAGCAATCCGCATCCGACACCGAAGATAACAGCCCAATAAGTGAATATGGAAAGCCATTCGATATATGCGCCTATATCATCCGCCTGAGTTTCATTGAAAATTCGAATGGCTCTACGGTATGCAATTATGACTCTGCGAGCTAAAACGACTCCAAAAACGATTAACCAGACAGCTAAAGCAAATAAAGAGATTTTTTGCATGATTCCGCTTGGCAACAGGAACAACACAACTCCGGAAAGAGTTGAGAATATAATCCATAAAATGATATGTGTCCACACACGCCGTTTGGTAATGTAAAAACGATCAAGCAACATTATCAATGCCGAACTGAACAGAGAATAGCACAGGAAGTATGTGGACATGTTCATCAATATGGAAGAATCCGCATTTTTGAATCGAATACCAAAGAAGAAATGTACCGAATAATTTGCCGAAAGCAGCAACATAGCTATACCCATAATCTGTCAGGAGCGGAGATAATTCTTGAAAATTTTCTTTTCAGGAGTCTTTGCAAACAAAAAATAAGAGCCGAAGAATAACATCAACGGCAGTGCGGCACAAAGTGAAAAACTGTATATAGATGGTTCCATTGTTATGCTTATTTGATTTTGATACAAAGATACGTCTTTTTCTTCACCAATAGACACATAATCTATGATTTAACGTTATAGATTCGGTCATATTAGATTGAAAAATTATTAGAATTAAAGCCAGTGGTGAAAAATTCAACCACTGGCTTTTCCTGTCAAGACTTCGATATTAAAGTTTTACACCTTTGGATTCCGATAAACCGGGTCTCCCTATAATTAAATGACTGCGTACAAAGTCCACGTGCGGGCTTTCCGGCTGTTGTTCCGTCTGTTTTTTCTCGTTGCCTTGCCGGTTCTCTTCCGTGTTTTCCTGAGCCGGAGGAGCCAGCTCAAGCTGTATCTTGCGGTCCAGTGCGGCGAGTTCGGACTTCAGCTGTTTCAGCTCGTCCTCCTTCTTCCACACCTTGCCCGCTATCTCCTGCAACTGCGGAATCTCCTTTTCCAGCACTTCGTTCTTAGACTTGTACTGGTCGATGATGGTCGGAATTCTCTCCAATGCGTTCAGAAAGTTTCGTGCGGCAGCAATCGGGTCTGCCATCGCCAGATGCCCGTTGTTGTAGGTGTACTTGTAGTTGCCCTCCACCACGAAGCGGTTGTCGGTGAACTCCAGACCTTCTTTGAGTGTCCTCTCGCTGACCACCTTTATCGGAAAGCCGTAAAGTTCCCCGACAGCCTTGTACAGCCCACCAGTCGTGGCGTTCTTGGCGATTTCCTGCAAACGCTTACCGATGACCTTCTCATCCGTTGAATCCACGCCGTCCACCTTGACAAGATTAAGGCGGCTGCCTTCCCTATCAGTCTGCACAACGGAAAGAAAACGGTTCCAGTCTTCCGTCATGGCTTCGATGAAAGCCGTGTTGTTGCGCAGTTCTCCCGTCTTGGATTCCAGCTTGAACTCCGAATCGCGCTTGCCCTTGTTGAACGACTTGCGTTCCCCTTCGAGCGAGGCGATACGCTTCTCTAATTTCGCCTTATCCAAAAGGTCGGTATTGCCGGAGAGCAACGCCATATACTCCGAGAAGTTCATACCCGATTTTTCGTCCATTGCTCCCTCGTCGATGGTACGTGCGCCCATCGCTCCACTTTTGAGCTGCGATATGAACGTCTGCTTGCAGTGCAGCAGATTGAACTTGTAGCTGTCCAGCGACTTTTCCACCGCGTAGATGATGACATCCACGTTATTCTCGGCAAAATGCTTGGCAATCTCGTTCCCGGCTCTAACACCCCGTCCGTCACGCTGTTGCAGGTCGGACGGTCGCCACGGTGTATCAAGGTGATGGATGGCGACACATCTTTTCTGCGCATTCACGCCCGTTCCGAGCATACTTGTGGAGCCGAACAGCACGCGCACCGTCCCGGCGTTCATGGCATCTATCACCGCCTTACGAGCCTTATCCGTCTTACACTCCTGAATGAAGCGCACCTCACTTGCCGGTATGCCGTAATCCTCCACCAACTTGCATTTTATCTCGCTGTACACGTTCCATCCTTCCCCCGGCTGATATGTCCCCAAGTCGGAGAACACGAACTGCGTACCCTTGTGCGCCTCGTACTTGTGGTAATACTCTGCAATCATCTTGGCACAATGGCTTGCCTTGTTGTCGGGATGGTCCTCGTAGTTCGGGTCTATCATGCGCATATCAAGAGCCATCTTTCTCGCGTAGTCGGTGGCGATGAGCATCTTCGCCTTTTCCTCCGTTTCCGACAGGGGTAACCTGCCAAGCAGAGTGGCATCGCCGGTTTTGGCAAACTGCATCAGCTTCTGTATGAAGTCCTCCTGCTCCGGTGTGGGCGGTATGTGGTGCAGTCTCTCATTCTTGTTTGGTCTGTCCACACCTACATCCTCCGCCGTGCGGTAGTCGGTAATCTCGTTGTAGAAGGCGGCAAGCTCCGGCACCTTGATGAAATAGCGAAAACGCTCCTTCTGAACGATATTGTTCGTTACGTTGAACTCAAAATCGGTCGTCTTTTTGGCGAAGATGGCAGCCCAAGCATCGAAACAGCGGATGTCCTGCCGTTCCAGTTCGTTGGGGCGCAGGTATTTGAAGAGCAGGTACAGTTCCGTCAGACTGTTGGAAATGGTCGTGCCCGAAAGGAACGTAGCCCCCAAGTCCTTGCCCGTGCGTTCCTGTATGGTACGGATGGCAAAGAGCATATTCAGGGCCTTCTGGCTTCCTTCCGAGTTTCCCAATCCCGCCACACGGTCATGACGGGTGTTGAAAGTCAAGTTCTTGAACTGGTGACTCTCGTCAATGAAGATGTGGTCGATGCCCATCTGCTTGAAGTCCACCACATCATCCGTGCGGGACTTGATAGTGTGTTCCACCTTCTCCAGCTTCGCCACAAGGTTGTGCTTGCGTTTTTCCAACCCTTTTAGCATCGCCCGCGACACGTTCTTGCCCTGCTGCCGCAAGACTTCGAGATTTTCCTCCACCGTGTCAAGCTCCGCCTGCAGGATGCGCTGCTGCAACTCCGGCGACTGCGGTATCTTCCCGAACTGGTCGTGCGACATGATGACGCAATCATAGTCGTTATTTTTGATGTTGTTGAAAAAACGCACGCGGTTGGCGGTCGAGAAATCCTTTTCAGAAGCGTAGAGAATCCTCGCATTGGGATATGCCGCCTGATAGGTGGCGGCAATCTCCGCCACATTCGCTTTCAGCCCGATAATCATCGGCTTGTGCGCCAAGTTCAGACGCTTCATCTCATGTGCCGCTATGCACATTATCAGCGTCTTGCCGGTTCCCACCTCGTGGTCGCAGATCCCGCCGCCGTTCTGTTTCAGCATCCAGACGCAATCCTTCTGCGACGGGTAAACGCTCTTGATTCCCCGGCTTGCCAGCCCTTTCAGGTTGAGGTCGGGAAAAGTCTGGTGCGAGCCGTCATACTTCGGGCGCACGAAACAGTTGAACTTGCGGTTATACATCGTCGTGAGCCGTTCCTTGAACTGCGGCGACTGTTCTTCCAGCCATTCGGAGAACCCGTTACGGATTTCGTCTATCTTCGCGTTGGCGAGCTGTATGCCCTCGCTGTCGCGTACCTTGATGTCGTTGCCGTTCTCGTCCTTGCCGATACTTTTCATCATGTCGGGGCAGGTGTTGTGCAGGGCGTGCTTCAACAGGTGCATACCGTCATAGTTCCGGTAATAGCCCTTTACTAAAAACTCGTCCGTGATCTTCATGGTGCGGTAGCCGCACGCCACGGAAAACTCGTCCATGCTTGCGGAGTAGGCTATTTTCACGTCCGTGTCGAAAAGGTGGCTCATGTAGGCGGCATACACGCCCGTGGGAATCCAGCGTTCCCCGAAATTGAAGTCGAGGTCTTCAAAGGAGATGCGCTGCGGTTCGGCCTCCTTCAATGCCTCCCACGCCTGTTTCACCTCCGGCATCCGCTCACTTTCGGGATTGTCCTCCATCCAGCCCTCTATGCGTTCCGCCTTCTCTATCACGTTCCCCGCGATGAAGCGGTCTTTGATTTCGTAACCGGTTACGAGCGGGTTGTAGAAGATGCGCCCCTTGAGGACACCAAGCAGTTCCTCTTCCGTGGTGTCGGTTATCTCCCGCATATAGCCGAGATTGACCGTGCCGAACTTGTTGAGCGATGCGGACAAGGCTTCTTCGGGAGAGCCTGCATTGACACGGCTCTCCACCGAGAAGGAAACGGGACGGTCGAAGATGTCCGCCTTGACAAACTTGCCGTCCTCCGCACGTTCCAGCGAAAGGATGTCGCGCCCTCCGGCATCCATCATCACCAGTTTCACGTTCTGTCTGGCGTTGAGGTTACCGTAACGCATGACAAACTCATCGTAGTAGGTGTTGAGATACCCGCGCTGCGGTTTGTGTTCCGTATGGTTCTCCGTCTCGTGGCTATACAGACGTTCGTAAGCGTCACGGAGCGATATATACAACATCGCTTTCTCTTTTTGATAGCCATGAAGGTCGAGCGGTTGGAAGGTCGCACCGTAAGGCGTGAGGTCTTTCAGGTAACCGAGATTGCGTGAAGCATCCAGCACCATCGAGCCGTCACGGTGGTGTGGCTCCAGCAGGCCGTTGAACGGACGGGGAGAAAGGTCCATGACTTCCTCCTTCGGCTTTTCCGTTTCAAGTTCCGGGAACAGGGAAGTGGCAACCGTTTCGGAAGTAGGCACAACTTCTGCCAGTGTTTCAGGTTGCTTTATTTCTTCCGTTTGTTCTGGCTTTTTATCCATATTGTCCGAAGAAGGCGCAAAAGCAGGGTTCAACGTGTCTTTGATTCCCATCTTTTTCAGTTGTTCCTGCCTGTGCCGTTCTGCCTCAAGCCGTAGGGCCTTGCGCCGTTCCGCTGTCAGGCTCATCATTGTCTCATAGAAGCCGTTGATGGGAGGATTGGTTTCCCAATCCAGAGTGGCGTAAATGTCGTCCGGGTCGTTTGGCTTTTCGGCATTTTCCGGCTTTTCTTCCTTATTACCGTTTACCGGCTTGGCGGCTTCAACGGGTGGAGTAACTTTGACCTGCGGTTTAGGCGTGGACGGCATAGGCTTCGGCTTGCTTTCCTTTTTCGCTGCCTTTTTCTTTTTTGCCGGTTCCTCTATGGGCATACCCCAAAGGTCGAGCAGGGTAAGCTGCACGGCTGACGAATGGTTGGGTTGGCGCGGCTCAATCTCCGGCTTTTCCTCTATGGGCTGTGCCTGCGGCTTCTCCACTCCCTTGACAGGCTCAATTACAGAAACGGGGGCTATTACAGAAGGTGATAACTTTTCTGTTTTCGGAGCAGGTTGCACTTCCGCAGCCGTGCTTTCCTCCTTTGTCGGATGCTGGCTGTGTTTCTCATACAGTTTCCTGTCAAGTTGTTGCAGTTCTATTTTCAGATGCTCCCGCAAGTCTTCCGCCAGTTGTGCGATGTCCCCACGGTGCAGGAGTTTATAGGCTGGTTTCCCGTATGGGTCGGTACTTCTGATCAAATCCGTGTGTGAAAGCGAGCCGATGCTCCATACATACCCATTTACGGAAGTGCCGATAGGGGTCTGTTCGGTCTGCACGAAGAGTTTTTCGTTGTAATATAGTTCACCGTTCTTTCCGCTGTTCTTTTGCAGGATAATCAGGTCGCTACCCACCTCCGTTCCCGCGTTATCCGTAAAGAGGTTGTTCGGCAGGCGGGCTACGCCCACCAGATTGGCATGGTTCATCATATACTCGCGTATGGGCGCGTTGGTCGGGGCATCCAGTACCCCCTGCGAGGTGATGAACGCCACGATTCCGCCTTCACGCACCGCGTCAAGGCTTTTCAGGAAAAAGTAATTGTGTATCGTCCGTGCCGCCGAGTGCCTTGCAGGATCCTTGCTGCCCGAAAATTCCGGGTCGAACACCGCCACATCGCCAAACGGTATATTGGAGACAGCCAAATCAAAATGGTTCATGAACGGCTTTTCTATCTTCTCGAAGCCCTGTACCCTTACTTTCTGTCCGGGATGCAGGTGCTTCAGTATCTTGCCCGTCATCAGGTCTTTCTCAAAAGCCATGATGTCCGCGTCCGGTCTGTTCTCCAGCACGGCTTCCACGAATGCACCGACACCTGCCGACGGCTCCAGCACCCGGTCGGGACGGATGCCGTGTTCATGCAGCACGTCCGCGATGGTCCCGGTTATCTCCGGCGGGGTATAGAAGGCGGTCAGCACGGACTGCTTCATGGCATCCATATACCGTTTGTACTCCGTCTCGTCTTTTGTGTTCTCCCGCAGCAACCTGTGCAGTTCCACGGTAGGGGCAAACAGTTCAAGGTCGGACTTCGCCCAGTGGACGGCATCCGTCAGTTCCCTTGCAGGGTTGAGTATGCACTTCAGTCCCCCGAAACCGCAATAACGCTCTAACAAGAGCCGTTCGCGTGCGGTGGGTGTGCGCTGTTCCCTGTCAAGGAGGAATGCCGTCCGTATCGCCTCGATGTTGTCCCGCAGCCTCTGTTTGCGGTTAAACGCCATACTCTTCGATATAGAGGATGACGGCTCCCGTCAGCTCCGTGTAGAGCAGGTCATATTCGGGCGACAGGGCGAAATTGTCGTCCGAGAGGTCATAGATGGAGAATACGTTTCCGACAAGCGGCAGCAGCTTCTGGGTAAAAGCTTCACATTTTTCTTCCGGCACTTCACCCGCAAATTCGTTCTCCACGACTTCGCGCAGGATGGCGTGCCTGGAGTAGCGAAGGCCCTCCGTCAGCACCTTCATCGCCAGTTCCTGCGCCCCGTCGGCAGGATAGCCTTCGAGCCTTGCCCGCTCATACGCTTCGGCGGCACGGTCGGTTCTTTCTCGGATGAAGGCTTCATCGGCTGCCTGTTCAAACTTGTTCGTGGTGAGGTAGTCCAGCAGGTACAGACCGTAATAGGAAAAGTCGGTCCGACCCTCGTTTTTCTTCTTGTTGTTCATTTCTTTGGAATTTAGTGGATTGATAATGATGATAGGGATAATCGTTGGAAAACGAGAAGAAAAAGGCACCCGGTATCCCTCCGAGTGCCACCACTAAATCCAAAGTATGAGTGTAATCCGGTATCGAAGAACAATTCATTACTCTGAACCAGTGGCAAAGTTAAACATTTATTTTCTTCTTTTCGCAGAGGTCGCTTTACTTTTCCTTTCTGGGAACACGAAAACCGTGTTATAGTCCCCGTCAAAGGCGACTACGGCATCAAAACTCTTGCCCTGCTTGCTCTTGAATCCTTTGAGCAGTTTCGTGTGTCCGTCGGTGAGCAGGTTTTTGATTTCATAATCAGAGAGGGTGCGGTTTGCTTTCAGGCGGAACACGGGCAGACCGCACTCCGCGTTGTCGCAGCGGACGACCTTGCCGTAAAACTGCATCGTCCCCGCTCCGCACTTGGGACACTTGCAGCCGGAATCCCTGCAGGCGAACAGCTTGTCGCACGACAGCAGTTCGGAGGTAATTTCCCGTGTATATGCCTCAATCTTCCTGCGGAAGTCATCGGCGGGCAGTTCCCCACGCTCGATGCGTGCCAATTCCTTTTCCCATTCGCCCGTCATGGCGACATCGGCAATACGCATCGCCTTCACGACCGAGTAGAGGGCAAGCCCTTTTTCGGTGGGGACAAGCGACTTCTTGCAGCGTTCCATATAGCCGCGCTTGAAAAGCGTTTCGATGATGGACGCACGGGTGGCGGGCGTGCCGATGCCGCAATCCTTCATAGCCTGCCGCAATGCGTCGTCCTCTATCTCCTTGCCAGCCGTTTCCATCGCGGACAGCAGGGTGGCTTCGGTATGCAGCGGCTTGGGTTTGGTCTTTCCCTCCGTGATGGAGGCGGCTTTCAGTGCCAGCGTGTCGCCTTCTTGCCAACAGGGAATGGCGGCGGTTTCCTCTTGGCTATTGTTCTCTTCTCCATTCTCCTTCCCATAGACGGCACGCCATCCGGCTTGCCTGATGATGCTGCCTTTTGCCACGAACTCCACTCCGGCACACTCTGCCGTGACGGTGGCAGTGTCCTTGACGCATTTTTCGGAGAAAGCCTCAAGCATGCGCCCGGCTATCATGTGATAGACGGTGCTGTCCTCTTTGGAGAGGAACAGCGGCTTCTCGCCCGTGACGAGCAGGGCATGGTGGTCTGTCACCTTGCCGCCGTCCAGGCTGCGGCGTGTCGGCACGGCTTTCGGCTGCGACTTGCCCTTCCATTCGGGCAGGCTGCCGATGAAGGCAAGCAGCTTGGGGATTTCCGCGAACACGTCTTCGGGAATGTAGCGGCTTCCGGTTCGCGGATAGGTGATGAGCTTCTTCTCGTAGAGCTTCTGCGCGATTTCAAGCGTCTGTTCCGCCGTGAAGCCATGCTTGGCGTTGGCTTCCTTCTGGAGCGTGGTCAGGTCGTACAGGAGCGGTGTTTCCTCCGTCTTCTCCTTGCGTTCGGCTTTCGTGACGGTGGCTGTGCCTGCCGACTTCACCTTATTATACAGTTCCGTCGCGGACTCTTTCTCTTTCCATTTTTCTGAAGAGGAAAACTTCACCGTTCCTTCATCGCAGCCGTCCGTTGCGATATGGAGCTGCCAGAAGGCTTCGGGGGTAAAGCGGCGGTTCTCCCAATAGCGTGCGCACACCATCGCCAACGTGGGTGTCTGCACCCGCCCGACGGAGTAAGTGCCGTGTCCGGCGGCGATGGAGAGTGCCTGCGTGCCGTTGATGCCCACGAGCCAGTCTGATTCGCTCCGTGCTTTGGCGGCAAGATAGAGGTTGTCGTATTTGTCGCCCGCTTCGAGGTTGCGCAGTCCCTCGCGGATAGCCTTGTCGGTAAGCGAGCTTATCCAGAGGCGGACGAACGGGGTGGTGCATCCGGTATAATGGTAGAGGTAGCGGAAGATAAGCTCACCCTCGCGTCCGGCATCGGTCGCCACGATGATCTGTTCGCTTTCCTTGAATAGCCGGGTGACGGTTTTAATCTGCGCCACCACGCTGCTGTCAGGCTTGTAGCCCTTCTCCGTCTTTACCTGACGGGAGACGAGCGTGAAGGTGTCGGGTATGACGGGCAGGTTGTCACGGACAAAGCCGCGTATGCCGTAACCGTCGGGCATGGCAAGCTGCACGAGGTGTCCGAACGCCCATGTCACGGCGTAGCCGCCTCCCTCGAAATATCCTTCCTCTCTCTTTGTCGCGCCCACGATACGGGCGATCTCACGTGCCACAGACGGCTTTTCTGCAATGATTGTCTTCATATTTTTCTGTCGTTTTGAATTTTACAAATGTTACTTCGGATTTAGTGGCGGACACCGGATTACATCTTCATGCCCTTATTGTTTTTCTTTTGCGGCTTCTCCTGCTGCTGTTGCTGTGCGGTGTCCTTCGGGGCGGTCTGTCCCTTCCGCAACGGCTCCTTCAGGTTCTTGGTAGCCTCGTTGGTCTTGCCCTCGCTATTCACCGCCACCTGCGTGCGGCTCTCGTTGGAAGGCGCGACCTTCTGCGCGTTGTCGGGGTTGGTGTCGTAGCGGTACGGGCGTCCCTTCTCCGGGTTGAACCTGATGTACATCGTGGCGTGGAAGCCCTGCTTGTCGGTCACGTTCTCCAGTTTCACGGCTTTGCCAGCCACGTAGTCGGCTTTCTGCTGCTCGGTGAAGTCCACGCCGCTCCATTTGCTGATGGGGCGGATGCTGCCGTCGGCGTTCGTCCACGTGTTGCGGCGTTGCTCCTTGTTCGTGTTGGCTGTGTTTTCCGTACCCTGCGCCTGTCCCTGTGCGGGGTTGTTCTTGGCTTCCTGTGCTTGTGCGGCACGTGGCGACCTGCCGGTTCCCGGCACGAACTCCACGCCGCGCTGCTCCACGTTCACTTGCAGGGT
>ENA-OQRB01002127-OQRB01002127.1-human-gut-metagenome-genome-assembly--contig:-NODE-2127-length-10214-cov-5.627326_pt1 | contig 10214 bp, 6 predicted proteins | sample MGYA00243235_ERZ505100 | MGnify/ENA primary metagenome ERZ505100 (study PRJEB26097, sample SAMN02712145) | human gut metagenome | biome: Gut microbiome | host: Homo sapiens | place: Denmark: Copenhagen...
TGAAGTCGTGGTTCTCGGCAGTGTGAGTGCTGGAAACCACGGCTTTTCTGTATCGGTGGATTTGGTGTTAATAAATAGAAGTGGATGTGAGATAACGGGAGTGATGCGCATGTCTGTTTTATTTTGAAAGGTTTTTGTTAAAGGGGCAAGGTTTTTGCTCCTTTAACAGTTACCATAAATCGTGAAGGAAGGGGGCACGCAAGGTGGTATCCGATGAGAGACGAGTTTCGATCTGGAACACGCTGAGTATTTATCACTGCATGAAGATCGATAGGCTGGTGGAAATATATAAGGTTTCCCGGAGAACGATTCGTTATGACATCGAATACCTCTCCTTGACGTATCTAATTGTAACAGTGCGCGGCAGAGGCGGCTGTGTCAAAATCCTGGACGGCTTGAATCTGCGGCCAAGGGAGATTACGCTCGATCAGATAGCGTTCCTGATTTCGCTGCTGCCTCGCTTAGAGGAAAAAGAGAAGCAAAAACTGTTGGGTATTATTTATCTGTTGCAGGGCAATAGCTAAGGGCGGATTTCAAGGCGGAGCACCTTGACAACGGCATACCGCATCCCAAGTACGAAACTCATGCAGGAGCGGCAAAGCGGGCAGCGCAACGATGGCATAGCCGGAGCGATTCATGCAGCTTTAACCCAGTTTGGCAAATTGGGCGCGACGACGGCATGGGGGACAATGATACTTTTTCACAGCCCCTCGATGACTGGAGGGGAGTTTCTGCTGCGTTCGTCAAATGGCGCAGCGGAGCTATGACGCTTTGCCGAAAGCGGATTGGGCTGTGTTCAGAATAGAAACATGATGGGGACAGTTCTTCGAAGCGTGGAGACTGTCCCCTTAACTTTATAATTATCAAAATATAATTAAGCGATTTTCTGCGGAAATGATGTGAACATGTTATGATGAACGTGAAACAAGGCATTTTCGCATCATCAAAAAGGCGAAGGAGCTGATGCAGGAAAAACATCAAAAGGCATTCCCAATGATCTTTGACAAGTGCATAACCGTCATCCCAAGCACGAAACCCATGCAGGAGCGATAAGGTGGTCAGCGCGACGACGATATGGGGCGTGATACTCCCTCACGGATTCTCGATGATGAGAGGAGCGCTTTTGCCGCTCAATCAATGGCGCGGTGGAGCAAAGCCGCTTTGCCGAAGGCGGCTTGGGATATTCCTACGAAGGGAAATGCGACAATTCGCAGCGTGTTCGGCGCAGATGAAGGCGCAACAGTCAGCGTGTTTGTTGGATAAAAGATGTTGAATTAGAAAAAACTTCAGGTAGAGGTGAACAAAATGGATGAGTGGATGGATGAAGCGTTCGGAAGAGCGTGGATAAATTATGCCAATATAAGTCTGCTGGATATGGGGCTGATTACGGAACAGGAATACCAGAAAATGGCGGTAAAGATTACCAATTCGCCAGATCGTTTGCGCCAGGGATCTCGACCGTGATAGAATTGGAATCGGCCTCGTGACCGGAAAAGCAGCCTGACACAGAACAAGAAGCGTGAGTTCGTAAAGCGAGAATTTGAAAGGTTGGTATCCTGATTGTATTACTCACACTTTTATAGGGGAAAAGCATCAAGCGGTTGTCCATGTTATAACATCAACAGCAATGTAATAATATGGACAACTTAAAAATATGAAAAAACTTAGTGATAATGTGAGTGTACAGTTTATCTTAACTCTAATATTGCATCTTAACTTAAAAAGGGTTATAATACAGAAAAAGAGTTAAGACAGGGGGCGAGAGCATGAAATATCTTGATAAAGTCCTTGGAATCGAAGTGACTTATGAGAATGTGGAGTTCAAGCATTTGCCTAATTTTATAGCCGCAAGGTATTGTTTACAGATGGTGGCTATGAATGGACAAAGGGTGATTTTCCTTTATCCAAAAACTGAACTGGAGCAGATCGAAGTGCTGAAAAAGCATATTGCACGGATACAGAAAAATGAGAATTTGCCTGTTGTGCTGGTGCTAAGTGAACTTAGTTTTCGCCAGAAAGAATACTTAATTCGTGAGAAAATTCCATTTATCGTAGAAGGAAAGCAGATTTATTTGCCCTTCATGGCGATGTATTTGCAGGAACGGTGTAATGCCGAAAGGGAGCTACGGGAAGAAATACTTCCATCGGCGCAGATGCTTCTGCTGCATTTCATTTATGGAGGCGCACAGGAATTGTCAACAAGTCAAGCTGCGAAAGACTTGGAGCTGACATCTACTTCTATATCGAGGGCATCGAAACAGCTTGACGAAATGGGATTGCTGCATATAAAGAAACTGGGTGTGCAGCGGATTTTGCAATCTGAGGATTCTCCGAAAATGCTGTTCCAAAAAGCAGGAGATAAGTTGCTGAATCCAATAAAACGAACGGTTTATATTCCGAAAGAATTGGTGGGAACAGAGCTGTTGGAAAGTGGATATTCGGCGTTGGCAGAGTATTCCATGCTGAACGCACCGAATGTCAAATGCTATGCGACAGAAAGAATCTCTCAATGGAAAGATGTTATGACAAATAGCTTGCAGGACTCGCAGGTGCAAGTGGCCGTAGAAATGTGGAGATACAATCCACGAAAATTGTCCACGCGAAATATTGTAGACGAACTTTCGCTGGCATTGGCATTGCGAGAAGATGCAGATGAACGAGTTGAAGAAGCGATAGAAGAAATGCTGAACGAACTGTGGAGGAAGATAGATGGTTACAGGAATTGACAGTTTTAAGGAATGGTTCAAGGGCAGTGAAGAACAATATGCCATCATTGGAGGAACGGCGTGTGACATTCTGATGACGGAAGATGGTTTGGATTTCCGAGCAACAAAGGATATTGACCTTGTTCTGATTATAGAAGCAGTTGACGCGAATTTCGGAAAGAAATTCTGGGAATATGTAAAACAGGCGGGATATGAACATTGCAATAAAAGTTCGGGTGTGCCGCAGTTTTTTCGTTTTAGCCATCCGATCTCGAACCAGTATCCTGCGATGATTGAACTTTTCACGCGAAGGCTTGATGCCATTCAACTTCCAGAAGATGCAGTGCTGACACCGTTACCGATGGACGAAGATATTTCAAGTCTGTCTGCTATTCTTTTGGACGATGATTACTACGATTTTTTGAAACAGGGGAAAGTCACTGTTGATGGAGTGACTGTCTTGGATGCGGCATATTTGATTCCATTTAAGGCAAAAGCGTGGATGGATTTGACAAATCGCAAGGCTGCAGGTGAACATGTTGACAGCAAAAACATCAAGAAACACAAGAATGATGTTTTTCGTCTGACGGAATTGATTGATCCTACGGTCAAGATTACGGCTCCACAAGGAGTTTATACAGATGTTCAAGAGTTTGTGCAGCGGATGCAAAGCGAAAGCATTGACATGAAGCAGCTGGGGCTGATAGGGAGAACGAAGGATCGGATTTTGGATGAACTAAAAGATTTGTATATAGCACAGTGATTAATAATCCGACTAGTCCCGCGCAAAAATATGTTACGGTTGGAGATAAAGCGTAGTTATAGCTATTCCGATTTCAGAGGGATGAACCAAAATGAACCAAAATGAACCAAAATGAATCAAAATGAACCGAAAAGAACCTTTACAAACCCAAATCCGGGCGTTAAACTATAATCAGAAAACGAATGGAAACAAGAGAGCGCTGAGAAATCGGTGCTCTCTTTGTTATACAGACGAAAGGAGATGATTCCGTTGGTTTAATTAAAAAGAGAAGAAAAAGAAAGGAGGGAGTGATACATGGATTTGGATGTGACCTCTCTGCTTGAGGCAGCGCTTCAGCAGGGAATTTGGGCTGCGCTGTACATTTATCTTTTTTTCAGAATGTTGAAAGAGAATGCCAGCAGAGAAGAACGATATCAGAATATGATTGATCGTTTGAGCAGCAACATCGAAAATGGTATCGAGAACATCCAGAATCGACTGGATGCGATGGAAAAACGACATGCAAGTGGATAAGAAAAGAAGGTTGGAAAGCCTTCTTTTTTTGTACCTCAAAAGTAAGAAGAAAGGAAATCAATATGGAAAAAAACATGAAAAAGCGACCGCATGATTTTCTGTGGCGCGGCTCTCAGATGGAAAGTAAGCTCATGCCCGGCAAAGAAGTAACGCAGCAGCGTACTCATAACAGTAAGACGTTTGATCTTGGGCGGGGCGCATATCAGACGGTCATTTATCCTGAAACCGTTCACTTCAAGGATGCGGAAGGCCAATGGAAGGAAATTGACAATCGACTTGAAGAAGCCCGGAATGAACAGGGTGAAGCGATTCTGCGCAATCAGTCCAATGTACTGACGATGGAATTTGCCAAGCAGACGGGCAAAGCACCTCTGGTCTGTATCAGCAATAAAAAGGGGCAGAAGATTGCCTGGAACATCCAGAATCAGAATGAGGATGTTGAAGCAAAACCGATTTGCGAAAACTGCTGTGACACGGGCGATGAAGATGCCTGCCGCGCGGATCTCTCTCATGTGGAAACCGAGCTGCATTATAAGGAAATCCTGCCGAACGTCAATGTGGTTTGCCGTATGCAGGGCATGATGTTTAAGGATGACATTGTGATGGAGAACCCGCAGGCACAGCATCGGTTTGTGCTTGAAATGGATACGCAGAATGTGCAGCTTGTTAAGCAGGAAGAAGGCACGATTGTTGCTTATGCGGAAGGTAACCCTGCCGAAATTGCATTTGTTCTGCCTGCTGCCTTTATGCGCGATGCTGAAGGGAACATCGGCACTGTAGAAACCGATCTGGTTGAGGAAAACGGTAAGATTCAGGTGGTGCTGAATTGTGATGAAGATTTCCTCCAAAATGCGGTGTATCCGGTTGTCGTTGATCCGCTGATCCAGACGGAGGAGCACTCCAGCGCAATGGAGGACAACTTTGTTACCAGCAGCGCGCCGAATACCGTGCAGAGCTATTCGCAGGCAAGGCTGCGCATCTGTAAGAATACCAGCTATGGCGAGTGCCGCAGTTTTCTGAAATTCACGGATTTGCCGTTTTTCCTGCCGAGCAATATTTTGACGAAGGCGTACCTCCGCATGTCGCTGTATACGAATCAGGGAACGCGAGCGGTTCCTGTGTATGTTAAAGAAGTTCTGGAAGATTGGTCGTCTCAGACGATTACTTGGAATAACCAGCCGAGCCTTGGCGAACATGATGTTGATGTTGCGATCATTCCGGCTAATGCGGGCGTTGGCTCTACGTTTGCATTTGACATTTCCAATCTGGTGCGCAAGTGGTATGGAGGCTCGAATTATGGCGTTGCATTTGAGCGCAAGATCACGGCGACGCCGAATACAGTAGAGTTTGGTTCCAGCGACAGCGTGTATCATAAACCGGTTATTGTGATTAACTACGTTAGTTTTGCTGGTCTTCAGAACCATCTGGCGTATGATTCCTTCGATTGTGGCCGGGCTGGTACGGGCTATGTGAATCTGTATAACGGCGATGTGGTGATTGCACGTCCGCTGACGCAGTGCGGCGGCAACAGGATGCCGGTTTCGATTACGGCCTATTACGGTGTGCAACTTTATGGTGTTACAGCACGAGTCGGCTCGCATTGGCGACTGAGCTGTGACCAGTGTATGAATAAGAGCTATATCAATGATGAGCTGTATTTCATTTGGTCAAAAGGAGACGGAGATCAGCAGTATTTCAAGAAACCCAACAGCAGTGCTGCGTATTACGAAGACCTTTCCGGCCTGAGCCTCAAACTGACGGATAATGGCACATACACCGAAATTGAGGATAAGGGCGGTACGGTTATGCGCTTTGAGAGTCCGCAGGATGCGCTGGATGATACCGGCAGACTGCTGAGCATTACCGATAGCTGCGGCAACACGAATACTTTCCAATATGGCGATTGGCGGCTTGAGCGCATTACGGACGGTGCAGGACGTGTGACGCAGTTCATCTACACCAACAATATGTTGAGCGGAATTTTGGCACCGGGCGAAACCGCACCTGTAACGCTTGAATATTATAACAATATGCGACTGAATGGGATTGTTGATGCTGACGGTGAAAGAACGAGCATTTCGTGGACGCAGGTGGCCGGTGAATTTGGTTCGGATGACTATGTTGAAAGCATTGGAAACAGCGGTGACGGAAGATATCTGGAATTTACTTATCCTTATGCAATGCCGCATCGCGTAGAGCGTATGCGGATTGTATACCCAACGGGTGAAGACCTTTATGTCGGCAACAACCACGCATACTCTTATCGCGACATGATGACTGTTGTGCAGGATATGACGGTTGTAAATGGTAAGCGGATGATTTACCAGTTTAACGATTTTGGCAATGTTGTCAGTGTGCGCGATGAACTAGGCTATGCGAGCTACAGCAAGTTTAGCGAAGCTCTGCTGCCGAATCACCCGGAACAGGTATCCAAACTTCAGCGCAGCGTTATCAATCTGCTGCCCAACCATGACTTTGAGCTGGACGGCTACTGGAACACTGCACTCAATGACGGCGAGGGCAGCTTTGCTTATGTGACAGACCAGAAGTATCTGGGCACCCGATCCATGCGAATGATGAAAACCAATGCGGATGGCAATCTCTGCGTGTACATGAGCTATTCCAATCTGGAAATCGGCAAGGCATATACCCTCTCCGGTTACATCCGCAGCTCCGGCAATGTGCAGGGCTACGCCACTGTGCAGCATCAGAACAACTGGTTCAACAGCGAGCTGCTCACGCCTGGCAGCGAGTGGACGCGCGTGGCTGTTTCCTTTACCGCGGCTTCGACCAGCGCGACGCTGTGCTTTGTGACGATGGGTACCGGCACGCTCTGGGTAGACTGTGCCCAGCTCGAGGTGGGTTCTGTCCCCAACCGCTACAACCTGCTGCGCAACTGTGACTTCTCGCTAAACAGCAGCGGCGTCCCGACGTTCTGGACGGCAAACGGCGTAAATACATCCGAAGATGCGATTGTGACGGATGCAGACGCGCTGCATCCGACCTTCCTGACGAATAATCGCATGCGTCTGTACGGTGATCCTCAGACCAATAAGGGTATTTATCAGGATTTGCCGCTTAGCGGCAGTCAGGGCGACGTTTATGTTGCTGGCGGCTGGGCAAAGGGTTTCTCCCGCCCGATTGGAGATGATAAGCGTCATTTTGGTATTCGCGTTGCGTTTAAGAACGGCTCCGGCGCGTATGAGAATGGCGAAATTCTGAATTGGAACGAGGAATGGACGGACTGGCAGTATGTCTCCGGAGCGGTCATTGCCCCGTGCGCTTATACGGGTATTCGTTTCAATGTGGATTATGAGAAGAACGTCAACTATGCGGATTTCGATGGCATGACGCTCCACAAAGAGGAATTCGGCAACACGTTCACCTACGACGATGACGGCAATGTGACGGCGGTGAAAGACCTTGTTGGACAGAAAGCCAAGGCGCAGTACGATGATTACAATAACTTGATCAGCTATGTGCAGCCGGATCGCCCCGATACGGTCAAGACGACGATTTCCTACGGCAGCAGCGATGCGGAAAAGAAGAAGCGGCTGCCGCTCAGAGTTGATTCTCCGACGGGTATTCGGACGGCAAACACTTACGATGCGAACGGCAATCTCGTGAGGTCGTATGTCATCGACTCGATGGATGGCACCTGCATGATGGATTCCCACCAGAGCTATACGGCGGATGGCAACCACGTTGCGACCAAGACGGACGCACGCGGCAAGGTCGTGACATACGAAACCGATCTGGCGAAGGATACACTGACCAAGGTGACCGATCCGAATGGGCAGAGCGTCAATTATACCTATGATAGCCGTATGCGCGTGATTGGAACGAGCGCGACGGCGGACGGAAGAAATTATAAGAATACTTACACCTATGAAAAAGATCGCCTGAAAACGGTTGCGCATAATACGACCAGCGATACGCCGGATGTGACGTATACCTTCGATTATGATGAGTTTGGCAATCCGACGACCGTGAAGGTGGGCAATCAGGTTCTTTCCACCAATGTATATACGGACACGGGTGATCGCACGCTGATGCGCGTGGAATACGGCAACGGCGGCAAGGTGCATTACACGCGCGACGACTTCCGCCGCGTGACGGGCATCCACTACGACGATGCGACCGAACCGCGCTTCACCTACGATTACGGCGCGAACGGGCAGGCTGCGTATGTGAAGGACGCCGAGCTGGGCCGCACGGTGTGGACGGAGTACGACACGAGCGAGCGTCCGATCCGCATGCACCTGATGGAAAGCGTGACCAGCACCTCCACCGGTACGCCGAAGTACACGAGCACGCTGGGCTACGACGAGTTTGGTAACGTGGCTTCCTTCAAGGAGAAGGCGGACAACAGCGCCAGCTACGAGACGGCCTACACCTACAATATCGAGAACCAGCCGACGCAGCTTCGCTTCGGTGCAGACAACCGCAAGCTGACCTATACCTATGATCCGATCGGCAGGCTGTACAGGCGCGTGGCTGTCGGCGCAGCGAACTACACCACTCAGTACGCCTACTTTGACCCGGACCCGGAGGACACCATCCTCACCACGCCGTTGGTCACGAGCATCACGCAGAATGGGCAGAATTTCTCTTATACATACGACAATGTGGGCAATATCACTTCTGTGACGCGCAACGGCCTGACGACGACGTATGAGTATGACAGTCTCGGTCAACTTACTCGCGACAACGATCCCCATGCAGGAAAATCCACGATGTACCTGTATGATTGCGGCGGCAACATGACGGGTTACCTGAGCGCACCGTATACGCTGGCACCTACGCTTGAAGGGGTTAATGAAACGGTATTTTATACCTATGGCGACAGCAACTGGAAGGACAAGGTTACGGCCATCGGCGGTAAGGCGATTACCTATGATGCGATTGGCAACCCGCTGACCTATGACGGCTGGACGTTTACGTGGAAGGCCGGACGTATGCTGGCTAGCATGGTAAAGACTGGCACCAACGCGCAGTTCACCTACGACCACAACGGCATGCGCATCAGGAAGATTGTCAATGGCGTGACCACCAACTACACGCTGAACGGCAAGAACGTCGTCCACATGACACAGGGCAGCCATGATCTGCATTTCTTCTATGATGCGCAGGGTAAGCCGGCGATGGTCCGCTTCAATGGCACGGACTACTTCTATGTCTACAATCTCCAGGGTGATGTGGTTGCACTGATTGACGCAGATGGTACGCAGGTGGTAGAATATATTTATGATGCGTGGGGTAATCCGATCAGCAAAACCGGAAGTCTGGCAGCGACGATTGGCACGCTGAATCCGTTCCGGTATCGTGGGTATGTGTACGATGAGGAGACAGGGCTGTATTACCTGAGGAGTAGGTATTATCATCCGGTGTGGAAGCGGTTTATTACATCCGATCTCCAAACTGGGAAAATCGGGTTGCAGGGAACTCACAATCTATTTTCTTACACGCTGTGCAATCCAGTGAAATATGCCGATCCTGTAGGTACTTTCCCGATTAAAGCATCGCAGGGACAAAAAGATGAAGCTCAAGAATTGCTGGATAAAGTGGGATATCAACTACCTGACGGTGAAATTAATAGCATTACGATAACCCCTCAAAAATATGAGGATTATAGCTATGGATTAATCAATGTAATGGTAATTGCAAATTGCGCGGAAGAAAATAATCTGTCTACTTCTGAGATATATACATACACCATCGCAAAAAAGAGCATGCAAGTTTCCGATTTTTTAAGCGAGCATATTGTATTCAATTCTACTTTTGCTAATCTTAGTGATACTGCAAGCTCTATTGATCCCTCTGGACTGAGTTCCATGTTCATTGGTCGAAATTTTTTCAGTTTTGCAATGGGGAAACTGTTAGCTGGATGGTCAAATATAACATTTGCTTTAAGTGTTATTAGTGAACTCAGTTCATCTTATGTGCAACTGGATGAATACACTGCGGGGGGACAATATGGGCATCGATATATATGCAATAGTAAGGGGCAGATCATAAAAATTGAGAAAATTCTTTGAATAACCTGTTCACCATAATTAAGATAATGTGAATGCTAGGAGGCTTTAGAAAAGTATGAAGTCCATTTTTTCTCTTCTTTGTCTGTTTTCCATGTTTTTTTCATTTTCATTCAAGGCACCTGTATTCTCCGATGTGGAAGAGTTACGCAATCTAGGCGAAGTGTATTTCAATAAAGGAGAATTTGAAAGGGCCTT
>ENA-OQRB01002134-OQRB01002134.1-human-gut-metagenome-genome-assembly--contig:-NODE-2134-length-10197-cov-4.635673_pt1 | contig 10197 bp, 10 predicted proteins | sample MGYA00243235_ERZ505100 | MGnify/ENA primary metagenome ERZ505100 (study PRJEB26097, sample SAMN02712145) | human gut metagenome | biome: Gut microbiome | host: Homo sapiens | place: Denmark...
AGCCCCTTTTCTCATAATCCCACAGGGTAACAGCCGCCGCAAACAGCTTCATACCTGCTATGCAAAGGGGCAGGAGCAGACAAAACCACAACGGTACACCTCTATCCATACCGAACAGAATGGTAAACGGCATAAAGCCGATAATGACCTTCAGTATGGAGTAGAAATAGTTTACCAGCGTATATTCCCGTGCGTCCATTTTCATCAGGATCATCGCATAATATTTATCCTTAGTCGGATTGAAAAGATGAGTATTCACAAAGCTGCCAATCACAGTAAGAATCAGCAGGATATGCAGGAACACCTCATTCTCTGGCAGTCCTTTATAAAGGATACCGATACCGCATACCATCGTGATAAAGTAAAGAAACTTGCCGATGAATGTAGAGACAATTTCCCAAAGTACGGACAAAATGTTTGCAAAAATTTTAAGCCCCTTTACTTGATACAGTGTTGCCGGAAGCAAACGCTTTAAGAGCGGTATCTGCTTTAGGGAAAACAGGATACCGTTTACACGGTATGTGTTTTTCAGGGAAAAAGAGATTTTTAGCGTCTTATTCATTTCCTTCCTCCCTGAGCGCTGCAATGATTTTATCCTTAAATTCCCGGCTGTCCAAATCGGTTTTCTCAACGACCTCCAGTTCGCCGTGATTAAGCAGCACGATCTCATCGCAGAGGTCAAGCGCCAAATCCATAATATGAGTGGAGAAAATGGTAATGCGGTCTTGTTTCAGTGAACGAAGCAGTTGCTTCATTTCTTCCGCTACAACCACATCAAGGGATGTCAAAGGCTCGTCGAGCAACAGGATATTCGGCTGAGCGATGATATTGATGAGCATTTGCATTTTGTTTTTCATACCGTGGGAGTAGTCCTTGAGCAGTTTGTCCCTGTCCTCCGGCTCAATACTCATATAATCGAAATACTCGTCAATGCTTTTCGGATTTTTGATAGACTTCTCATTGATGTCCATAAAGAACTTCAAAAACTCCCTGCCTGTAAGAAACTCCGGCACGGTCGGGGTAGAAAGTACATATCCGATGTCCTCTGCGGCTACCTCACGGCGGACGCCGTTTTCATCTTCTATATAGAAATTGCCGCTGTCCGCCTTCAAATCCCTGTTCAAACAGTTAAACAGCGTTGTTTTTCCAGCGCCGTTTCTGCCGAGCAGCCCATAAATTTTCCCTTCATCAAATGTAAAATCAATATCTCTGAGAACTTCCTTTTTCTCAAAGCTCTTTGATAAATGCTCAATCACAAATTTCATAATATCCTCCGTCACATCTTACGCTGGTAATATGCCATCAAAATAAAATCAAGGATTGTTTTCAGCAGGAAAGCGCCTACAAGAGTAAGAACAGTCCATAGTGGTGCGTCAAAAAAAATACAAACCCAAGCACCTGCCATCAACAGCCAGTGCAGCACCTCGCCGGATATTGCCTGCGCTTTGCTGCGAATAAGCTGATTTCGCTCGTCTTTTTCCTCAATCTCATTGATTTTCATCAAATCAGGATTTTTTGCACCCCACAGACCGAAGCACCCTTTCGCAATCCCATAGACGAACAATCCGGCACCTATGCCGATCATCGCACCGCTTTGCGAATCGCTCAAACAGTCCTGTAAAAGAAATCTTGCGCTCAGAGCCAAAGCAATGCCGATTATGCCAATTACAAGATATATTCCGGTTTTCTTCTTCATTGCTTTTCCTCCTCGTAAATGAAAATATCTTCAATGCTCATATCAAAATACCGTGCAAGCTTAAACGCCAATGTAATTGAAGGATTGTATCGTCCGTTTTCCAACGAGCCGATAGTCTGCCGAGATACTTCCAGTGCGGCAGCCAGTTCTTCCTGCTTGATTCCCCGTTCTTTCCGGATTTCCTCTAAACGGTTTTTCACGGTGCGCCTCCTTTCTATAGAAAGCCAACTTTCCATATCTCTATTATAGCAAAGAGGGCGCAAATGTCAAGTATACTTTCCATTCGGAGATGAACTTTTTTCAATCTTCCCATTCTTCACATCTATTGAGCAGCTAAGTTTATCACTTGCACATTGTTTTGCCGAGCATAATTTACCGTATATGCAGTCCCGCCTTTCTCCTGTGTTAAATAGGCTATGCAGACGCTGCTGCCATTTACCAAATGGCGGTTTCTTTTGAACATACAGCCCCGAAAATAGTCGTGAGAAGTATATACTACCTTATCCGCCTGACTTTTGATCTCCTCATAAACCGCTATATCATCTTTGCTCCAGCCTTTTGTCTGTGTGGTACACGGAAGGACTAAAATCAGCTTGATATGCGAATATCGCTTTCTCAAGGATAAAACGCATTGAGCAGCCAGCGTATCAAAGCCCAATGCTCCGCCTGCGCCAAAGTACATATATCCTTCTTCTATCAGTCGAAGCAAGGTGTTTTTTAACCGCTGAGAGAGTTCCGGTATGCTCTCCGGCGGTATTTTTCTATGTCCGGTAAAGCAAGCCGTTTTTCCCCTCATTACAGATCACCAGCCAGTCCAAAGCCTAAAAGCACAAAAAATCTAATTATAATACTTATAGTATATCAAAGTCAACAATAAATATCAATAGTCTGTGGAACTACGGAAACAATATTTATAGACTATGAATGGAGGCTGGAACTATGAGTGAAATTGCAAAAATAATCGGACAGCGTGTCCGCAATTATAGAATTGATAAGGGATTGAGCCAAGAGAAGCTTGCTGAGTTATCCGGTTGCCACCCTACTTATATCGGGCAAGTGGAACGAGGGGAAAAGAACGCTACTCTTGAAAGTATTGAAAAGATTGCTTCAGCTATGAATGTCTCGCTTGCTCAGCTTTTTGAGAAGATAGGCGAAAGCAGCGCCGACAGCTATCCTATGAAATGTTACGAGCTGGTCGCAGCAAAAAGCAAATCTGAGCAGGAACATCTCTATAAGATGTTAGTTGAAATGGATAAATATAAAAATCAATAAAAGCGAAAAAAATACGGTGTTACCCAAGCGGGCAGCACCGTATTTTTCATAGGATATAGTTTCGTTTTAGCGATACTAACATCCTTACAAATATGGACAAACAATCTTGCTGTTCTAATCTTTTTTCAAAAACAACGAAAAAACACTTCCATTTTCATCAGAAGCAACTTTAATGTATCCTTTTTGCTTGTTGATAATATCACGGGTAAGATACAGTCCGATCCCCACACCGTCAATTCCTGCTGACTGCTTTCCACGGTAAAACTGTCCGAAAATCTTTGCCTGTTCTTCTTCGGGTATTCCGATACCATTATCGGAAATATCAAGCCGCAGATAGGACGGGTATTCTGTAATCTCTAATCCAACAATCCCACCGCTTGGAGTATATTTCACAGCGTTGTCAAGAATATTGGTAATAGCTTCTGCTGTCCAGTTGAAATCGAGCATAGCTTCAAAATTCTGCTCGCAGTCAAAAGTAATTGTTATGTTTTTTTCCTTTGCCTTCGCATAAACAGTTTTTACCGCTTGCAGGACAATATCATTCAAGCTGTTTTTTTCAGGCTTCAGGCTGATAATGCCGCTTTCCAAACGGGACATTTTAATCAGGCTGTTTGTCAAAAAGGTCAGCTTTTCAAGAGAAGTCTGCAAAGTGGCAATATATTCGCTGCGTTCTTCATCGGACAATTCTTTGTCATCCAGTAGCTGTGCAAAGGTATTCGCCGCCGACACAGGCGTTTTGATTTGATGTGAAATATCTGAAATCAGCGTTTTGATTTGCTCCTTTTCCTGCGCCAGCATTTGATTCTGCGCTGTTAAAATATTGCGGAGCTTCAAAAGTTGGTGTTGCAGACGGGCAGTCAGCGTATCCTCATTTTCAGGAAAAACAATCCGTTCCTGCTGTTCTACCAAAGCCTCTATCAGCAGCGTGATCTGCTCTAACAAATCATCGTGATAGCGGTTGTGCAAGAAGTCAAGCAAAAACAATAAGCCGCATAAAATCGCAAAGGCACAAATGACAAAAAGCATAAGGGCAGAAGTGTTTTCCATAAAAAACACAGAGCCAACAGATACCGCCGCTATGACAGTACCTGCAATCAAAATCAGTTTTCGATAAACTCCAAAATGCTTCATCATCATTCTCCAAAGGTATATCCCATACCAAAAACCGTCACAATGTATTCCTGTTTATCATCGTTTAGTTTTTGCCGCAGCCGCTTAATATTCACACGCACCGTATTCTCATCAACAAAATTCCCGTCTATATCCCAAAGCTGTTCCAAAAGCATAGCTTTGGTCACAATCCTGCCTTTATTCTCTATTAAATAGCAGAGCAGTTTGTACTCCGTTGAGGTAAGATGTACTTCTTCTCCGTTCAGCAGAACAAGGCATTTATCTGTATCCACATCTAAATCTCTATATCGAATACGGGAGTTTCCGCCGCCTGTCCGCTTTAAGACAGCTTGTACTTTTTTCCGCAAAACTTCAATCGAAAAGGGCTTAGGAATATAGTCATCACAGCCAACACCAAAACCCTCCAACATATCCTGCTCTGTATCGTTCGCAGTCAGAAACAGAATGGGGATTTCAGAAGTCTCCCTTATTTTTTTACAAAGTTCCATTCCACTGCCGTCAGGCAGATTGATGTCAAGCAGAAACAGATCATACTTTTGTTTTTGATAGGTCTGCAAGGCTTCCATATAGCCATAAACTACTGTAACGGTATGCTTGTCCTTTTCAAGAGCAATCGAAATCCCTTTGCTCAAAATTTTATCATCTTCCAGTAAAAAGATATTTGCCATAACCGCAAAGCACACCACCTTTCCTCAATATGTAGAATTACAGGAGCAGACGCAGCAGTGCTGCGCCTGCTCTGCAAATCGAATTAGTTTTCAAAATTGTGCAATCGTTCAATGACTGTTTCATTAGAAGTTGCCTTATAGACAATCGCCGGAACGCTCAGACAAATCACGAAGATCGCCGCAATCAGGCAGACTACCAACAAAACAGGGTACTCAAATTTTGCGTAATTAACGATATTCGGCACTGCGTCTGCCACCAACAAGAGAAAAGCATTGCCAAAAGTCATAATCAGTATGGTAGAGATAATCGCATAAATTCCGCCTTCCAGTGTTAAAATCTTTTTGATCTGCTTTTTTGTTGTACCAATACTTTCCATAATGGCAAATTCATTTTTCCTTGCAATAACTCCAGTGAGCATAACATTCACAAAGTTTATCAAGCCAAGCACAATCAGCAGAATGGCAGCACCATTTCCTAACAGATTGATCGAGTAAAACATTTGGTCAAATGCTTCCAGTTCAGCAATAGGGCTGTTAAATTGCCACTCTGATGCGGTCAGTGTGCTGTTGACCGATTGAAGCTCCCTGTCTATTCGTTCTAACTCGCTTATATCCTTAATATCTACGCCGATACCTGAAATAATCGCCTCCTGTGTTAAGCGTTCCATACCCGCTTCACTGACAAATATAACATTGGGTACGATCTCAATGTCTTTGCGTCGGTCTATGCTATCAGAAAGAGTGTTCGAATAATCGTCAAAGGTGAAAGCTCCGCCAATAGGGAAATCTATCGGCTTACCGTCCGCACAGTCCGCAGTCAGCGTCAGCGTTTTCCCGACTAATCTGGCATTCGGTGCAAACTGCTCGTTATCCATTCCCGCAATCGCAAATTCTCCACGCCTAAATGCTTCAATATCAATCGGCGTATCGTGATTTTGATTGTATTCTTCCAACGCATTGTAATCAACGAGTGTTGTAACATAACAGCCATATTCGCCGGCGTTAGCGTATTCCCTCAACTCAGCGACCATTTGTTCATAGGATATATCTTTTGCCATATAGGTACTGTCCTCATATTTCATCCGCATAAATTCTTCTAACGCGGCTTCGTCAAAATCAATGGCAGCCCAAACGGTTTTTCCAATCGTTACACTTTCAACACCGTCAATGTTCTCAATCTGCTCTATAAAATGCTCATCAAACTGCGGAAGTTCTTTTGTGTCACGCTCATATTGCGTAAATTGAGTATCAATGTACTCAAAATTGTAATCGTAATATTCCTCTATATAATTTTCGCCTTTGACACTTCCGACTATTCCGTTTACGCCTAAGATCACGGTAATACCCATAAACAAAGACATAAATACAAGGATTGCCCGCTTCTTATCCCGAAAAACATTATGAAACGCCATTACAGACAGTTTGCCGCCATTTGTTGAGTTCCTGCTTTTCTTTTTCGAGGGTGCGAAATTTTGGTATCGCAGGGCTTCTACCGGGGAAATCTTCGCCGCCTTTTTCGCAGGGGCATTGCACGCAATCCAAACCGTTATGGCAGAAAAGAGAATGGACAGGATATAAATGGACGGGTGGAAAAATACCTCAGCGTCCATAGCCGATTTGCCCTCCACAAATCCTTGCCGCAAGAACATTGGAACGATTCCGAACGATGTTGCTGCGGCTAATACAATACCGATAGGGATTCCGATACAGGCGAATTTAAGCGCCTGCCTTTTTACAAGTGTTTTAATCTGTGCCTGTGTCGTACCAATCGTTTTCATCAGCCCATAAAAACGGGTGTCCTTTGCAATCGAGATATAAAGGACATTATAAATCAACAGATAACCGCTGCCGATGATGAACAGTACCAAGAAAATGACCATTGCAATTACCGAGCCATTGGAAGAACTCATAGAAACTGCACCGTGAAAGGCTTGATCTTCATTTAACTGCACATCGTCCTGAATATGCCAAAAATCGTCCGGCATTTTGTTTAGGGAAAGAGAAAGAACACCGTCCTCCTGTAAGGTGTATCCTGCATTTGTGCAGTAGCTTTCCGACACGAAACCCATTCCCACACCTGTATAAGAATGAAACCAACCGCTTAAAGTAAAAGTCCTCTCCTGCTGACCGTTTTTATCATAATAGGATAGAGGTATCTCCATATTCAGCGTCGGCGTTTCAATTCCAAGCTGTGCAAGAGCGTCTTCAGACAACATAATTTCATTTTCCTGCGTGGGATAGGAACCATTAATATTGTTGATTGCGTCCTGATAGTGATTTTCCCATTCAGTTGTATCGTAATATTGGAGCGCAATGGAAAGCTCACGCCCCTCGTCATTTTTCTCAGCAACCGAGCCGACCATATACTGCGTACCGATTGTTTTCACATAATCCAAAGATTTGATCTGCTGTTCCTGTTCGGTTGTGGGCAGCGAAAGGGAAACATCGGCGCTTGTGCCTGCGGTACGCACCTGCATTAGCTCCATATTTTCCATATAGTTAATGCCCAAGCTGAAAACCGTGGTAATCATAAAGGTCGTAAGAACGATGGCAAACACCGCAAACAGGTTACGGGTGCGGTTTGCTTTCATCATTCCTTTTTCAACCTTTTTAATTGCTCCTTTGTTTCGGTTATCGTGCATATCTGACACCTCCCGAAACAACTTTCCCGTCCTCAATGCGGATTGTCCGATCTGCCATCTGAGCGATTTCTTCGTTGTGCGTAATCATAATCGTGGTCTGGTGAAACTGCTTGCTGATAGACTGCATAAGCAAGATGACATCCATACTTGTTTTAGAGTCCAGATTTCCAGTCGGCTCATCGGCAAGGATAATAGCGGGCTTTGTAGCCAATGCACGGGCAATCGCTACACGCTGCTGCTGACCGCCAGACAGGTTATTCGGCATATTTTTGAGCTTCTTTTCCAAACCGAGCGTATGAATGATCTGCCGAACAAACTCCGTATCGGCTTTCGCTCCGTCAATCTCAATAGGGTACACAATATTTTCGTACACATTGAGGACGGGGAGCAGATTGTAATTCTGAAAGACAAAGCCGATATTCCTGCGGCGGAAGATCGTTAATTCCTCGTCTTTCATTTTCAAAAGCTCTTTGCCACGGATAGTCACACTTCCCGAAGTAGGACGGTCTAATCCACCGATCATATTCAGCAGCGTGGATTTACCGCTGCCGGAAGTCGACTGGGAACGGGCGCGGAACGTCTCGCAAAAACCTTTGAATCCGCGCAGCAACGATTCGGTATCTGAGTGGTTCTCGGTTTGCAAGAACGCCTTGAGCGCGTCGTAGACGTCATCGCTCGCCCTGCTGCGCAGATGCGGCGCCTTCACGGCGAGCCATCCTCGCAAGGCGGCGTTCATGCTCGTGGCATTATCGTCATCGTCCGCGAACAGGTTCTCGATGGGCTTCCAATACTGGTCATAGAGCCGCTCCTGCTCTTCGTATTCGACGTCGGAAAACAAGAGGTTCCTCGCAAGGTCCGCTGTGGTGAGCGGCATTCCCTTCGAGTTCAGGCTCTCGAACACCGTTTGGGGACAGTCGCTTTCCTCGACCTCGGCGACGATGATGGTCAGCTGCTTGAGGCCTCGCCATATCGTTTCCGCATCAGATTCGGCTTGCAGGTAGCTTTTGAAGCGCTGGTAGTTGGAGACGACGTTTTTCGACAGGTCGTCCTCCTCGGGAAGGTCGGTATGATTGAGCACCGCGGTCATGGTCGCCCTGTCGAGCCGCGAGAGGGTCAGCTTCTCCTTGCGCGAAGCTTCCTCGGGATTGCGACCGTCCGCGAGGAGGAACCGCGCGCGAAGCTCGGCTGCGTCGGTTCCGTCTTCGAGGACCATTCCTTGTTCTTCCAGATAGTCGGCCAAAGCGGCGATGAGCAGCGAGATCGTTGCCGTGCGCTGCTGCCCGTCGATAATGTCGATCGCCTGTGTCTGCGCGCTTGTGAGCTCCGGGTCGGGCGAATAAAGCACCGTCCCGATGAAGTGCTCGCTTTGCGCCTCGCCCGCATGCGCGCAGTCGCGCCAGAGCGTCGCGCATTGCTTGTCGCTCCAGGTGTAGACGCGCTGATAGACGGGAATGATGAAGTGCGTGTGCGGTGCCCCGAGGTAATCGAGGAAGGTGCGCTGCGTCGTTTTCATGCCATCTCTCCTAAAGTGTCGCGTCCGTGTTGCGCATCTCGGCGCGTACCCGTTGCGCATATGCTTCGTCGTGGGCTTTCTGACGGGTGAACCCGCTGGTCAATGTGGGGGCGCCGTTAACGGCCCAATCCATGGTGCGGAACTTCTTTACCGCATGGTAGCGGTAGTTTTCCGCCCAGACGAAGCAGAAGTTGCGCAGCTCCCGCAACAGGTCCTCAGTCGTGCCGGTGTAGTCGTCCTCGACGTAGCGCTTGAAGATGCTGTACACCTCGCCGGGCCCGTGCGCACGAACCTTTCGGAACCTTACCGAAAGCCATCCTTGGATTGCGTTGTCGAGTCGGAGGGAGCCAGGGTCGGGCACGAACAAGCTCTCGATGATGCTCCAATACGTGTCGTAGAGATAGGTTTGCTGCGTGTGCGTTTCGGCGAGCAGAAGGTAGTTTCGCACCAGATCAGCGGTGGTAAGGGGTGCACCTTTGGAGTTCAAGCTCTCGAAGATCGGCTGCGCGCTCTCCGTTTTCTCGACTTCGGCGAAGATGACGGAAAGGAGGTTGAGTCCCTGCCAGAGCGCTTCGGCGTCGAAGTCGGGCTCGGCCATCTTCTCAGTGAAGAACGCGAGGTTGTGCGCGATGTTCTCGGAGGCGATATCGTCGGGCTTGGCGCCGAGCAGCGCGTCGAAGTAGGAGGCGCGGTCTCCTCGGGAGAGCACGAGCTTGCCGGGAAGGCTCGAATTGCCGTCGAGCAAAAGGTAGCGCGCCTCGATTTCGTCTGCCGTGGTATGGGCGAGGGTGATGCCCGTGTTCTTCAGGTGGCGAACAAGCGCGACCAGGATAAGTGAAACGGTTGTCGTGCGCTGCTGGCCGTCCACGATGGAGAAACGGGCGTTGCCATTCTCGTCGTTGCGCTCGGGGGCGTAGAGGAGCGTTCCGACAAAGTGCTGCGAGGCGGACCGTGCGGCACGGAAAATATCGAGCCAGAGCTCCTCGCATTGGCGGCGCTTCCACGAATATGCTCGCTGATAAGGTGGAATAACGAATCGAGTTCGGGATGCGCCCACGATATCGAGCAAAAGCGCATTACTGGTTTGCATACGAACTCCTCAGGTACGGTGGTGTGTCCTTTTGTTTAAGTATGCGGTGCGCGGAGGGTTCGCTTGGACGGTGCGGGAATTATGGGACGAATCGCGTGGCTTTGTTATGGAACGGGCGTAAGCCTTCGCGCGGGCAGGCTGCCTTCCTTGGCGCCGGCGGCAAGCCTGCTTCCTGCCGAGGCGGC
>ENA-OQRB01002142-OQRB01002142.1-human-gut-metagenome-genome-assembly--contig:-NODE-2142-length-10175-cov-7.283399_pt1 | contig 10175 bp, 9 predicted proteins | sample MGYA00243235_ERZ505100 | MGnify/ENA primary metagenome ERZ505100 (study PRJEB26097, sample SAMN02712145) | human gut metagenome | biome: Gut microbiome | host: Homo sapiens | place: Denmark: Copenhagen...
GTGACCGAGCCGCAGCGAGACAGTCCCCAGTGCGCACACTGGGGAAATGGGTCGCCGTAGTTCCGACACGAGCAGGGTGCAAAAGAAAGCACACCCCCACACGCCCCCATTTACTTCCCGAGGAAATACCCGAAGCACTCCTCGACGGAGTCGTTCCAGAAGCGCCACGAATGCGCGCCCGCGCGGTGGTCGAAGCGGTGCTTAGCTCCGAGTGTGGTCAGAAACGTGTCAAATTTCACGTTGTCCTCATACAGCCCGTCCTGCTCGCCGCAGGACAGATATATATCCGGAAAGCTCTTCTTTTCGTCAAAAACGTCCTGTGCCAGCCGGTACAGGTCATTTTTTGTGCCTTCAGGGCTGCCCGCGCCGAATATTGCCTCGCGCTCGCGGGCGCCCGCCGGAGTCTTGACCGAGTACACCGGCCGGCGGATATCCACAACGCCGGAGAAGCTGCCCACGCCGGCATAGCGCTCCGGATACGTCAGCGCGCATTTCAGCGCCCCGTAGCCGCCCATCGACAGCCCCATGACATAACGCTTCGTGCGCTCGTGCGGCAGGCCGAACATCCGCTCGCACATTGCGGGCAGCTCCACGGCGACGTAGCCGAAATAGTCCAGCCCCGCCGCCATGTCCGCATAAAAGCTGCGCTGCACCTCAGGCATCACGACCGCAAGCCCGCGCTCCCGCGCATACTGCTCGACCGCCGTGTACCGCGTCCAGCCGCTGCTGTTGTCGGACAGGCCGTGCAGCAGATAAACCGTGTTCGCCGCGCCCAGCTCGCCCTCGTCGGGCAGGATGACGCGCAGCGCCGTCGCCATATTCAGGGTCTTTGAAAAGACCTCACAGTTCAGAAAAGCCATTATTTTTCCTCCAGCGCCGCGGCGACTCTGCCCCCGGCGGCGTTCAGCATTTCCGCGGCGCGCGGCGCGTCCACTCCGCGCAGGAGCATGACGATCGCCTGCTTGCAGACGTAGCCGCATTTTTCAAGCGCGGCAACGGCCTCGTCCTCGCCCACGCCGGTCGCCTCGCAGACGATCGTGACGCAGCGGCGGACTAGCTTCTCGTTCGAGGGCTTGACGTCGACCATGAAGTTGCCGTAGACCTTGCCGAGCTTTATCATCGTGCCGGTCGAGAGCATGTTCAGCACCATTTTCTGCGCGGTACCGCTCTTCATGCGTGTGGAGCCGGTTATGACTTCCGGCCCCGGAGCCGGTGCGATGCCGACGTCGGCGATGCGGTCGATCTCCGAGCCGGGGCAGCAGGTCAGGCCGATGACCGCCGCGCCTATGGATCTCGCATACTCCATCGCGCCGAGCACGTACGGCGTGCGGCCGCTGGCCGCGATGCCGACGAGCACGTCTTTCGCGCCGAAGCCTGCGTCCCGCAGCTCCTGCTCGCCGAGTTCGCGCTTGTCCTCCGCGCCCTCGACGGCCTTGAACACCGCGCTGTACCCGCCCGCGATGATGCCGCGCACGAAGTCGGGATCAACGGAGTAGGTCGGCGGGCACTCGACGGCGTCGAGTACGCCGAGCCGTCCGGACGTGCCGCAGCCGCAGTAGACAAGGCGGCCGCCGTCGCGCAGGCGGGAATATATCAGGTCGATGGCCTCGGCGATCTGCGGGCAGACCAGCTCCACGGCCTCGGCCACTTTTTTGTCCTCACTGTTGATGAGCCGCACCATATCGATAGTCGGCAGCTCGTCGATATGCGCTGTGCGCGGGTTGCGCTGTTCGGTCGCAATGCGTCTCAGATCAAGTTTGTCGCTCATTTGTCCCAATCCTTTACTATATGCATCTGCTCCGGCTGGATCATGAAGCATTCGCAGTATTGTCTGCGCCCCTCGATGCCGCGCAGGCGTTTGAGGTGCGCGTAGTATTCCTTGTATGGGAAGCTCGTGCTGTGCACGGCAAACCAGTGGCAGTCGATGGCCTTTTCCCACAGCTCATAGCCCGCGCTGACGTCGAGATAGACGTAAGGCTTGAAGTCTATGGCGTCCTCCCAGTTCTCGGCGAAATAGAGCGAGCGGGCGAAATGCTTCGGCATCTCGCGCCGGAAGCCCTCGATCGCAGCGTAAAACCACGCGTCCACGACTATGCGGTGGCAGGCGGCGTGATCCTTGTGCATACTTTTTTCGTGGTGCGTGACGATGATGTCGGGCTTGACGCGGCGGATCACGTCGCAGACCTCGAAGCGCACATCATCGTTGTCGGGCAGCAGGCCGTCCGGATGATCGAGCACGATGGCTTCACCTCCGAGCATGGCCGCGAAGCGCTCGGCCTCGGCGACTTTGTTTTTTCTGTATTCGAGGACGTCCGCCCCGGCGGGTGCGCCTTTCTCGCCCGCGGTGAGCGCGAGCGTCACCGCCCTGCCGCCGGACACGGCGCAGGATGCGAGCAGCGCCCCTGCGGTCAGCTCTATGTCGCCGACGTGCGCGCCGATCGCGAGTATCGTTTTACCGTTTATATTTTCCATCTTAAAGCTCCTTTATCATGACCGCAAAATAGCGCTTCGTCTCAAATCCGGCGATTTTATAAATGTTCTGCGCGTGGTTATTTATCCCCGTGAACAGCGACATGTACCGCGCGCCGCAGTCCTTCTCGGCCTGGCACAGCTTATAAAACAGCAGCGAACCAAGCCCGTGGTTCTGGAAGCCGGAGCCGACGGCGATGCCGGCGAAGTAGCCGCGTCCGGTCGGCTCCGGATACACGGGGCCGGTGAAGCCCGCGACGGTGTTCCCCTCAAGGCCAACCAGCAGCCGCATGCCGTTATGCGCGGCGGGCGGTATCTCCTCCGACCACATCGAGTTATTCAGCGACTCGACCATTTCATCCACGCCTTGATGCACGCCCTCACGGTACCAGTCCACAAAGTACCCGTTTTCGGCCATTTTACGCTCTTTTTCGCGCATTTTCTCAGGATATTGGAAGCCGCTCAAATCTAGATGCATGGCCTGTTCGGTCGTCGCCTCGACCCAGCCGAGCGCGAGCATACGGCGGTAGAGCGCGGTGTCGGTAGGGATGCCTGGCATGTTGTTGTGCTGGTGCCCGTCGGTGCTGGGGATGATCCACGGCAGGCGCACGGGGTTGAAGCAGGTAACGGCGGCGACGCTTTTGCCAGCCGCGCGGAAGGAATCCTCAAGCGCTGCAAGGAGCAGCGCGGTGTTCTCGTCGCTGTCGGCGGCGGGATCGAGCAGCAGGCAGGAGAAGTAGCCGCGCACCCTGCCCTGCGCGAGCGCGTCCCCGGTGACGCCGCTGACGAAGCCGCGTACGCCGTCCGCGTCCGTGAGCACGAAGCTGTGCTTTTCCGAGAAATCGGGATGGCGCAGCAGCAGTGCGTCAAGCCCCTCGGCGCTCTGCGGCGCGTAGCCCATGGTCTGCGCCCCGGCGGTGTTCCATAGCCGCAGCACCTCCGCCGCGTCGCCGCGCGTGTAGTTTCGTATCGTCATGTTGTTCCTCCATGCGGTATTATGCGAATATTTTGTTGTGCGGTGCCCACTCGGCGCCCCTACTAGGGGAGCTGTCAGCGAAGCTGACTGAGGGGTCGCCAGGGTTGAGGGAGTGTCAATAGGTAAAAGGCCGTCTGCACGCCCGCTGGGCAAAAACGGCGCACCGCAGGAAGCAGTGCGCCCGTTATATCACTGTATCAGCCCTTGACCGCGCCGATAGTGACGCCCTCAAGGAAGTATTTCTGGAGCGCAAAGAACATAATGAACATCGGCAGCGCTGAGAGCGTAGCGCCCGCCATCATGGGCGCAAACAGCGTTTCGTTTGCAAACTTGAAGGTCTTGAGACCGACCTGAATGGTGAACATATAGTCCTTGCTCGTGACGAGGAACGGCCAGAAGAAGGTGTTCCAAGTCGACAAAAACGTGTTGATTGCCATGACCGCGAGCACAGTCTTCGACAGCGGCAGAATTATCTTTATAAAAATCTTGAACTGGTGGCAGCCGTCCAGCTTCGCGCTCTCGATGAGCGGCGTGGGGATGCTGGTGAAAAACTGCTTCGCTAGGAAGATATTATACGAGGTCACAACACCGGGCAGGATGAGCGCGGCATAGGTATTGGTCATCTTGAGCTTATTTGCGATGAGGATGTACAGCGGCACCTGCGTGACCTGATACGGTATCATCATCGCAACGAGGATCATCGCAAACATCCACTTGCGCCCCTTGAAGTTGATCTTCGAGAAGGCATAGCCCGCCATGGACGCGAAGATGACGTTGCCGACGACCGTCGCGGTGGCGACGATGAGGCTGTTGAGTATCCAGCGGCCGGAATACTTGCTGAAGTCGAAGAATGCCTTGTACGAATCAAGCGTCCACTTCGAAGGGAATATCGACCTCGTGTTGCCCGCAGTAGCGATCGCGGGGCCGAAGGAGGACATTATCATATAGAAGATCGGGAACAGCGCCAGCACCGCAAACAGCACCAGCAGCAGCGCGATGACCGCGTTTCTGGCGTGGAGCTTTTTACGGTTGTTCAGATGCTGGGAATATAAGCCGGTAGTAGCCATAAGCCCCTCCTTCTCAGTATTCGACATCCACGCCCATGAGCTTGAACTGGAGCATGGAGATGAGCGCGATGACTATCGCAAGCAGGATCGCCTGTGCGCAGGCAAGGCCGAACTTGGAGTATTCAAAGGCGTTTTTATAGATCAGCAGGCCGATCATGGTAGTGCTGTTGTCTGGGCCGCCGCCGGTCATCATGAAGGCGTTCTGGAACACCTGGAACGAGCCGATGACGCCGGTGACAAGCAGGAAGAGCGTCGTCGGTTTCACGAGCGGGAACACGATGTAGCGCACCTTCTGGAAGAAGGTCGCGCCGTCGAGCTCGGCGGCCTCAAAGTAGCTGTTGTCGATGCCCATGAGGGCGGCTATGTAGATTATGATGTTGGTGCCCTGACCGGATAGGATGGCCATCAGCATCAGGGAAAGCATCGAGGTCTTGCTCGACGAGAGCCAGTTCTGCGTCGGCAGGCCGAAGAAGGTCATCACCTGATTGAACAGGCCGTCAGGCGAGGAGTCGTAGAGCCAGAGCCACACGACCGACAGCGCGACGCCGGAGGCGATGCCGGGCAGGTAGTAGATGGACTTGAACACGGACTGCACGCCCTTGCGGAAGGGCAGGATCATAATAGCAATAGAGAAGGCTATCAGCAAAGACAGGGGCACGACCACCGCGGTGTATACTACGGTGTTCTTGACCGCTTTGAAGAACAGCTCGCTTTTGAAGGTGTCCTGATAGTTTTTAAGCCCGATGAATTCGGAGCCGAAGGGCTTGTACTTCAGGAAGCTTGTTTTGACCGCGCTCAGCACAGGGTAGAGCGTAAAAATGCAGAACACCAGCATGGCGACGAATATGAACGCATAACCCCACCAGTCGTCGTCCTTGAGACGGAACCTGCGCGAGCCTATCCGTTCGCCCTTGTATTTGCTCATAGCCTTACCTCCAGAAAATCTCGATTGTGCATGGAATGTTGCGGGATGGTGGAATTGTGCGAGTTTTAAATTCTTCGCCGCGAAGCGCTGCCCCTTTTAGGGTAGCGAAACGGCGGCGCGGAAAAGAAAGAGCGCACCAGACAAACATCGTAGGGTACGGTCTCTGTGCCGTCCCGCGCATCCCCGTCAAATTTAAATTACCTGCCCCACCCGACCTCAGCCGGGCAGGGCAGGTACTATTATGCCTTGGAATGATCAGCGGTCAGCCGGATCAGAGAAGACCGGTGACGATGCCGTCAGCGCCGAACAGCTCAACAGCCTTCTCGTTGATGGCGTCAAAGACTTCCTGAGCGGTGGCTTCGCCAGCGAGCAGAGACTGGAACTTCGGCACGATGACCTCGTCCATGATGATCTTTGCGTTTGCGGACTGCTCTGCGGTGATGCCGGCGGGAGGAGCGACGACGAGGCCGATCTCACGGGCTGCGCAGGCGACGTTGCCCTCGTCAAGTCCTTCGGGAGCGTAGTTTGCATATACGTCACGGCCGGACTGGCAGACGGGGTCGAGGAGCAGGGTGGAATCAACTGCCGCGGCACGGTCGCCGGAGCAGAGGTAATCGAGGAACAGGCAGACGTTCTTCAGGTGCTCGTCAGTGGTGTTGTTGTTGCGGAGAGCAACGAGACCGTCAACGGAACCGAAGCAGGCTTCCTGCACGCCGTCCATGTGAGGCATGGGGAGGAACGCGTAGGTCAGAGCGATGGAGTTCTCAACGGCGGTGCCGTCGTTTGCCTCAAGGGCTGCGTTGTTCTTGTTGATGTTGTTCTCAAACAGAGGCATCGCCTTGCCGAAGATCATGGCCTTGCCCTGCTGGCACATGACCATGCGCTGACCGGCCTCGACACCGTAGTTGGGCATGTAACCGGCCTTGGTCATCTCTTCGATGGCGTTGAGGAGGTTGAGCATGTTGTCAGAGGTGAAAGCGTACTTGAGATCATCGGTGAAAGCGTTGGTGAGACCGGCCATGACGCCCATGATGTTGGGAACGTCGGAGGCGGTGACGCCGGAGTTAGCGAACACGAAGCCGAAGCAGTCGGAGGTGGTACCGGCCTTGAGGATCTCAAGGAACTCTTCGTAGGTCCAGCCTTCGGACTGGATCTTTGCGACGTCAGCACCGGCGGCCTCGAGCATCTCACGGTTTGCGCCGAGAGACTGGATGGTTATGTAGAGGGGCAGACCGTAGGCTTTTCCTTCGATGGACATGTAGTCCATGGCGTTCTGGTCGTAGTCAGCGAGTCTGTCAGCATCCATGTAGTCGGCGATCTCAACGCCGACGCCCAGCTCTACGAGAGAGCCGATGGTGGAGTAGGAAACCTCAGCGATGTCAGGAGCCTCGCCGGAGGTAGCCATGGTGGACAGCTTGCTGTTGTGATCGTCCCAAGAGGTCTTGATGACTTCGATGTGGAGGTTGGGATACATCTCGGTGAACTCAGCGGCCCACTTGTCGATGTCGTCGAGGTAGGTGCCGGTCACAGGGGGAACCATAACGGTAATGGTGTCCTCTGCGGCAGCGGGAGTTTCCTCTGCGGGAGCCTTGGACTCTTCTGCTGCGGGAGCCTGGGTCTGCTCGGCTGCGGGCTGAGAGCCGCAGGCGCACAGCGCAAACACCATGACCAGAGCCAGAAGCATTGCGATGATCTTTTTCATTGTTATTCTCCTTATCAAAATTTTATCTCCAGCCCGTCTCCAGGCAAAGATGACATTGTAGGTGGGAAGCCATCCCGATTCGGCTTTTCTTTTTCCCACTGGCAGTCTATGTACACCGGCGACCCCTCAGTCAACTTTACGGCTGCCCGCATCATCCGATGCTGTCGAACTCGATAAACAGTCTGTACTGATCCCCGCGGTAGACGGAATAGGTTGCCTCGACGGGGCGGCCAAGTTCGTCGGACACATGCCGCTCGATGTGCAGCACCGCCGCGCCCTTGGGAATCTGAAGCAGCTCCGCCTGCTCGTCGGTTGCAAGCACGGCCTCCATGTACTGGTTGCCGGTGACAAGCTTCAGCCCGCGGCCGCGCAGCTTTTCGTAGATCGAGCCGTGGTCGAGGTCGGCGCTGAGAATGTCGCCGCAAAGCTCGCGGCTGAGCGCGGTGGACTCGATGGCCATCGGCGTATCGTCGGCAAGGCGGAGGCGCTTTATCAGCACGTATTCCTGCCCGACGCCGATGTGCAGATCCTTTGCAATAATGTGGTCGGCCTTCATCACGCCCGCGAACAGCACCTTTGAACTGGGCTTTCTGCCGCGGCGCAGCATATCCTGCGAGAAGCCGGATGCGCGCATCAGCGGCTGCACGACCTTGTTTGCGGCCACGAAAGTGCCCTTGCCCTGAATGCGATATACGACACCGTCAGCCTCAAGGTCGTTCAGCGCGTGGCGCACGGTCATTCTCGTCGTGTCGTACTTGGCGCTGAGATCGCGCTCGGACGGGAGGCACTGATTCGGCCCGTAAATTTTTACTTCTATCTGCCTGAGGATCTCGTCCTTGATAAGCTTATAGATGGGCTGGGCAGAACCTGCGCTCACATCATCACCGTCCTTGTCTGGTGTACTCCTATTGGCCTATACCAGTTTCGTGAATGATTCTAAACATTTTTTGCTGTTAAGTCAATAGAAAAAGGTCGATTTACCCTTGGCTCGGGTACGTTTCAGCACTTTGCACTGTTTTGGTACTGGAATTTAATACAATATTCACATACCCCGCCGCCCCCTTGGCGCCCCCTCTTAAGTAGCAAAGCCGCGCCGTGCCCGAGCCGCAGCGAGACGCTGGCGGCCATCGGCCGCCTGATGGTTCGCCAGTCTCGGTATGCTGCCATTGGATAAGAGAAAAGGCCGTGTCAAGACCTCCCCCTCCTCATCCGGATATTTTCTGTGATTTGCCCGGTTGACTTGGCGCGGAAAATCTGCTATAACGTACTCGGAAAAAGGCGGAGCCTTTTCCGAAATTCTACGGAGGTGAATGTTCATGGATAGTTGCGATAGTACAGGCCGAATCCGCAAACGCGGTCGGAACAGCGCCGTGGCTGCGCGTGCATCCGTGAGCATCGGGTAGCACGCTCCGTTTTGCTGCGCACCTTTCGCACCGCGTCAGAGATTCCCTACGGTCGCAATCATCTGAAGCGGTGTATTTTTACGCCCATTTTCAGGACTGGAGGAGTGCGCAATGAAGATAAATATTTTCCGTAACAAGGACTACGCGGCGGAGCTGGTAGAGCTGATCCGCCGCACCGGAGACCGGCAGCGCCTGCCGGAACTGCTTTCGGACTATCACGACAAGGACATCGCCGAGGCCGTGACCCGCCTGTCGGCGGACGAGCGCCGCGAGCTGTACCGGCTCCTCGGCACGCAGCGGGTGTCCGAGATTTTTTCCTATCTCGACGACGCAGAGCCGTATATCAACGAGCTGCCGGTGGAGCTGGCCGCGAAGGTCGTCTCCGGTATGGACGCCGACGACGCCGTGGACGCGCTGGACGATCTGTCCGGCGACAAGAAGCAGGCTCTGGTCGAGCGGCTCGACAGCGGCGCGCAGACCGATGTGCAGCGCATCCTCGCCTACGGCGAGGACGAGATCGGCAGCTGCATGACCAATAATTATATCTGCATCTCCGAGGCGCTGACGATCCGCGGCGCGATGAGCGAGCTTGTGCAGCAGGCTGGGGAGCACGACAACATTTCGACCCTGTATGTTGTGGACGCGCAGGGGCACTTTGCAGGAGCTATCGACCTGAAGGATCTCATCATCGCCCGTGAGGGCGACCGGCTTGAGGACATTATCAGCCGCTCCTACCCCTACGTGTTCGAGCATGACCGGATAGACGACTGCATTGAACGCATCCGCGACTACGACGAGGACTCGCTGCCGGTGCTGACGCAGGACGGACACATCGCGGGCATCCTCACCTCGTCGGACATCGTGGAGCTGGTCGATGATGCGATGGGCGACGACTACGCAAAGCTCGCTGGTCTGACCTCCGAGGATGACCTGAAGGAACCGGTGACGGTCAGCATGAAAAAGCGCCTGCCATGGCTGATAGCGCTGCTGTTTCTGGGAATGGCGGTATCCTCGGTCGTGGGGATGTTCGAGTCTGTGGCGGCGGCGCTGCCGATAGTGATCTGCTTCCAGTCGCTGGTGCTGGACATGGCGGGCAACGTCGGCACTCAGTCGCTGGCTGTCACCATCCGCGTGCTGATGGACGAGGATCTGACGGCGCGGAAAAAGCTGTCGCTGCTGGTGAAGGAGATGAAGATCGGCTTCCTGAACGGGACAAGCCTCGGCGTGATGGCGCTGGTGTTTCTCGGCGTGTACGTGCACGTGTTCAAGGGCTACGCATGGCTCTCGGCGTTTTTGATCTCCGGCTGCGTGGGCGTGTCGCTGGTCGCGGCGATGGTCATCTCAAGCCTTGTCGGCACGGTGATACCGATGTTTTTCCACCGCATACATATTGACCCCGCCGTCGCTTCAGGGCCGCTGATCACGACCGTGAACGACCTCGTCGCCGTCGTCACCTATTACGGCCTCGCCGCGGTGTTTCTGATAAATATATTTAACATATGAAAGGAATCGTGAGGGACGGCTCAATAGCCGTCCCTCACGATATTTAGTGCGTTCTCTCTTTTCCACTCTGCTCTGGTCTCTAATCTGGCGATCCCTTTCCCCAGTGCGCACACTGGGGAAAGGGGTCGCC
>ENA-OQRB01002144-OQRB01002144.1-human-gut-metagenome-genome-assembly--contig:-NODE-2144-length-10171-cov-20.403717_pt1 | contig 10171 bp, 6 predicted proteins | sample MGYA00243235_ERZ505100 | MGnify/ENA primary metagenome ERZ505100 (study PRJEB26097, sample SAMN02712145) | human gut metagenome | biome: Gut microbiome | host: Homo sapiens | place: Denmark...
GCCAGCAGCAAGCTGGCACAGCTGTGACGCAGATCGTGAAAGCGCATCCGGCGCAGACCGTGGTCCTCCAAAAATTTTGGAAATGCCGAGGTCAAATAATTGGCCCGCATCCGCTCGCCCAGTTCGTCCACAAACGCAAAGCCATCATAAGGGGTGCTATTTGTGGGGGTGCTTTCGAGAAATTTCTCAAACATTTTTTATCTGAACGCAAAAAGAGACGCAGCCTCCGGATTTCTCCGAAGGCTGCGCCTCTTATATTTCTTTAATAATCGGTATTAATACACCTTCAAGCATTCGTTTCTTTTAGATGTTTTTATACGGACACACCGTTCTCCCAAACGCATTTATCCAGCAAGCCCAGAAATTGCCTCAACTAGATTTTGAATATACTCGCGATCATAATCAGCAATTGCATCAATTCCTTTCTCAACTACAATGTCTGCTATTCTTGTCTTTATCTGTGCCTCAATTCTATCATCAAAAACTCCTGGGCTTTTACTTGCTGCCTGATGTAATCTATCCGACCAAGGTTTTCGCCTATCTTTAAACGCCTTGGTATTAACAGATATGTTAAATTCATCTTTGATTATTGTTGCATATGCATCAAGCTTAACAACATCTTCCAATTCGCATCGTGTCATCCCTGCACTCTCAATTTGAAGTATTTCTGATGCTGGCTTCGTTTTTCTTGAAAGTAATTGCTCATATGCAGCTATTCCACTATCATCCATATCAAGTACTGCAAGTGTAGAGACTGCCAGGCTGTTATACAAACGAATTTGGAAATCCATTTTAGTTGCAGAATTCACACTTTCTATTCGCAATGTGCTATTAACTATTTTGGACATTACATCTGGTGCAATTGACCTACATATTGCCTCGATATAGCGCTTGTCGCTTTCGCCCTCTACAAGTACAACTTTACTAGCGGATAAGTTATCTGTTAGTCTGACTCCAAGAACCTCCCGAACATTTTCGATTGATTTGCACGGGTATACACGGTGACCTGAAGATACTACAATATTATTCGATACATCATTCCTATCTACAAGAATAGGGGAATGCGTGCTAATTATTACTTGGACACCTTTCTTCTCGGCGATTTCCAAGAGAACATTTCGTAACGAATGAACAGCATCTGGGTGTAAGTGTGCCTCTGGTTCCTCAATGCACAAAATTAGAGACTTATCTTGTAGGTTATCAAAAGACATACTCTCAATAAGCCCAATTGCAACCAAATTTTTAATTCCGTCCCCCTTACTCTCTATTGGTGTCAAACTCCCATCATCAATATTTAGCGGTATGCTACGCATTCTGCTTGGAGCATACCTTATCTGTGTATCAATTATATTGATTCCATCTTGTAGCTTAACCGATGCAATATCTGGCAAAAAAAGTTCTTAACGAAGATGTAAGTTTTGCTTCAAGGGCATCAACAATTGGTTTTTGTAGTTCCTCAATCTTTCTAAGGCATTCTTGATAAATAGGATTATTCTCTATTGTACTAAACTCCTTGTTGAGTAGTCTTGCAAAATACTCAGCTGTTAAATCTGTAGATCTTACGCACGGAATATACTCATAATCTAATTTGCTTCTGATGAACAACCCAATCTCGCGCATTTTTTCTTCCATCGGTTTCTTAGCTCGACCAGGCATAATAATGTTGTATTCAGTTCTGGTTTCAAACAGTTGAAACTTCATTTGAAGGCTCTTCGATAAAGCAATTCCAAACTTCTCTTTAAACTCCGCCTTTTCTGCATCATTAAATTCAAAAGTAAGTTTGAAAACTGTAGAGGCATCTTTAACATCTCTCAATGTAACCGGGATGTCTGTTTCCCATCTGTAACCCTCTCCACTATATGTATAATAAAACTGTCTACTTCTTCGGGTTCTCCGAAAATCACCTTCTAGGGCTATAGATAATGCAATGTAAATTGCGCGCAGCAAATTAGATTTCCCTGAGTTATTAGGCCCAACAATTGCACAGTATTTCTGAATATCCTCTAAAGTTGCTTCTATAATAGATCTATACGACTTGACATAAAAAGTGCGCAATCTCATGCGCAATACATCTCCTCTTTTTTGATCAGTTAGATTTCATCATCTCCCGATACACCACATCGGCCAATGCGCTCATTATGGCATTGTACTTGTGCTGATCCTCAAAGAGCGAGGTATAGGTATCCTGCGATTCCAGATAGCTGTCCTGAGCCGCTGCTCCGAAGGCCTTAGGGAAAATGCTTTCCACAAAAATCTGCGGATCTGAGGTCTGCGCCATCTTGGTCAGCTTCTTATCAGCCATCAGACGGCTGCGCAGAGCCGTCAGCAGCACTTTGTCTCCCTCGGTGAATTCACCCTTGTACTTTTCGTTGATCTTGGCGATGATCTCATCCAGCGGCGACTTTGTATCCAGACCCATTGCACCCTTTTGCTTGGCCGGTTCGTACACGCCCTTCACCTGTTCCAGCTCAATGCTTCCGGCGAAGGTCTTTTGCAGCTTGTAGTATTCCAGCTTTAACTTACCCTCAAGGTCCACCATATCTGTGGTTTCCGCAGGCAGCAAATTGATCAGATAACAACAGAATACATATTCCTTGTGCAGTTCCTTATCGAACATCCGCAGGATCTGGGAAATATAGCCGTACCACTTAATGAGATTGCGCACTTGACGGCGGAACTGATACCGCTCGTTGGGCGTTTTTTGATTATAACGGTCTGCCACAGGCTTCAATACGCTGGTCATTCGCCCCATCGCCCGGGCATCCTGCCGGCCTGTGCTGAAATACTCCTTGGCAAAAGCCTCAATATCTGCATCGTTATAGACCGCAAATCCCCGCAGCTCCTTCTGCGTCTGATAGATCAGGTCAGCGTTGACCTCCTGCGAAAGCGAGGTTTCTTGATAGAACGGCTGAAACGCCTCCAGAATGTCCTCTTTCTTGTTGGCAAAATCGAGAACGAAAGTGTCCACCTTGCCGGTGCAGGTGCGATTCAATCTGGACAGCGTCTGCACCGCTTTGACGCCCTTCAGCTTCTTGTCCACGATCATTGTGTGCAGCAGCGGCTCGTCAAAGCCGGTCTGGTACTTCTCGGCAACGATCAGCACATTGAAATGGTCGTGGAACTCCGCCTTCGTCTGCGTTTCGGCGATGTGCGTCCCATCCGCACGAACATTCAGCTTCGGCTCGGTATACTCCTCATCGCCGTCCTGCACAGCACCCGAAAAGGCCACCAGCACCTGCACATCGTTGTACTTCTGCTCCTCTATGTAGCGTTTGACCTCGTGGTAGTAGCGCACTGCCGCAAGGCGGGACGAGGTAATGACCATCATTTTGCCCCTGCCGCCGATCTTGTTTCGGGTGGTTTCCCGGAAGGTCTCCACGATGATCTGCGACTTCTGGGAGATGTTATACGGATGCAGCTCCTGATATTTGCGGATCACCTTAGCTGCACGGCTGGCGGGCACATCCGGATTATCTTCTGAGGTTTTGACGATTTTGAAGCAGGTGTCATAGGTCATATAGTTCTGGAGCACATCCAGAATAAAGCCTTCCTCAATGGCCTGCCGCATACTGTAAATATGGAACGGATGAAAGCTGCCGTCCTCATATTCCGTGCCGAACAATTCCAGCGTCTTGTCCTTGGGCGTTGCGGTAAAGGCAAAGAAGGACAGATTCTTATGCCGCCCCTGAACGGTCATTTCCCGCATCAGGCGGTCGTCCGGGTCCAGCTCTTCTTCGGCCTTGCCCTCGATCTCGGCGTATTCCCGCAGAGCGTCCTCGGTATCCGCAAGGGCGGCTTTCAGTTTCAGAGCCGAGCTGCCGGTCTGGGAGGAATGGGCCTCGTCCACAATAATCGCAAAGTTCCGTCCCGCCACTTTATCCACTTCCTGATAGATGACCGGAAACTTCTGCAAGGTGGTGACGATAATGCGCACGCCGCCGTTGATGGCGTCCCGCAGATCCTTGGAGGTCTTATCTTCTCCGATGGTCTCAATAGCGCCGAGGGTGTGGTCAAAGCCGGAGATGGTCTCCTGCAGCTGCGCATCCAGCACGGTGCGGTCAGTAACGACGACCACGCTGGAGAACACCGGCTTGTTCTCCTCGTTGAACAGCGAGGCCAGCCGGTAAGCCGTCCACGCAATGGAATTGGACTTGCCGCTTCCGGCGCTGTGCTGGATCAGGTAATTATGCCCCGCTCCGTTCTGTCGGACATCGGCCAGCAGCTTGCGCACCACATCCAGCTGATGATAGCGCGGAAAAATCAGCGTTTTGCCGTCCTTCAGGTTCATAAACTTCTGGACAATGTCCATCATACTGTCCTTCTGAAAGACATTCTCCCACAGATACGCCGTCGGGTAGCCGTTTGGGTTTGCCGGATTGCCCTTGCCGCCGTCGTTTCCGGCTCCGTTAGAGCCCTGGTTAAAGGGCAGGAAATAGGTGTTCTTTCCGGCGAGCTTTGTGGTCATCCAAACCTCGGTGTGATCCACGCAGAAATAGGCCAGAATGCGCTTGTTGAACTGGAAGCACAATTCCCGCGGGTCACGGTCATACATCCACTGCCGCTTGGCATCGTCCACCGTTTGTCCGGTGTACTGGTTTTTTAATTCAAAAGCGAATACCGGGATGCCGTTGAGCACCAGCACCATATCCACGCTCTTTTTCGTGTCGGCAGAGAAGTACCACTGGCGATAGCACTCGATGGTGTTTGCCGCCCACTGGGCAGCCGCCGCCTGATTCAGGGCAGACTCCGGCTTAAAATAGCACACCCGAAAACGCAGTCCACGGTGCTTGAAGCCGTGGCGCAGGACAGAGAGCAGTCCCTCCGTCTCGCAAGCCGTGTTGAACGCTGTGCAGAACTTCCGCACCGGGTCCACCTGATTGGCGTTTTCAAATCGCGCCCACTCCTTGGGCTGGGTGCGCTGGACAAAGTCGATCAGGGTATTCACATAGAGCCCCTGTTTTGCGTCATAGGTGTCTGCGCCCTTGGTATATCCGCCCGCCGGGGAGAGAAAGAAGGATTCTATATCCGCTTCAAAGCGTTTTTCGCTTGCATCAGTTACCATTGTCTCTGTCCCCTAACTTTCTGCTCAAATTTTCCTTTGATCGACTCACACACAACATCTATGCTATCACAAAACAGCGTTTCCTTTGCTATTCCGAACAACGCCAGTTCTTTTAAGATTTTTTCCTTTACGCTACCGGCAACAAGGATTCTACCTGCAATAAAATCCGCATCCTTCTCGATTTTATCAATATACGAATAAAAGCTCATTTGGTCGTGTTCGATGTGATTCGGAAACAGGATATACCTGCCTTGCTGCGCCTGTTGACGCATTTCCTTGACAGGCGCGTAGATAAAATACGGGGTTTTGCAGCATTTCTCGATCCACCTGCCGCCTTCATCATCTGTCTTATGGCAAATTTCGTTCGTCTGCGTTTGCTCGAGAAAATATGGCTGTCGTTTCACTGCGCCATAGAACAAGCTTAATTTCAAGAATGTAGCTCGGGCAAATCGGTAGCTGTCTGCAATAGCGTTGACGATTGGATAATTGGCCACATCCAACTCGTTTGTCTTAAATACAATAACTTCGCCATCCGCTCCTGCATTTCCGGCGCAAGCAAAATACAAAGCGACCAAAGCATTTTCCGTAATGTCTAAAAGGCGGGTTGGGATTCCGTGGTGCTGTAAAAGCGCCAATAGTTCGATTGGGGAAAGCGAATCATTAAAGACATTCGGGAGCTTATATTTCGCCATTTCAATCATATTGCGTTCTTCGAAGAAAATCGAAATATCGCAGGCAATTTTCTGCTTTCTGGCTATTGACGGAAGCAAATCATACGCTTTGTTTGACTGGCCTCTAAAAAGCAGCGTCTCGTTATTCGGACCACCATCACGGATAAGAGAGTTGTCCAGTTCTGTGATCTGCTGAACAAATTCAGCAACGCTCGAAACTGTCGTCACAGCGGATGCGCCTCCTTTTTGCCCGTCACATACTCATAAATCAGGGATTTCTTGTAGTTTTCGATTTCGGTAAGGTATTGCTGTTTCTTTGCAACCAAAGCATCAATGCCAGCGCATTTCGTATTCAATGCTTCAACAATCTCTGCTTGTTCCTCAACAGATGGAAGCGGAATTGTAAATGCTAACACCTTGCTTGAACTGGTACAAGCCAAGTTTGTTGTTTTGATTGCTGTCACATCAAAATACGAGCGCCCGACATCAGACACGGTTAAATATTCCAAGAACTCTGGAAGTAATGTATCCTTGCTTGTCTGAACCGCAAAAATATGATTTTGGTGTAGGCAAGGCTCAATCGCACCATGCCAAACACAGCCACGGCCCAATTTATCCCGATCTCCGCCTTCAGTCATAAGCACATCGCCAGCACGCAACCTGTATTTTAAATCTTCATCTTGCGTTACCTCAATCGTTGTTAACACAGACAAGTCAACATATCCATCTTGTACATTCGCAACCCTTAAATAAGGCCGTTCAACAAGGCTGTCTGTTTTTTCGTACTTTTTCCCGAGCGTTATTCCAGACTTAATGGCTGCACAATGGCGCAGCTGCGTTTTCCGCCACTCCGCCGGAATGTCCCCTATCCATTCAATGCCGCTGTCCTTCATCGGCCTGTCGCCACGGATGCCCTTGGTGACTGCCTGCGTAATGACCGCCTGTTTCAGCTTTTTGTATTCTTCAATGGATGCACGGGTCTTTTCCAATACAGTGTCGATCTCGGCGCACTCCGCATCCAAAAACGCCGCAATGCGCTCCTGCTCGGCATATTCCGGGACAGGAACAGTAATAGATTTCATTTCCTGCCAGCGGGTTGTCCAAAGATCGGCTACAATTCCGTGTCCCCACTTATAAAACTCATCCGCAAACAATGTGGTATGAAAAAGCCAGTTGTAATAGCCGGGATGCATAGCCGTCCTCGGTGTCAAAATGATATTGATTAGGGAAACAGACCCATCTAACGGAGAAATACCACAAGAACCACGACGGTCAGAGCGGCTGTTGATTGCAAAGTCTCCAACCCGCACCAGTTTTCTGTTGTCTCCGTCATCCGTCTTTGCAGCGGTAGCAAGCTGCGGCAGAATGCCTTGCATTGTCACTGATAACGGCTGATAATCTTTGTCAGAAACCTTTTCATTTCGCTGCGTATATAGGCTTCCAATTTTCGAAAGCTGCCAATCCTGCGGTATAGCCCCAACCCACTCAATCCCGCTGTCTTTCATTTCACGCATAACATCACCTTAGACATACCTTTGCAAAATCTCTTGCAAAATCATTAAGCTCCAGTAGCCCCTTAGAATCTACTTTTGCTATATAAGACTCTCCTGTTATTTGATTCGCCCATGCTTTGAGAGATTCGATATAACTATTATCGATCAGCTTATTATAAACTTCATCGTCACTTCTCCACTTTAGGAAATCAATAGTCAGCAGGCCTAACCTCTCTAAGTTTTGAAGCGATTTCGATATATCATTCGGGTTTAGCTTATCAACTTCTATGCCCACCAAATACAGCGGCAGATATTCTTTTCTTATTTGGCGCTTCTCATCATCAATTCTGCACAAATCCATTTTGCAAATAGGGATTGTTTCTGCTTTAGCACATTCATTAAAAATTGTTTTGAAAACCCTAGCATCTGCCGGTGACAACTGTTCAACAACTTTTACAAATGCAGGTGTACACAAATTTTGTGTTCTTATATCCATATCGCTCACAAGTAAGTTTGAGAACAGTTCTGCTAGGTCATCGTCCATTATGTTGTATTTAAGTGACTCCATTGTAGGTCCAACGATATGTAATTGTGGTTCAACCCTATCTTCTTCTGGAATGCTATTGTATTTTTCCTCCATTTCTTTTTCAAATGCGATTGCCTTTTGCTCATATTTAATGTTGAGTTTTTTCAGTGGATACATGACCACATAATTGAAAAAGCCGGACAATGTCCCGAAAAAACCACCCACATTCTTTGCTGTTGGTTGTACTGTGTCCGCATAGACCTCTTTAACTGTTTCTTTTGCGACAGACAATGCGGCTTCTTTTACAATATTCTCATTTTCCATCTTTACCCCTCCTTATGGAACAGCGTGTTCAGGCTGTCGGCAATCTCACGCTCCAGCTTTTGAATCCGCTCCACAATGTCGTCCACCGGCTCCGGCGGCTGATACTCGTAGAAATAGCGGGTCATCGGAATTTCATAGCCCACCTTGGTCTTGCTCTTGTCGATCCACGCATCCGGGGCGTAGGGCAGGACTTCACGGGCAAAATAAGCGTCAATGTCCTGCACCAGCGGCACATTTTCGGTGTCCCGCAGGGCGGTGTCCGCCACCGGCTTGCCCCGCTTCATCACGATCTCGCCGTTTTCATCCCGCTGCGGACGCTCCACTACGATTTTGTTGTAGCCGAACTCCTCACTGCCGAAAATCTTGCTCTCACAGTACACGCCGGACTTGTCCCCATACACGGCGTTGTTCCGGTATTCGCCGTAGGCCTGCACGATCAGCTCCCGGCAATGGTCGCTGATGTCGTTGCGCTTGGTGCCGATGGCTTTGCGGCGCTGTTCATAGCAGTGGGACGCGTCAATGAGCTGCACCTTGCCGCAGCGGTAGGCGGGCTTATCCTTGCACAGCATCCAGATATAGGTGGAGATACCGGTGTTCATAAACTGGTCGGTGGAAAGCTGGACAACGGCGTCCAGCCAATCGTTTTCCAGGATATACTGGCGGATATTGCTGGGGCCGCTCCCGGCATCGCCGGCAAACAGCGGCGAACCGTTCTGAATGATCGCCATTTTGCCGCCCGGCGCCAGCTTGGACAGGCCGTTGAGCACAAAAAGCTGCTGGCCGTCGCTGATTTTCGGCAGACCGGGCGCAAAGCGCCCCAGCTCGCCCTTAGCGGCTTCGTCCTCCACGGCCTTCTTTTCCCGCTTCCAGTCGATGCCGAAGGGCGGATTGGAAATGCAGTACCGGAAGGTGAAGCCCGGAAACTGATCGTCGGAGAGCGTGTCACCGAACCGCATATTATTGGGATCGCCGCCCCGGATCATCATATCCGCCTTTGCAATGGCGAAGGTGGAGGGGTTAAACTCCTGCCCGAAGCAGGTCACCTCCGCATCGCTGTTCAGCTCGTGGATGCGTTCTTCCATACAGGAAAGCATCTGCGAGGTGCCCATCGTCATGTCGTACACGGTCACATTGCCGTCATCCAGCTTGGCGTCGCACAGCAGCAGGTCGGTCATCAGATAGATGATGTCCCGGCTGGTGAAGTGCGCTCCGGCCTCCTCGCCGAAGGACTCGGAGAAACGCTTGACGAGATCCTCAAAGATATAGCCGCAGTCCACGGCGCTGATTTTATCCGGGCCGAGGTAGCCCTTGGGGGAGTTGAACTCCTTGATGACTAGATACAGGCTGTTGCACTCCACCATACGGCGGATGATGTTGTCAAAATCGAACTTGGCCAGCACATCCTGCACATTGCCGGAGAATCCGGCCAGATAGTCCCGGAAATTCGCTTCAATGTTGTCCGGGTCGGCGAGCAGGCTCTCAAAAGTGAAGCGGCTGGTGTTATAGAACTGATAGCCGGAGGCACGGGTCAGAAAGCCGTCGATAACCGCCAGCTTCTTAACCTTTTCATATTGCTCGATCACCGCATCGTGGGTGGGCAGCAGGCAGTCGTGAAACCGCTTGACCACCGTCATCGGCAGGATCACAAGGCCATATTCGTGGGGCTTGAACGGCCCGCGAAGCACATCCGCCACATTCCAGATCATCGTGGCCTTTTCCTGTATATTTACGCCTACGGCGCTGCTTTTTTCGTTAACCATTGCGCTCTCTCCTCACCCGACTGCCACTTCGACCTTTTTGCCGCTGAAGGCCACGCCGTATTTATAAATCGTCCTGACCCCGGCGGTCGTCAGCTCGGTTTCGTATTTCTTGTCGTTGATCTGCTGCAGGGCCGTTTCGGACAGCTTTTTCAGCTGCTCGTCGCTGCAATTTTTCTCCGCTTTCAGCTCAATCAGGATGCCCGGAAGCTCCTTTTTCGTGGGCTTCAGCTGAATATCGTAGCGCCCGTCGCCGGATTCCCGGTTGGAGGTCACGAAAGCACCGCCCAGCAGGGCGCACAGGCCCAGCATAAAGCCGTGGTAGAAGTTCTCCCCGG
>ENA-OQRB01002149-OQRB01002149.1-human-gut-metagenome-genome-assembly--contig:-NODE-2149-length-10146-cov-4.743732_pt1 | contig 10146 bp, 6 predicted proteins | sample MGYA00243235_ERZ505100 | MGnify/ENA primary metagenome ERZ505100 (study PRJEB26097, sample SAMN02712145) | human gut metagenome | biome: Gut microbiome | host: Homo sapiens | place: Denmark: Copenhagen...
GTTAAGCGCGCAAACGAAGACGGATCTTCGCAATGGGGTTTCGCTTTTGAGATGATTCGTGTATAATAAGAAGAACCGGCTGCGCGCATCTCGCCGCGCCAACCCAAAGCCGGCTTTAACGAAGGGAATCAAGCGATATGTTTACCCCGAACGAATACGGCCTTTTCTCCATGCCGACGCTGGAAACCCCGCGCCTGACCCTGCGCCGCATGACCATGAAGGACGCGAAGGATGTTTTTGAATACAGCCGCGACGCGGACGTGGCGCGCCATGTGCTCTGGTCGGCGCAGAAGGACATCGGCGAGGCCAAGGATTATTGCCGCTACATGACCCGCCGCTACCGCGCCGACGAGCCGAGCAGCTGGGGCATCGTCGATAAGAAAACCGGCCGCTTGGTCGGCACCATCGGCTACATGAATTACGACATGGACAACGCCAGCGTGGAAATCGGCTATTCGCTGGCCAAGTGGATGTGGAACGGCGGCTACATGACCGAAGCGCTCCGGCGCGTGATTGATTACACGTTTGACGCGATGGATATCAACCGCATCGAGGCGCAGCACGAGCTGGACAACCCCGCCTCCGGCCGCGTCATGGAAAAATGCGGCATGCGCAAAGAGGGCGTTCTGCGCCAGCGGCTCTACAACAAGGGGAAATTTGTCGATGTGGCGCTTTACGCCATTCTCAAGGACGACGCGAGACCCGCGCGGCGCGCCCCCGCACGATGAGCGCCGCGCGCGCCATCAGAAAGGAACACGATATGATAAAACTCATTGCCTGCGATATGGACGGCACCCTGCTGGACAGCGCCAAGCGCCTGCCCGCCGAGCTGCCCGAGGTCATCGCCAAGCTGAAGGAAAAGGGCGTGCTCTTCTGCGTCGCCAGCGGGCGGCAATACGCCTCCCTGCGCCGTGATTTCGACGCATACGCCGACGATATGCTCTTTATCTGCGAAAACGGCGCGCTGGTCATGCAGCGCGACCAGCGCATGCTCATCGACCCCATCGACCCGAGCTTTATTTCGAGCATCGTGACGGCAACGAAATCGCTTGAGGGCGTTTATCCCGTCGTCTGCCGCGCGGGCGTGGCACTGATTGAAAAAACCGCGTCGGATGAATTCATCCGCAACACGCGCATGTATTACCCCAGCGTCGAGGTCGTGGAGGATCTGACCGCGCTGGGCCGCCTGCCGGACGTCTGCAAGGTCGCCTTTTACGACGAGGGCGACGCGCAGACGCACGAGCTGCCCGCGCTGCAAGCGAAGCTGGAAGGGCCGCTTTCGATCACCCTCTCCGGCGAGCACTGGGTCGATGTGATGAAGCCCGGCGTGAACAAGGGTTGCGCGATGCGCGGCATCCAGCAGAAGCTGGGCATTTCGGCCGCCGAGTGCATGGCCTTCGGCGACTATCTCAACGACTGCGAGCTTTTGCAGGCCGTCGACGAGAGCTACGCCATGGAAAACGCGCATCCGGCGCTCAAGGCGCTGGCGCGTCACATCGCCCCGAGCAACGACGAAAACGGCGTGATGCGCGTGGTGCGCACCGCGCTGGGGCTGTGAGGAGGCTGCCATGACCATCACGCTGCCGCGTCTCCGCTTCCTCGCGCCGCTATTCGCCGCCTCCGTTTTCTGCGCGTCGGCGCTGGGCGGCTATTTTTCCTCCGGCAGCGCGGGCGTTCTGACCGCCTGCTTCCTGCTGTTCCTGCTGACGGCCGCCGTCCGCCCGACGCGCCGCGAATGGGGCGTGGGTGCGATTCCCGCCGCGCTGTTCGCTTTTTTCAGAACCGTCGGCTATTCGTATGATACGACGGATTCCTCCGATCTGCTGCTCAAAAACGCCCAAACGATGCTCCGCGGCGCGGCGGCGATGGCGGCGCTGTTCGCGGCGGCGCTCTGCGCGGTCGTTTTGCTCTTCCGCCTGCTCGACGCGCTCCGCGCGCACGCGCAGGCCGGCGCGCCCGCGACGCAAAAAGAGAAGCGCCGGCTCTTCTGGCTCTGCGCGGGGCTGATCTTCGCCGGCTCCATCCCCTATCTGCTGCTCTACGCGCCGGGGCTGAATATCTACGACACGCACGACCAGATTTTGCAGTTTTTCGGCTTCCCCAGCTATATCGGCGACGGCAGCGCGCTCAGCGACCACCATCCCGTGTTTCTGACCCTCATCTACGGCGGATTTATGAAGCTGGGGCTGCTGCTGGGCGACGCAAACATCGGCCAGCTTCTCTACAGCCTGCTGAGCATGGCCGCGCTGGCCGTCTGCTGGGCGTATGCGCTGGTCACGCTGCGGGAGGCGGGGCTGGCGCGCGGCGCGGTGATCGGGCTGGCGCTGTTTGTCGCGCTTTATCCCGTGCTGGCGCTGTATGCGTTCAACATGTGCAAGGATGTGAGCGTCGAGCCGTTTGTGCTGCTCTACGGCACGATGATGTTCCGGCTCTATGCCTCGCACGGGCGGGCGGCGCAAAGCGGCCGCTTCTGCGCGGGGCTGTTCGCCGTTGCGCTGATGATGATGCTCACCCGAAAACCCGCGATGTACGCGCTGTGCTTTGCGGCGCTGTTTCTGCTGCTCGGCTATCCCGGCGTTCGGGCGCGGCTGGCGGGCGCGCTGCTGGGCGCGGCGGCGGTCTTCGCCGTTTTGTATAACGGGCTGCTCCTGCCCGCGCTCGGCGTGATTCCGGGCGAGACGCGGGAGATGCTCTCCGTGCCGTTTCAGCAGACGGCGCGCTGTCTGCTCGCCTATCCCGACGACGTGACGGAATCGGAGCTGCGCGCCGTTTCGGCGGTGCTCGACGTGGAAAACGGCGTGCCGAATTACGATCCCCGGCTGGCCGACGCCGTGAAGGACACGAGCAGCCCCGATCTTTCCGGCAGGCTCGGCCCGTATATGCAGGCGTGGCTGAGCATGGGGATGCGCCACCCCGGCGTCTATCTGGACGCATGGCTGAACATGATCTACGGTTATTTTTATCCGTCGGACAGCAACACCATCGTCTGCCTGACCCTCAATTCGCCGGATGCGGGCGGCGTTGCGCTGCGGCAAAACCCGGCGCTTTCCGACGCGCGCCTGGAGCTGCACAACCGGATTTATTTCACGCTGCGGCGGATTCCGGGCGTCGGCTGGCTGTTTTACGTCGATTCCGTCGTCTGGGTCTTTCTGCTGCTGCTCGCGGCGCTGGTTCTGCGCGACGGGCTTCGCGCCGCCGTGCCGTATATGTTCTTTTTCGGCACGCTGGGCATCTGCCTGCTCTCCCCCAAGAGCGGCGAAATCCGCTATCTGATGCCGATTCTCTACATTCTGCCCGTCATGCTGGGCGCGGCGCTGCTGCCCCCGCGCAAGGAGGAAAAGCCATGAAAACCGAAAGGCGATCCGCCGACGTTCTGCTTTCCGCAGCGATGGCGCTTGTGTTTGGCCTGATTTTTTACACCTTCAACACGCCGCTCGGCCCGAGCATCGGCAGCGACAACGCGATGTATCTGACCCTCGGCACGGCGCTGGCCAGGGGCTACGCGCCGTATACGCAGATTTTTGACCACAAGGGGCCGATGCTCTACCTGCTCCAGATGCTGCCCCAGCTCCTTTCGGGCGGCTACAGCACGCCGGCCGTGTTCATCCAGCAGGTGATCGCGCTGTTCCTGTGCCTGCGCGTCGTCAGCCGCATCGCGCGGACGCTGGGCGCGTACAGCGGCGTGACGCAGCTCTTCTATCTGACGCTGATCGCCTCGCTGGTCGGCGGCGGCAACCTGACGGAGGAATACGCCAGCCTGCCGACGCTTTTGGGCGCGTATGCCGCGCTGCGCGTATTCCTCCGGCCGGATTGGACGAAGCGCCTGTTCGCGCCCGCGCTGCTGATGGGCGTCTGCACGATGGCGGCGTTTCTGCTGCGCGCCAACAACGCCCTGCCGCTGGCCGCGCTGACGCTGGCGCTGGCGCTCTGCCTGCTGGCGAAAAAACAATTCGCGCCGCTCGGGCAATGCGCGGCGGGCTTTGCCGCGGGGCTGGCGCTCTGCGCCCTGCCCGTCGTGATCTGGCTGGCGGCGCGCGGCGCGCTCCGTGCCGCGTGGTACGGTGCCATCGTCCACAACATGCGCTACACCGAAACGGGCGGCACGGGGCGCGTCGCCATGCTGCTGCACAGCCGATACGGGCTGGCGGCCATGCTGATGGCGGCGCTTGCCTGTCTGGGCGCGCTGGCGCTGCGAAAAAAAAGCCCGATGCTGGCGCTGGGCATGGTCGCGGCGGCGGCGGCGGGCGCGCTGGCAGCCTTCCTTTCCCGCAAGTTTTACGATCACTACCTGATTCTCGGCGCGCCGATGGCGGTGCTGGGGCTGGCGGCGGCGCTCGCTGCGATTCAAAAGCCGCGCGCGCGCGCCGTCAGCGCGATTGCGCTGACCTGCTGCTGCGCGCTCTGGCTGGGCATAAACGGCCATGCGGCGAACCGGACGCGCCTTTCCGAGCGCGCGGACTGGGCGCAGTTCACCGCCGACGCGCAGGCGCTGATGGCGCAGGTGCCGCAGGACGAGCGCGACCGCTTCATGGCCTATCGCGTCGAGCCGCGCTGGTATGTCGCGGCCGAGGCGCTGCCGTGCATGCGCTTTTACTTCCTTCAGGAGGTGCTGGCGCAGGCCGATCCCGCGGTGATGGACGAAATCGTTCAGACGTTTGAAACCGACCCGCCGCGCTGGCTGGTGATCTATTACAACCGCGCCTTTAACCCGCCCTACGACGCGCGCGTCGCGGCCATTTTTGAAACGAATTACGAATTTGTGGATGCCGCCGGACAGTACCAGCTTCTCCGGCTGAAGGAGGGATTGCCTTGCGAACCAAACTCCTGAGAAGCGGTTTGGGCTTTTTCGCTTTCGCGGCGGGGATCAGCCTGGTCAACGTGCTGGTTTTCCCCTACGCGCGGGAAAACTACGGCTACGGCCTGATCGGCCTGTGGCTGGCTTATGCGGCGGCGCTGGCGCTGCTGATGCTGGCCGGGCGCGCCGTCAGCCGGATGCGCGCGGACAGGGCGGAACGCGCCGCGCGGGCGCTCGCCCCGGCGTTCACCATGCTGCTGTTCGCCGTTCACCTGCTGATGGGCTATCTGCTGGAATACACGCCCAGCGGCGACAATTTCATGCTCTACAAGAGCTCGCAGATGCTGGCCACGGACGGCAATTTTGACAACTATCCGTATTTTTACCTCTATCTGAGCCGCTTTTCCAACCAGTGGGGCTTCACGCTGATGCTGACCGCCTTTTACAAGCTGATCTTTGCCCTCGGCGTGACGCAGACGTTCTATCCGCTGGTGCTGGTGCAGGCCGTGCTGTATGTCTTCAGCACGCGCGCGACGCTGCGCATCGCCCGTCGTCTCTCCGGCGCGAAGGGCGAACTGATGACGCTGCTGATGCTGGCCTGCTGCCTGCCGATGTACGTCGCCGCCGCCGTGCTGTATACGGATACGTTCTCCGTGCCGTTCATCATGGTGGCGCTGGATCTGGCGCTTCGCATCAAGGATGCGCAAAGCCGGGGGGCGCAGCTCGCGCTGTCCGCAGCCTGCGGCGCGGTGGTGCTGATCGGCTGCCAGATCAAAATGACGGTGCTCATCGCGCTGATGGCGGCCGTGATCGTCTGGCTGCTGGAGATGAAGCCGGGGCGCGCGATGCTCTGCACGGCGCTCTGCGCGGCGATTGTCGGGGGCGGCACGGCGGCGGTTCAGCATTATATGAAAAACGAGGTGCTCGACCCGGAGATGGTCGCGCAGCACCACACGCCTGCAATTCACTGGGTTATGATGTCCATCCCCTCCGGCAACAACCCCTACGGCGGGTTTTCGGGCGATTACGCCATCACATGGGGCATGATGGAGGAGGGCGCGACGCACGAGGAGGTCATGGCCTCCATCTACTCGCGCATGAAGGACAAGATCTATACCCTGCGCTACCCCAACCGGCTGATTTCCGCGGCGCTGCGCAAGGACAGCGCGTTCATGGGCGACGGCACATACGGCATGACCGAAATGCTGGACGACGGCCCCGTTCGGGAAAACGTCGTCTCCTCCTTCGTGCTGGAAGGGCGGAGCCGATACCGCCTGCACATGACGCTCTGCACGGGCGTCTGGCTCGCCCAGTTGACGCTGGCGCTGCTCGCCTGCGTTCGGGATATCCGCCGCTCCGACCCCGCCTCGGGCGCAAAGGCCGGCAGCCTGCGATACATGACGCTGTATGTCGCGTTCTTCGGCGCGGCGCTGTTCCTGATGCTCTGGGAGGCGCGCGGCCGGTATCTCTTCGGCTTTGTCGCGGTGCTGCTGCTGCTCGCGGCGCACGGCGCGCTCCGGACAGAGGAGGGGATGTAAATGCAAGGCATTCAAACTCCGCCGCCCCGCGCGAAGCGCGGCGTTCTCCGCGCGCTTCTTTTGATCGGCATGGGGCTGATGATCCCGTGCTATCTGTTCACCGTGGGCAACGTGGCGCTTTCCCCGTGGCCGCTCTATGAGCGAAACCGTCTGGCGCTGGCGATTCTGACGCCACTGTGCCTCGCGCTGCTGCTCCTGCTTCGCCGCGCCGCAAAAGCGGCCTGCTTTGAGCGGCACGAGCGCGCGGTGCTGCTCGGCTTCGCCGCGTTCTATTTCGCCGCGCAGATGATTTCGGCCTTTGCGCTCCGCTTCACCCCAATGACGGATCTGGAGCAGTGCGTCTCGGCGGCGCGCCGCCTGCTGGACGCGAATCAGCCCGGCCTCTCCGAGCGTTCGCTGATCTACCTCGGCCGCAACCCGCACAACATGGGCGTCATTTATCTCTTCTGCGCCATCTTCCGCGCGGCCGATCTGCTGGGCGCGGATCAGCTTCTCTGCGCGGCGCTGGTTTGCAGCCTGCTGTTCACGGCCGGCCTGCTCTGCGCCGCGCGGCTTTGCAGGCGTTTGGGCGGCGCGCAGGCGCAGGCGCGGGCGTTGCTGCTGTTTGCCACCTGCCTGCCGTTTCTCTACTGCACCTCTGAGCTGTACACCGACGTGTTCTCCCTCGCGTTTTCGCCGATGATCCTCCTCGCCTATTTCAAGGCGCGGGACGCGGAAAGCCTGCGGGCGCGGGCGGGTCACGCCCTGCTGTTCGCGCTGAGCGCATTTTTCGGCGCGCAGCTCCGCTTCACCACGGTGATCGCGGCGATTGCCTGCCTGATTGCGGCGCTGTTTGAAAAGCGTGTGAAGCTGACGGCGATTCTGGCGGTGCCGCTGGCGCTGTGCTTCGCCCTCGGCGGCGCGGCGATACAGGCCGAAAATGAAAAGCACCTCGGCGCGGAGAACATCCGAAACAACAAGCTGCCCGTGCTGCATTTCGTCTTGATGGGTCTGCCGGTGCAGAGCGACGAGGGCTACGGCCAATACGGCGACGGCGGCTGGCTGATTTTCACCACCTCGTTTGACAGCCCGCAGGCGCGCGACGCGGCGCTCCGGCAGAAATTCATCGACCGCGCCTATACGCTGGCGCATCACCCGAATATGCTGCTCAGCTCCCTGAGCCGGAAAAACCTCTCCACCTTCGGCCGGGGCACGTTCGAGCTGAACGAAATCTTCGAGGCCGACGAGCACGAGCCGAACAACGCCCTCAAGCAGGTCGTGTTCGCTCAGGGGCGCTGGAACCGGGCGTACACGCATCTGGCGACGGCGCTGTTTCTGGCGCAGATGCTGCTGGCCTGCATGGCCTGCGCGCAGGCGGTGCACAGGCGCGACACGAGCGCCGCGCCGCTGTTTCTGACGCTGCTGGGTGCGTTTCTGTTCCTGTGCATCTGGGAAACGCGGGCGCGCTATTTCTTCCAGTTTATGATGGTTCTGCTCTGTGCGGGCGCGATGTTCGCCCCCAAACGCGCCGATTGAATCTTTTAGGCGGCTCGATTTGGCCGCTTATCCACACCTTTTCCACAGTTATCCCCATCTTGTCAACAAACTTATCCACAAAATCCGCCGAATCGTCTGATGTTTTCCCCGAAAAGCCCGAACGTGTCCCGCACCCTTGCGATGGATAACGTCCGGGCTTTTCTTCTTTTGGGAGGCCGTCTGCGCGCGGTTTATGCACAGGCTTTCCACAGGTTTTCCCACATTATCCACAGCGTCGTCCACAAGTTATCCACACGCCGTTTTGACGGCCTTTGAAGTCATACCAAAAGCGCCCGCGATCCGGCTTTTCACCGTCTCGCGGGCGCTGCGTTTATTCAATCATGGTTTTGAAGCCGCCGTCAGGAATCGACCTCGATCAGGTTAATCATCACGACCGGGCGGCGCTTGGTGCGCTCATAGAGGAAGGAGCGGAGCTGACCCTGAAGCTGGCCGGAGGAAACCGCCTCCTGCACCTTCTTGCCGCTGGCCGCGATGCGGGCGACCGCGTTGGCCGCGTGCTGGCGGCAGGCCGCCTCGATCTTGACATGCTCGCTGTCGTAGAGGAAGCCCATCGCGCTGACCACGGGCTGCGCCATCATCGCGCCGGTCTTCCGGTTGACGGCCAGCGAAATCGCCACCACGCCGTCGTCGGAGAGCAGCTTGCGCTCGCGGAGCACGCTGTTATCCACCTCGCCGACGGAAGCGCCGTCGATGAGCACCGCGTCGCCGTTGGTGAAGCCGGTCACGCGCGCCGAGCCCTTGGAAATCTCAAAGATATCGCCGTTGGCCAGAATGAAGATGTTTTCAAACGGCACGCCCAGCTTGTGCGCCAGCTCCGCGTGCTGATAGAGCATGCGGGTTTCGCCGTGCGCCGGGATGAAGAACTTCGGGCGGACGAGCGCGTGCACCAGCTTGATCTCCTCCTGAGAGGCGTGGCCGGAAACGTGCACATCCGCCAGCGCGGAATAATACACCTTCGCGCCGCGGCGGTAAAGCTCGTTGATGACCTTGTAAATCGGCTTCTCGTTGCCCGGAATCGGGGTCGCGGAGATGATGACGGTATCGCCCGGCTGAATCTCGATTTCACGGTGGTTGGAGAACGCGATGCGGGTCAGCGCGCTCATCGGCTCACCCTGAGAGCCGGTGGAGATGATCACGACCTGCTCCGGCGGGTAGTTGTCCACCTGAGAGATTTCGATCAGCGTATCCGGCTTTTTCTGAATGTAGCCCAGATTGTTGGCCGCGTTGAACACGTTGAGCATGCTGCGGCCGACCAGCGCGACCTTGCGGCCATGGCGCTCGGCGGCGGTGAAAATCTGCTGCAAACGGGAGACGTTCGAGGAGAACGTCGCCACGAAGATGCGCCCCTTCGCGTCCTTGAACATATCGGCCATGGATTCGCCGACGTGGCGCTCGCTCTTGGAGAAGCCCGGCACCTCGATGTTCGTGGATTCGCAGACGAAGAGCAGCACGCCCTCGCGGCCGATCTGCGCGATGCGCTGGAGATCCATGATCGCGCCGTTGATCGGGGTATAGTCGATCTTGAAGTCGCCGGAGTGCATGATGATGCCGATCGGCGTGCGGATGGCGAACATGAACGCATCCGCGATGGAGTGGTTCACATGGATGAACTCCACGGCGAAGCAGCCCGAGCGGATGGTTTCGCCCGCCTCGACGACGTGCAGCTCGCAGCTCTTGGTCAGCCCCGGCACGCGGTCATCCAGCTTATACTTGAGCAGCTCGATGGTCATGCGGCCGCCGTAGACCGGCGCGCGGAATTCGCGCAGCAGGTAGGGCAGGCCGCCGATGTGATCCTCGTGGCCGTGGGTGATGAAGATGCCGCGCACACGGTCTCGGTTTTGGAGCACGTAGGTGAAATCCGGAATCACCGCGTCCACGCCCGGCATGGTTTCATCCGGGAAGATCTGGCCGCAATCGACGATGATGATGTCATTGCCGTATTCGTAGGCCGTCATGTTCTTGCCGATTTCGCACATGCCGCCCAGCGGGATCATGCGCAGGGTCGCGCGGCTGGGGTGTTCGCTGGCGCGGGAGCGCATCGTCGGCGGCTTTTTGCCGACCCATTGCAGCGTCTGGGAGATGCAGGGCTTCTCCTCCAGGGTGACCGGCGCGACGATGCGGCGGCGCATGCCCGTCTTCGGGCGCTCGGCCTGATGGGCGTTCGCGCTGCGCGGGCGCTCCGCCTGGGCATTGTTGCTTACGCGCTGGCGCGGCGGATTGCGGCGCGGCTGCGCGGGCTTGGCAGCCTGCTGCGGCGCGGCCGTGTTCGCGCTGCCT
>ENA-OQRB01002150-OQRB01002150.1-human-gut-metagenome-genome-assembly--contig:-NODE-2150-length-10141-cov-7.337696_pt1 | contig 10141 bp, 8 predicted proteins | sample MGYA00243235_ERZ505100 | MGnify/ENA primary metagenome ERZ505100 (study PRJEB26097, sample SAMN02712145) | human gut metagenome | biome: Gut microbiome | host: Homo sapiens | place: Denmark: Copenhagen...
ATTTTTATTGTAAAGGTAATGCTGTACTTATAAATTATGTAGAATCTATAAAAGATAGTGTAGTGGAGGACTGCGCTGTCTTTTATTTTGCAGAAAATTAGTCAAGAGGGAAAATATTGTGACAGAAAACCTTATAAAAAACCACAATATGTTTTCGAAAAACGAATTTCGCCAATTTATATATGAATTTCGTCATTTTAGAAAATTTTGCAATAAATATGATATTATTCAAATACAAATGATGAAAAAAAAGATATAGAGCTATTGTAGCTTATATGATGAAGTGACTGGTATATTTTTTGCTTAATTATATAAAAAATATGGAGAAATATATTATTATGAAAAAAGTAAATAAATTTAAATTACTGGCAGCAGGGCTATTGATAGGAGTTGCTTTTTGGCTGTTAGGATCCGATTTCTTTACATTCATGATATGGTGGGAAATTTTATGGATTCTTGGATTGGTATTTATGCCGATAACGGCTCAGATATTCAAAGGTTTTGATGATAATGGATGGATGTATTCAAAGGTTATAGCAATAGTGATATGCGGATATGGAGTATGGATTTTGACTTCTATAAAAGTGGTTCACTTTACCACATTGAGTTCTGTCGTAATTACTACCTTATGTGGGGGGAGCAGTATTGCTTATGGAATATATGGAAAACAAAGAAAGATTTTTCCGTGGAAACATAAGGAACTTGTTTATTGGGAAGAAGTGATTTTCTTTGTTGTATTTCTTTTATGGACATATATGGCAGGATTTCATCCGGCAGCTCATGGAACTGAAAAATATATGGATTTTGGTTTTATGAAGTCTATGATGCATAGCACAACACTTCCGTCAGAAGATATGTGGTATGCTGGCAAAGCTTTTAACTACTATTATGGTGGTCAATATTTTGCGGTGTTTCTTACGAAACTTACAGGAACAAAGGTAGAGATTACATACAATCTTATGCGTACCATGATAGCTGCATTTGCGTTTGTATTGCCATTTAGTCTTGTGCGTCAGATGCTTAAGGATAAATTAGGTAAAAGGGGAAGAGCATGGATAACAGATTTTGGAGGTATTTTAGCAGGTTTATCTGTATCCATGAGTGGAAACCTTCATTATATTATATATGGAAAAATTTTTACATTACTGGGGATAAGAGAAGATTACTGGTTTCCAAGCACAACACGATTTATAGGATTTGATCCACCTGTGACAGGGGACGAGACAATTCATGAATTTCCTTCATATTCTTTTGTTCTTGGGGATTTACATGCGCATGTGATTAATGTGTTTTTTGTTTTGGCAGTATTGGGGATTTTATATGCATGGATAAAAAGAAATTCCGGTAAAAGCTGGAAACAGAAAGAGATATTTCTGCTGGGACTGTTCCTTGGAATTTTCCTGTTTTCAAATACATGGGATTTTATGATTTATTATGTTGTAATATGTGGAACACTGTTTTTTGGAAATTTGAAGAGATATCTTAATTCTACAGATATGAGAACCGGTATAAAATGGAGCGTTGTGCAATGGATAGAACTTCTGCTGACTGCTGTGTTGATTTCGTTACCATTCCATTTACAGTTTAAAAGCGTTATGGTACAGGGAATCGGAATAGTGAAAATTCATACGGCGTTTTATCAGTTTTGTGTATTATGGGCTTTTCCATTGCTTATATGTGGATTATTTGTCGTATCTACGCTGATAAAAAATAGAAATTTTACAAATAAAAAAACCAGGAATTTATTTTACAAAATTAATGTTTCTGATTTATACGGAGTTGTACTTTCTCTTTGTGCAATGGGACTAATATTGATTCCGGAAATCGTTTATGTAAGAGATATCTATGAAAAAACAGCACCAAGAGCAAATACTATGTTTAAGCTGACTTATCAGGCATATATACTTTTTGCACTTATGATGTCGTATATTTTGGTATTTTTTGTGGCAGACAGAATAAAAATTTTGCAAGAAACTAAATTGGATAATAGATATGAGAAAAAGGTAAGATTATCAAAAGTGCAGATAACCGTTGGGGGAATGGCAATAATACTTCTTATATCTACCTGTGGATATTTCATAAATGCTACAACAAATTGGTTTACAGGTTTTCCTCTGAAAAATAAATACCAAACTCTCAATGCAACTGCTTATCTAGAAAATGCCATTCCTGAAGATGCGGCAGCAATACGATGGCTGAATAAAAATATAACAGGTCAGCCAACTGTTCTTGAAGCTTGCGGCGACAGTTATAAAGACTATGACAACCGGGTTTCTGCTATGACAGGATTGCCGACGGTATTAGGATGGTATGTTCATGAATGGTTATGGCGAAATAATCTTGATGAAGAAAACAAAAGAAGAACAGACGTGGAAACTATTTATACTTCAACAGATAAAAAAGAAGTACAGGAACTGCTTGATAAATATGAGGTGAATTATATTTTTATTGGAAGCTGTGAATATCAAAAATATGAAGGGGTTAATGTAGCACTTTTAAGTTCATTGGGAGAAATAGTTTTTAAAGAGGAAAATACAATGATTGTGAAGCTGTAATAAAACAGATTTCAAAAAGAAAACAGTCACATATTTGAGTGAATATCTTAATTCATCAGATGTAAGTGACTGTTTCTTTTTATTGCTATTTTTGAGGTAACTGTTTTGGGCAGATGATTACAGCATACTTATACTGTCGCTATTATAACGGCTATATTTAGCTTCCTCATATCTGATCATGCAGATAAAAGCGGGTTCAATATCTTTTACTGTTTGTGCAACATTACAGAAATATTGGAGAGGAATTGTGGCAAAAAACCTTATAAAAAACACACTATGTTTTGAAAAAACGAATTTCGCCAATTTATATATGAATTTCGCTGTTTCATAAAATTTTGCGACGAATGTGTTATCATTTAAATATAAGTAAGAAGAACTGAAATGTATCTGAAGAAAGGAGAAGTATCAAATGAAACATAGCAGAAGCAAAAACGCAGTGTTATTGATGATTATCTTTATTTGTAGTATTTGTTTGAATAATGTGTGGGCTCGTGAAACAGGGACGATGGATCAACTGGAAAAAGAGAATCCGGATGATGTAGATAAAATGAATAAAGTATTATATTATTATAATACTTTATTTTTTGAAAACTATACGGAAGAAGAATTGAAACAGCAGGAGAAATTTCAGAAAAGTATTCATTTATTGAATGAATTATATTTTGAATATGGATCTTTAGAAAATATTCCGATTTTGCCTTTTGACCCGGAAAATATCAGGGAGGGTGATTCATTATTTACGGAAGTTGTTGCTGTGATAAATACAGAAAATAATGAGACATATTTTGTAACGGAAAATGATGATATGAAGTTGTTAAAAAAATGTTTGGAAAAATTACAATATTACAATGGAAACTCTGTTACAAAATCAAATGAAGAACTAACGGAAGCAATAAAGAACTTTCAGAAAGAAGAAGGATTAACAATTGATGGAATAGCTGGAAACGAGGTATGGAGGAAAATAGATATTTTGATGCTGAACAAAGTGATTGAAGATGATTGAAAAAGATAATCATATTATGTTGGAGGTGATTCCGATATTCCTGCATGGAATACGTATTAATTTTTAACGGAATTAAGTAAGTATGTTAGCCCACTTCTTCGGAGAAGTGTTTCTATGGGGAGGATAGAAAGCCCTACAGCGTAAGTATGGCTTCCATGGATACAATGGGTATGAGTATGTTCTCCCCATGAGTAGAATCTGCTAAAGAGAATAAAAACCTAAAATTTCGCGTACTGAAGGAGAATATCAAGAAAAATTTGGAACAACTGATGAAAGTGGAAATTTTGTTCCGGCAAAACCAGGTTCTTTTGGAGAATTGATAAGTTAAAAGAAAACAGTCACATAACTGAAAGAATATATTGATATTCATTGGATACATGTGACTGTTTCTTTTTATTTTTTATGAGGTGACATCTCGTTCAATTCTAACTGCTGTCTGGTAATTCCTGCAATTGAGGCAGGTAAATCTGATTGATTTGGTTAAATTACAGAGCACTTACTCCGTCATCATCATAACGGTCATATTCAGCTCCCTCATATCCGATCATTCGGAGCGTAGCAGGATCGATATCCTTTACTGTCTGTGCAACATCAGCAACCGGGATTACTTTTCCCTTGCGGATGAACAGTGGAACTTCATTCAGGGCAACTTCTACATAGTGATGTCCTTTTTCAAGGATTTCCTGAGAGATGGTTCCATCAGGAAGGAATTTGACGAACATCATTTCCTCCGGCAGATATACGTAGCGGCCTTTTGCGTTCTGAGTATAAACAGGTGCGATCATGATCTCGTTTCCAAGGAGAAGCTGATCCTCTACCTGAGTTGCGAAGGCATCATCTGTGTAATCAAAGGCCAGCGGGCGGAACATCATATCATCGTTTAATGCAGCTTTCATGTATTCACTGTACAGGTATGGGACAAGACGATATCTGACACCGATTACATGACGGAAGTCTTCGATATTCTCGAACTGGTAAGCTTCCTGTTCTCTGGTTCCAAGTGCGGAGTGGTTTCTCATAAGTGGTGTGAATACGCCAAGTGCCAGCCAGCGAAGTACCAGATCACGTGTTGTATCTGCACCGAATCCGCCAAGGTCTGCTCCTGTGTAAAGGAAACCGCACATATTCAGGGATGGAAGCATCTTTAAGTTCAGAAGGATGTGTGACCACCAAGATTTATTGTCTCCCATCCAGATTCCGCCGTATCTGTGCATTCCCACATAAGAGGAACGGGAGAACATCAGGAAACGTTTGCCAGGTGCGATTTTTTCAAATGCTTCACCTGCTGCACGGGTCATGTTATAGCCAAACAGGTTATGTACCTTGTCGTGGCGGATTTTCTGACCGTTTACAGTGTGATAGAAGCGTTTGTAATCTTCCGGATTGTTTGCAAGGGCGTTTACTTTATCACCGAGTGTAAATCCAGGTGCTTCTTCCTTGTCCATGAAGTTGTCTTTGATGTATTCTTTTAATTCAGCAACGCCTTCCGGTGTACAGAACATTGCAGGTTCGTTCATGTCATTCCAGAAACCGTCGATTCCTTTGGAAATGAGACGTTCGTATTTCTGTCCGAACCATGCTCTGGCATCTGCGTTCAGGACATCCGGGAAATGAGTCCAGCCTGGCCATACAGCGGAAACGAAATCACTGCCGTCTTCACGTTTGCAGAAGTAGTTCTTCTCAACGCCTTCTTCATAAACATCATAGCCAGCCTCTACTTTGACACCAGCATCGATGATCGGGACAAGGTGGATACCTTTTTCTTTCATTTCATTGACATAGGCCTCAAAGTCAGGGAAGTTTTCCTGATTGACTGTGAAATCTTTGTAGTCTTCCATGTAATCGATATCCATGTATACCATATCGATCGGAATATTGTTTTCACGATATCCGTCAGCGGCTTTTCTGAAATCGTCAGCAGTTGTATATCCCCAGCGGCTCTGACCGAAACCAAATGCGAATTTAGGCGGGATATAGCTTCTTCCGATGATTTTGCGGAACTGTTTTACGATATCGTAAGGGGTTTCACCCTCGATCACATACAGATAAAGGTCTGCATCCTCACAGGTGATCTTTAACTGGGAAGAGAGTGTGTAACCGATATCAAACTTCAGTTTTCCTGGATAATCAACGAAGAGACCGAAAGTCTGTTTTCCGGAGATTACGAGGAAGTTGTGTGCTCCATAGAGGGAGATTTTATCTTCTGTATGGTTTGGCTGGTCGGAACAGTTGCTTTCATAAACGTATCCACGTTTGTTGATTCCGCGGTTTGATTCGCCCAGACCATAGACAACATCGTTGTCATCCATGTCATAAGTAAAAGAGAAGCCGTTCTCTGTGGAGATAGTTCCGTATGCAGGAGTTCCCTCAGAAGCCGGGATAGAAGTTACGATGGCATCGGTTTCAAATGGGGTCCCGTAAGTATATTTCTGAATCATTTTGTCATGTCCTCCTTAGGTTGAAAATGGTCAAGCGGATAAAATCATCCGCTTTGCTACGCGGCGCTACACCGAATAACTGAAACGCTTAAGTACTGTTAGAAAATACACAGGTGTTTTCCTTGATTTCATATTTACAATAATAGAGGTTTGGGTGAGGAAATGCTACTGAAATTATGACAAATTTATACGTTATTTTGACTTTTGCTCAAACTGTGAAGCAGTGATATGGGTATGGCAAGCAGTGGAGCGGCTGATCGTATCTGTTTGCGCTGTTAACTTATTGTGCTTTAATGCTTTATCTTAATAGAATTTTTCTGTACATACGGTGAAAAAAGTGCTAAACTGTTATTATTACACGAAAGAAAGGTTTATTTAACATGCTTCAGACAATTGAATCCATCAATAACGTCGTAAATAATTTTATCTGGGGTGTCCCGGCTATGATCTGTATTATCGGCGTAGGGCTTTACCTGAGCCTGCGGACCGGTTTTGTCCAGATCCGCAAATTCCCGTATGCGCTTAAAACCACACTGGGAAGAATTTTTAAGAAAAAAGAGGCCTCTGACGGTTCCATGACACCTTTCCAGGCAGTCTGTACTGCGTTGGCAGGTACAGTAGGTACTGGAAATATCGCCGGTGTTGCCGGAGCTATCGCCATCGGCGGACCGGGAGCTGTATTCTGGATGTGGGTTTCCGCGCTCCTTGGAATGTGCACGAAATTTACAGAGGTTACCTTAGCAGTACATTTCCGTGAGAGAAACAGACATGGGGATTATGTAGGCGGACCTATGTATTATATTAAGAATGGTCTGGGAAAGAATTGGAGATTTCTTGCAGTTCTTTATTCTGCATTCGGTGTACTGACTGTATTTGGAACAGGTAATGCTACTCAGGTAAATACCATTACAACAGCAATTGATACAGCTCTTATTAACTTCAATGTGATTTCAGAGTCTTCCACAGGCAGACTGAATCTGATCCTTGGAATTGTGATCACGCTGCTGGTTGGTATGGTACTGCTGGGTGGTATCAAGCGAATCGGAAGTGTTTCCGAGAAGCTGGTGCCCTTTATGGCATTGTTTTATATTGTACTTGCATTAGGTGTTGTAATCTTAAATATCGGAAGAGTTCCGGCAGTTTTCCATGATATTGTTTATGGAGCCTTTAATCCGTCAGCAGTGACAGGCGGTGTGATCGGAAGCTTTTTCCTCAGTATGAAAAAGGGTGTTTCCAGAGGTATTTTCTCCAATGAAGCCGGACTTGGTACAGGGTCTATCGCTCATGCCTGTGCAGATACAAGCAAGCCTGTAAAACAGGGTATGTTTGGTATCTTTGAGGTATTTGCAGATACAATCGTGATCTGTACTCTGACAGCACTTGTGATCCTTGTAAGCGGCGTGCCGGTAAATTACGGTGCAGCGGCAGGTGCAGAACTTACAATTTCCGGATTTACTGCTACATACGGAGGCTGGGTTTCTATCTTTACGGCAGTTGCCATGTGTTGCTTTGCGTTCTCAACGATTATCGGATGGGGACTTTACGGAGCACGCTGTATTGAATTCTTATTCTCTGCAAAAGTTATCCGCCCATTTATGATTGCCTATTCATTAGTGGCAATCCTTGGTGCAACTGTAAATCTGGGACTTCTCTGGAGCATTGCTGAGACATTCAACGGTCTCATGGCAATCCCCAACTTAATTGGTGTATTCCTGCTTTCAGGAACCGCCATTACACTTACAAAAGAGTATTTCGCACAGAAGAAATAACAATAATAGCCCGGAGAGTTATTTTCCGGGCTATTGTTTTATCAAAAGGTAAAAAGGAGAATAATAACAATGATTCCAATCGCACATATAGAAAATGATTTTCCAACCAAATTCGGTATTCCCAGGCAGAGTGGCCGTGTAGGGGCGCTTAAAGCGAGAATTGTATTCGAGCCGGAATATCGAAATGTGGATGCCTGCCGTGGTCTGGAGGAGTTTAGTCATATCTGGCTGATCTGGGAGTTTTCGGAGGCAAAGAGGACAAAGTGGTCACCGACTGTCCGCCCGCCCAGACTTGGGGGAAATGTGAGAAAAGGAGTTTTTGCCACAAGATCTCCCTTCCGTCCCAATTCCATAGGATTATCCTGTGTGAAGCTTGAGAAAGTAGCTCTGGATGAGCCGGACAGCCCTGTACTTTATGTAGAAGGTGCAGATCTGATGAATGGAACACCGATTTTCGATATTAAACCATATATTCCTTATGCGGATTGCCATCCGGAAGCAACAGGAAGTTTTACCGAATATTCCAAAGATCATCATCTGAATGTAGAATTTCCCCAGGAGCTTCTGGAAAGAATACCCGGGGAAAGCAGAGAGGCTCTGATCGCAGTGCTTGCGGATGATCCCCGTCCTGCTTATCAGAATGATCCGGAACGGTCTTACGGAATGCCTTTTGGCGAGAAGGATATTCATTTTCGGGTGGATGGAGATATCCTTCGTGTTTATAATGTGACAGAATTTGTAAAAAAACAGCAGGAATCTTCGGCAGATTGTGGAAAATAACCATTTTCGGATATTTCTGTAAGAAAGGCTTGCAAAATTGGCGTTTATTCAATACAATATTAAACAGACTTTATGTTGGTAGAGTGACAAAGACTGATGGGAGATCGGTCTGAAAATATTTAGTGACATATGAGGAGCAGGAAAAATGAAGAAAATTGTTAAATTCGGAGGAAGTTCTCTGGCAAATGCAGAACAGTTTCAGAAAGTAGGGGAGATCATCAGAAGTGATGAGAGCAGACGTTATGTGGTTCCGTCCGCTCCCGGAAAGAGATTTGACGGAGATACAAAGGTTACAGATTTACTTTATAAATGTTATAATACTGCAGTTGAAGGGGAAGATTTCATCCCGATTCTGCAGGAGATCAAGGGAAGATATTATGAGATTATCCGCGGACTGAACCTTGATCTTTCTCTGGAAGATGAATTTGCTCAGATCGAAGCTGATTTCAAGGCACAGGCAGGCACAGACTATGCAGCATCCAGAGGAGAATTTCTCAATGGTAAGGTGATGGCAGCATATCTGGGTTATGAATTTGTTGATGCAGCAGATGTGATCCGTTTTGATAAGAACGGAAATCTGGATGCCGAGAAGACAGACAGACTTCTGTCCAAAAAGCTGGCAAAATGTGAACATGCCGTTATCCCTGGATTTTATGGCGCTGGTGAAGATGGAAAAGTTAAAACTTTCTCCAGAGGAGGTTCTGATGTAACCGGTTCTCTTGTGGCAAAGGCTATTAAGGCAGACCTCTATGAAAACTGGACAGATGTTTCCGGTTTCCTGGTAACAGACCCACGTATTGTTAAAAATCCGGAAGTGATTGAGAGCATTACCTACAGAGAACTCAGAGAGCTTTCTTATATGGGTGCAACTGTTCTTCATGAAGATGCGATCTTCCCGGTTCGTAAAGAGGGAATTCCGATCAATATCAAAAACACAAACAGACCGGAAGACAAGGGTACTTTTATTGTTGAGAGCACATGCAAGAAACCGAAATTTACAATCACAGGTATTGCAGGTAAGAAGGGATTCTGTTCTATCAATATTGAGAAATCCATGATGAACAGTGAGGTTGGTTTCGGACGTAAGGTACTTCAGGTATTCGAAGATCAGGGAATCAGCTTTGAGCACGTTCCATCAGGAATCGATACAATGACTGTATATGTACATCAGGATGAATTCGAAGAAAAGGAACAGCAGGTAATTGCCGGAATTCATCGTGCAGTACAGCCGGATTTCGTAGAAATGGAATCTGATCTTGCGCTGATCGCTGTTGTAGGACGTGGTATGAAATCCACCAGAGGTACAGCAGGAAGAATCTTCTCAGCACTTGCCCATGCAAATGTAAATGTGAAGATGATCGACCAGGGTTCCAGTGAGCTGAATATCATTATCGGTGTGGAGAACAGAGATTTTGAGACTGCAGTAAAGGCTATTTATGATATCTTTGTAATTACTCAGATCTAATTGAGAATTGCAGGAGCTCCTTCACAGCGGAGCAATTGGTGGATATGATTTTTACCAATTATAAGATAAACAAAATAATGGGCCGTCAGAAATCAGCATAGAGATTTCTGACGGCTTTTTAACCGAATCAA
>ENA-OQRB01002154-OQRB01002154.1-human-gut-metagenome-genome-assembly--contig:-NODE-2154-length-10115-cov-2.977535_pt1 | contig 10115 bp, 6 predicted proteins | sample MGYA00243235_ERZ505100 | MGnify/ENA primary metagenome ERZ505100 (study PRJEB26097, sample SAMN02712145) | human gut metagenome | biome: Gut microbiome | host: Homo sapiens | place: Denmark: Copenhagen...
AGATAAGATTCAAAATAAATTTAATACACAAAAGCTTTTGGCAGATGATAAAAGTATACCAGTATTTACTTTTGGAGATTTAAAAAATGATGCAGGTATTATAGGAGCTACATTATTTTAATAAAACTCGACAAAAATATTTCAAAATTTGCAAAAAAACATAATATATATAAAGATCTGAAAGGAGGAGTGAATTTTGAAATTAAAAGATAAAAAGATAGGATATGTACTTACAGGATCATTTTGTACATTTAGCAAAACGATTCCAGTTATAAAGGAACTAGTAAAAAATGAAGCAAAAGTAATTCCAATAATGTCATATAATAGTTATAATTTTGACACAAAGTTTGGAAAAGCACAAGATTTTATTAGTGAAATAGAAAAAATTACAGGAAAAAAAATAATAAATACAATACAAGAAGCAGAACCAATTGGGCCTAAAAAGATGACAGATATAATGGTAATAGCACCATGTTCAGGAAATACCATATCGAAACTTGCATGTGATATTATAGATACACCAGCGACTATGGCAGCAAAATCACATTTAAGAAATAATAGGCCATTAGTTATTGCTGTATCAACAAATAATGGCTTGGGGTCAAATGCTGAAAATATAGGTAAATTATTATACAGAAGAAATTATTATTTTGTTCCTTTTAAGCAAGATAATCCAATAACAAAACCACGTTCAATTGTTGCGGATTTTAATATGATAATCAAAACAGTCGAATTTGCATTAGATGGAGAACAAATAAGTCCAATAATATGATTAGTACTTTTTTGATATGTTATAACTTTATGAAAGGATGAAAAAAATGGAAAAAAAATCGTTGAAAATAATGGGAATATCAATATGGAGAATTTTAGCATATTTTATAATATATAGTTTTTTTGGATATGTAATAGAAACTCTATTTGGAATAGCAACTAAAGGAGTATGGGAAAGTAGGCAAAGTTTTTTATATGGGCCATTTTGTGCAATATATGGTCTTGGAGCTTGCATTATGATAATGTTTTTATATAGATATGGAAAAAAATATAATGCACTATTTTTAGGCGGATTTATAATAGGATCAGTAATAGAATATTTAGTAAGTTTGATAGGAGAAATGATATTAGGAGTAAAATGGTGGGATTATTCTGATATGCCAAATCGCCAAGTGATTCAGTATAGATATTTCCCTCATTGGAACAGTATTTTTTCAGTTTGTAATCATACTTTGCATCATTTAAGCTTGCATTGATGCTCTTATGAAGAAGCAATAACGCACCGATGCTATTTCTCCAACGTCTGAAATCGTCTTGGTCAGAATATTCCGCGGTAAACCATTCATAATGGTCTGTAATAATGTGCTCAATCTCAAATGGATTCTTTGTTTGAGTGTTCATGTAATTGCAGTAGTTTGATGCAACACCAGTCTGTTCTTCAATATATCCAGTAATACGCGCAAGGATATTCTTGATATATTTCTTAGTAAAACTGTTCAGTCTTAAATCACTTAATGCTGCTGCCGGGTCAAATGCGAGATTGATATACTGCTGTTCTAATTTCTGTTTCAATGTAGAAATATCTGTCATGCGGATATCCTTCGTTACATTAAAAACAAAGTTTTTGATTGTACTGTAATCAACAGAGCGATAATTGGTTACTCTGGATACAATTAGCACATCTATAAATCTAGCCGCCAGATTAATCTTCTCAACGATTACCGGCCATGAATCCTCATAGCATACAGGAGCCAATAAAAGCTGTGGCTGTAACGTGAAATTAATCTGAGCATTGTAATATACATATTTTGTTTCTTCAGCAAAGGTTGTTTCTGCCTGACGAATACGTTCATAAACCTCTGCGAATTTTGCAAATTTCTTTATAAACAATTCAAAGTCGTCGGAACCATTAAGTCCCAGCTTATCACGTTCATCTCGTACCCATTTGTGGAAGGAACCGCCGATGATATCAAAATCCTTATTTACTGCACCAGCTTTTGTTTCACGAATTGTTTCTGCATAGTGAGCTCTCAACCATGCCTTAATAAAGGTCTCATCGCCTTTATCATCGTCCTTCTTCAAAGTAAGAACTTTTTCTTTCCAAAGGCCATTCATTTTTTCTCGTATAGAGTCAGATTTTATCTCCGAAAGCAAATAGCCCTTCAACATTTCGGTGGATGTCAAACTCAAACCACGGTCATTCATTGTAACGAATATCTTATGAGCGTCCTGTTCTGTTGTTGCTACAATCTCAATAAAGAATACTTTTTCTGCAACCCAATCGCAAAAATGCAGCAACATATCATCTGTAATGTCTGCCGGGAAAACATCCTGAATATCTTGATAACGACCATATAGATTTTTTACGGACTCGCCAGCACCAGTAATATCAAAGTCTGTATCGTTGAAAATTGCATTCATACAATCCTGCCGGTCATCGACATTGATATTAAAAGACTTCGAGCCAAAGGACTCAGAGAAAATCATGGTTTCAATCATGTTATAACTCTGACCGATGCTCTTTAATCTGTTATTAAGATACATCAGTAGCAATGTCAAAGATGAGAATCTTTGCTGACCATCGATAATAGCATTCTCCCTACCAGCTAATACAATGGAACCCATAAAATACGCTCCATAATCAGCAACTGCTAGCCTAGAATCTCCAGGATGATAATACTCTAAAAATTCCGAAGTTAAATCGTCTATCAGTTCTTCAATATGCTTTCTCTGCCACATATACTCACGCTGATAGTAGTGAATTGAGTATTTTGTATTCTGCAAAAGCTGCTTGAGATTCTTTGGTGAACCTTCTATCTTTTTCATTAGTCTTCCTCCTCCAGAAACAGTTTCGGAGCATTGAATCTAATACTTGCTGCTTCTGTCATCACACTTGTATTGCCACAATTCAACAAAGATAAGCGTAATCTTAACTCATCTGTGCTTCCATCATGGACCACATACTCGTTCTTATGTTTTTTGATAAAAGTTGCTGACTCTCTTGAAAAGCCATTTCGCTGCAATAAAATCGTTAATGGATTCGTAGTTCCAAACTCGACATATTCATACCAGTTATTATCAAACTCATCAACACCATGAATCTTTTTATATTCGTTAGAGAACCTCAAAAAATAGTTTGAAATGCTAAAAAGCACAATGTTTTCAATGGCTTCTAGCGTATCCGCAAACACCACATTCCTGTGTTCCTTCGAGTTATCATTATAAATAGTTGGCGGCTGGTATGCTGACACTCTAAAATTTTCCGGATGCTGCTTATGATAATCTATTGCTCTTTGCATAATATAACTCAGTCCAGAACCTTCCATCCATTGAGAAAGTATTACTGCATACCATTTTCTCTTTGATTCGTTTCCAAGTGTCGATTTCTCGTAAATAGACCAGTCAAATATTTTTGAGAGCTTGTTGAAAAAATCAATGATGTCATCATATTTGAAGCCATTTTTAGAAGGTGGATATTCCAACCCGTTCTTAATAGCTATAATTAGCCTCTTGGTCTGGTCTACAGAAGTATTAATATCATCATCCGGCAATGTTGGTGAACTATTGAACTTTTCTCTAATCTGTTGCTCATCCTCTACTGTTAAGAAATCTGAAAACTCCCTATGTACAAGGCTATCACGTTCTGCCATAATATCTCTTAAAAGAATAAGACCAAACTTACGCATCATTACATAGGATTCTTCCGATTGATCCTCTCTTCGCTTTGGAATTTCCGAACTACCACTCTTAAGTATTTCTGCAATATATTTCTTTTCTATTCGTTTGAGAGCTTGCGGATTGCTTTCAATTGACAGTTCTTGTTCCGGTATCGGCTCTTGAAGCATCTCAATATAGCTTTCCGATGATACAGACTTTTCATCTGAAACGAAAAATACATTTCCATATAGGTTATAGCTGATACGACCAACTCGACCAATCAAGTTCCTAAAATCCACCGGATTCATTTTTCTTTTAAAAATTTTATTGTCTGTAATAAAAAGATTATCTGCAGGTAAATTAACACCCTCAAGAAGTGTGCTTGTGCAAAACATTATGGTGATATTTCCCTTTTGAAACAAATCTTCTATACGAGTACGTATGGAAGCAGGCAAATACCCAATATGATAAGCTACGCCCTTCTTTATCATACTAGCGAGATAATAATCTCCGTGCACTTCCTGCATAATATCTTTTGAAAGTGAATCTAGTTCCGGATCATTCTTATCAAAAATACCTCTTGATTCAGCAAAGCTCCTTGCTGCAGCTATTGCCTTTGCACGACCATTGTAATATACAATAGTTTGACTGCGCTTCTCTGGCGGTAATCGTAGATTTTTTCCTTCAAACAATAACAGCATATCATTAAGAGTGACATCCGACTTTTTTATAGCAGCAATCTGAATACGATGATTTGTTCGCTCGTTATAGACCGAAATATTATTATTGATAAGATCCATAAGAAACTTTATCTGCACAACCGGAGAATATGTAGTAGCCAATTTACTCTCATCACTGCTTTCAATGGCTTCATTCATTAATCGTAAATAAACCTGCGGATTAGGAATATTCGGTGATGCAAAAATAAAATGAGGTTTCTTCTCCTTCTGCAACAGCATATCAACCACTTTATAGTAGAATGGACCTCTGCTATTTTTTCCTGAAAGTTTATGTGCTTCATCAACAAATAGATAATCCACTTCCAATGACGGATTGCTAATTAGCAAATAAAGCAAACGTTCTGGAGTAAGTACAAAAATAAAATTATGTTTTTCTTCCAGTGCAATGTCGCTTGCCGCAGTTACAACTCTATAATTACACCGTTTAAGGTTATCTTCCAGATCGTTAATGATTTTAGACCGGACTTCATTGATTAGTGCTTTGGTCGGCACTATAAGCGCATAGTTTTTCTTCGCTCCATGCAAAATTTCGTCTTTGATAAACATTCTCATTATAAAAGACTTTCCCATTGATGTTGGACCAGAATAACTAAAACATGGATCTGTCAAATGATCATATGCTTCTTTTTGAGCACTGAAAAATTTCATTTCCGGTGCTGCTGGAATCGTCAAATAATCATTTCTGAATTGTTCGAATATCTTCTCAAACACATTGATATCCTGATATTCAGAGTTGATAATCTGCAACCCTTGATGATTGCCAGCACTCGAAAAAACAGAACCGGCGTATAGCTTTACCAATGCGTCTTCTGGGTGCAACTCACTTAAAAGAATAATTAACTCCTGAGCCCACATCTTATGACTATCACTATTGGTCGGATGAGTAGATTTTGACAGTAAATCTGCAAATCTGAGTGCATCCTTCAAATTATATTCTCTTTGCCCACCTTGAATCTGAAAGAGCTTTAATGCGTAATTAAACAGGATATTCTCATGAAGTTCATTTAAGTAGGCATTGCTTTCGATGTCGACAAATATAGCTTCACCTAATGTTTTCTTATCGTTCATAGGTCAACATCTCCTTTCAATACCGCTTCCATGATATCCTTCTTATCCGTTTCACCATCATTAAAAGGCAGAACATAGAAATAGAATGAATGCAAATTTAAATTATTGTCACTGATTTTCTGGAGAATATAGTCAATATTACGTCGAATATCTTCCTTCATTTTTTCCTCAACTATTCCCGGAAACTCTGCGATACTATATAGATTCGGGTCCAAGCCAATTGTATAACCCAAGAAAATACCATATGAAGTATTATAATTGACCATTGGATTAGGCGAAGGAATAAAAATCTGTTTAGCGAGTTCAACTTCGTCATCATTTAGGAGTCTGTCAAAAATGACATTATCAACCATATGCAATTCTTTATCTTCGTTCTTTTCTATTTCGACAATGCTCTCAAAGGCCGCATCAATTGCATATGTTAGATCCCCAACAATACTTGAAGCTCCAAATACTACCTGATGATATGGCACCCCGGACACACCACTTGTCAGCAGATGGATTCCATCACATGAACTTGCATACTGCTTAGCGTCAGTAGATAACTCCACCCGGCTCATTAACTTAGGTGCCTTTAGCTTTTCCTCTAAAAATGAATATAGTAACAGTTCTCCCAGCTCGGAGCCTGTACCCTTTATGTCTGCTCCACCATTCTTCCGAAGCACTCTCAATGCCTGCGATACAATCGCATATGCGTCTCCGTTTACTTTAAAATGCTCAATTTTGGCACGAGAAAACACATAATCTCCAATATTTCTATAAAGGAGCTTCTTCATCTCTTCCGGATTAAATTTATTATTGCGTATATTCAAGTGAAAAAGGCGCAGCTCACCCTGCGTTATCCACGATACCGGACTTGATTGTGTTACTTCACAAAATACCGCATCAAAATCTCCGTGTACAGTTTTAGATAAATTATCGCTCATGCTGCGCCTCCTTCATTATTCTTTTTCTGCTCCGTATGGTGTAGGCGACTCAGCTACCATACTTGCGGTTGATTTAACTTGTGGGTATTCAACAATCTTTGAGCCACTCTTAGGATCATAAGTCATATTAAATACCATATCTGAGAGCCATTTCTTAAAGGACGTATTGTCCTGAAATTGTTTGAATAACTCCATATTGTCGGCCATCACCGTGAAGATGACCTGCTGCAAAGCTCGTTCACTTTCCATACGAGCATTTTGTTTATCAGAATTTTTCATTGCATTTTGATAGCGTTCATCTTTTGCCACCATGTCCGGAATTGCTACAATCTGACGTCTAACGTTGTCAGGTTCTTTCCAGTCAATATTTCCAAACATATCGTTAAAGTCACTTAGAATAATTGAAAGCAGGTCCATTTCCGGATTTACGATATGACCACTTTTTCCTGCCGGAACAGGTGCAACCTCGGCATCTTCATCTGCCAACTTAATAGACATTGACTCTTGAGCCTCTAATCTATAGCTATCAAGGTCAATAACATCTAAAATTCCTTCTGAGAAATCATCATCACGAGGTGATGGAAGTTTCGGAATAAGCAGATTCAGGAAAATAGACAAACGTTCCCATTCAGCATTTCCATATGGAAGAATTGCCCCAAGAAAGCCATAGGTTCGACAAAACGCCTTTGCAGAGCTCTTGAACTTAATCTGCTCTTCTGTATCCAAGTTCTTATATATTGCAGCACATGCATCGAGGATAGGGTCAAGTTTATCTCTTTCTGCACCATCAAGATACAGATTTACCAGCTGTTCTACATTTTCCTCTGAATAAACCTGATATTCTTCCATTGTCGCTATCAAATCATACAGCTTATTAGGGTCAGTTTCACCAGAAAGCAATGTTGTTCTATAATATCTAGAGAAAGACTTCTCTATCATGTCAGGACTGTTTGCAAAATCCAGCACGAAAGTATCATGTTTCTGCGGATGACATCTATTCAACCTAGACAATGTCTGAACAGCCTTAATATCATAAAGCATCTTATCTACGTACATCGTATGTAACAGAGGCTCATCGAAACCAGTCTGGAACATATCAGCAACAATAAGCATCCGGTATGGATCGGTCTTAAGCATCTTTGGAATCTTCGCATCTGGAAAACCGTTTAATCCGGCAGATGTCAACGCAGGTTCTTGATCTTGATATTTATGCTCTCCAGAGAAAGCAACTATTGTCTTATAAGGACTGTGTCTGGCTGAAAGACATTTATTAATTGCATAGTAATATTCTATACAACGAGGAATACTCGATGTTACAACCATAGCACGGGCTTGTCCACCGATTTTCCCCTTTGAAATAACCTGCTCGTGAAAATGTTCAACCATCATTTCTGCTTTCTGTGAGATAGTATAGCTATCACTTTCGACAAAAGCACGTAGCTTTTTCTGGGCATGTTTCTTATCAAACATCGGATCATCCTGCACCGTCTTCATTAACTTATAGTAACTTGAAATTGGTGTGTAATATTTCAGCACATCAAGAATAAAGCCTTCTTGAATTGCCTGTTTCATTGTGTACGAGTGGAATGGTCTGTGCTGTGCTTCTCCATCTTCGTTCAAAACAGGATTACCATTTTCATCAACAACAAGTGTGCCAAAAGTTTCCAATGTCTTGTTCTTTGGAGTTGCTGTAAATGCAAAATAACTGGCATTCGGAAGCAATTTACGCCCCTCCATCATAGCGTTTATTTTATCTTCATTATCCATTTCGCCTTCCGAAGCAAGGCCTGAAAGGGCCAAGTTCATCTGTGCAGAGTTCCGTCCATTTTGGCCGGAATGAGCCTCATCAATGATAACAGCAAAATGATTCGTCTTATGTGCTGCACCTATATCAGGAACGACATATGGGAACTTTTCCACTGTAGTGATAATAATTCTCTTGCCAGCTTGGATAGCTTTTCTTAGATCTCCTGAATGTTCTGCCCATGCAACCGTATTAGCCACCTGCATGAACTGCTTGATATTGTCTCGAATCTGCTTATCAAGGATGCGACGGTCCGTAACAACAAGTACAGAATCAATCATTGGATGTCCATCTTTTTCGAGGCCAATAAGCTGATGTGCCAGCCATGCTATTGAATTAGATTTTCCGGATCCTGCACTATGCTGAATTAGATATCTCTTTCCCACACCATTGGCTTTAACGTCTGCAAGCAGTTTTTCTACACAATCCAACTGATGATAACGAGGAAAAATCTGCTTCACTGACTTTTTCTTTGTTTCTGGGTCGTCTTCAACAACAACCTGTGCATAATTTTCAATAATACGACTTAGCTTATCTTTAGTAAGAATCTTCTTCCACAGATAATCAGTCATAAGGCCATCCGGATTCGGAGGATTACCTGCTCCATCGTTATATCCCTTATCAAAAGGCAGAAACCAACTATTCTTTCCATCCAATTTTGTACAGAACTTAACACGTGCATCATCTACAGCAAAATGCACCATGCAACGCTTGAACTGGAATAACAACTCTCGTGGATCACGATCATCCTTGTACTGTTGAACAGCGTCATCAACATTCTGCTTTGTAAGCTGATTCTTCAACTCAAAAGTGATAACTGGAAGTCCATTGATAAATACGCACATATCCAATGCTAGTCTTGTAGAGTCATTCGAATACATCAACTGACGTGTTACGCTAAAAATGTTCTTCTCGTACATTTCTTTTGCCTTAGCGTTATTTTCTGTAGGAGTAAGATAGAACATAATTAGGTTTGCAGGGTACACCTTCACTCCATTACGAAGTACATCAATGACACCTCTCTTTGCAATTTCGCCCTGCAAACGATTCAAAAACTGCTTCTTTTTCATATCAGTTTTGAATACGCCCAGTTTATCCAATGCATCCGGCTGCGTATCCTGAAGAAAACAGAATAAACGTGTCTCGTCGATGGCATAATCACGGTTGTAATCGGCATTCGTTCCTTGTTCATAGCCATTCTGCTCAACCAACCACTTCACAATCAAAAACTCAAGTCCGCTTTCTTTTGTGTTTGTAAAAGCCATAGCTTACACCTCCTCGTCACCACTTACCTCGTTTTCCTGCTCATCCCCCCAATCATCGTCTCCACAATTATCAATGGCAGGAATAACGGTATTTCTTATATCCACACGTCCCATTACAATATCAGAAGAAATTGCTGCTTTATATTTCTCTAACAGTTTGATTTCCTTCTTGCGGGCATCTATGCGGGCATCTATGCTATCTAAATATTCTGCAATTTTTAGCTGCTCTTCTATTGGTGGAACAGGAATTCTAACGCTCTTCAGTATTTCATAGTCAACATTCTGTCCTTCTCGAATGCCTGTGACGCACTGTTGTAGCAACTCAATGAATACTCTTGATTTTGCTAAGTGTTTGAAATACTGAACAGATATCCCACGAGGAATCATTACCGTATATGCAGGGCTAATAATTCCTTGATAATATGCACGTTCAATGCCACCTTGGAATGACCTAAGCGAAATAACAAAATCATCCACCCTAACTAACTTCAACAAATGCAAATCCTTTGAGGCCTCAACTGTACGCTGTCCGTACACTTCCTTGGGTACAACACCCATATTTTGAGTTGCAGCCAAAAGAGGTTCATCAGGATATCCCTTTTCTACTCGTTCATCAAAAAGATATTTTACTTTAATTGTTTCCCAGTGTGAAGGAACTGCGTCC
>ENA-OQRB01002155-OQRB01002155.1-human-gut-metagenome-genome-assembly--contig:-NODE-2155-length-10109-cov-3.647006_pt1 | contig 10109 bp, 9 predicted proteins | sample MGYA00243235_ERZ505100 | MGnify/ENA primary metagenome ERZ505100 (study PRJEB26097, sample SAMN02712145) | human gut metagenome | biome: Gut microbiome | host: Homo sapiens | place: Denmark: Copenhagen...
CCTGTTTGAAAAATCTTACAGAAAGTTTTTTCAGACACGCTCTAGAGCGCCCGGGAGTCTTTTATTTTTAGATTGCAGTATTCCATTAGAAGCTTTGGGAGGGACTATGGTGTCTGCGCACTAAAAATCAGAAATATATATCAAATGTTAAGTGAAAATCAAATTGTTGAAAAGTAGTCCGTATAATAGAATACACGAATTTCTCCATTTTGGCAAGAGATTTTTTGTAAAAAACTAAGAAATGCCAAGATATATAAAAAATAAGATAGTTACTGGTCACAAAGTGAACAATAATACAAGACAATGCTGCATTATGAAACAGGCCAACTCATTCTGGACATTAGAGAAAAATGTTGTTATAGTAGGTAAGAGAAATTAGAGAAATATATCCCTTTAAATACACAGGAAAGAGGAAAAAGCTATGCCAGTATTTGATTTCAGCGGTGCTTCTGCAAGCAAAGCGGAGGCAAAGTGTACTTACACAACATTTCACAGCAGCCATACGAAGCCTTCACCGGAGCAGCCGATCATGGTGCTTGACAATAAAGAGAGACAGTGGAAACATCATTCCTGCGGTGTGTTTACCAATCCGGTAAACCGTACTGCTTTTGATTTTAAGGAAGAAGACGGTAACCATACAGCAGATGTGGTGAAAATTGATTCCAGATTTACCAGTCTTTTGAAATGGCTGGGAGACAGCAGGATCAATGTACGTTTGTCTGGTACTAACAGGGAGGACGGATATGCGGTATACCGCATTCGCGAAACTGCTTTTGGCGGCGGCACAAAGCTTTCTGCAGAGGATGGCTTTCTGCAGTTTATGATTGAGAGACTTCTGGAGAGTAATGCACCTGCTGAGGCAGAAGAGGATGAGGAACAGGAGGAAAACGGTGATGAGATGAAGCTTACCAGCATTCAGAGTATTACCGATTTTATGACCTGCGCAGGCAAAACACTGCCGGATAATATCAGACTCTGGACCAGAAGAAATCTGGCAGTGGCAAGATCCAGTGAAGTTTCTCAGGAAGAGCGCCATCATGCACAGAGGGCTCTTTCTATTATGTTGAATATCCAGTGGAAGAACAATTATTTTGAAGCAATCGATCCTGTTGAGGCAAGGAGAATCCTGGATGAAGAGCTTTATGGAATGGAGCGTGTGAAACAACGTATTATCGAGACGATTATCCAGATCAACCGTACACATACCCTTCCGGCCTACGGACTTCTTCTGATCGGACCTGCCGGTACTGGCAAATCCCAGATAGCCTATGCAGTTGCAAGAATCCTGAAACTTCCGTGGACTACGCTGGACATGAGCTCAATTAACGACTCTAAGCAGCTTACCGGAAGCCCCCGTATTTACGCAAATGCAAAGCCCGGAATTATTATGGAGGCATTTTCCATGGCTGGTGCCTCTAATCTGGTATTTATTATTAACGAGCTTGATAAGGCAAATTCCGGCAAAGGAAATGGAAATCCGGCAGATGTACTTCTTACGCTTCTGGACAACCTTGGATTTACAGATAACTATATGGAGTGTATGATCCCAACTGGTGGTGTGTATCCAATTGCTACTGCAAATGACCGTGACCAGATCAGTGCACCGCTGATGTCAAGATTCGCAGTAATTGATATTCCGGATTACACAGCTGAGGAGAAGAAAGTAATCTTTTCCAGATTCTCTCTTCCGAAAGTTCTTAAGAGAATGCATATGGAAGAGAGTGAGTGCATTATCACAGAGGGTGCGCTGGAGGCAATCATCCAGCGTTATTCCAATACTTCAGGCATTCGTGATCTGGAGCAGGCAGCAGAGCACATTGCGGCAAATGCACTGTATCAGATCGAGGTCAACCATGTAGAGAAGGTAGAGTATACCAGAGAGATGGTGGAGGAACTGCTGAAATAGTAAAACATTGCATATGATAACAATATTTGCGAAATAAGAATGAAACAAGAATATACACGAGAAAAATATAACAGGAGTGATAAAATGGAATTCTGGGACATCTATGATATTAACAAGAGACCTACCGGCCGTACCATGAAACGAAACGACTGGTGTTTAAAGGACGGAGAATACCATCTCACCGTACTTGGAGTAGTGGCAAGACCAGATGGTACGTTTCTCATTACCAAACGTGTGCTGACAAAAGCCTGGGCACCAGGCTGGTGGGAAGTTTCCGGCGGTGCAGCACAGGCAGGGGAATCCTCTTATGACGCTGTACTCCGCGAAGTGAAAGAGGAGACAGGTCTTGACGTAAGCAGTGCGCAGGGCGGCTATCTTTTTACTTACAAAAGAGAGAATCCAGGGGAGGGAGATAACTATTTCGTAGATGTTTACCGCTTTGTGATGGATGTGAAAGAAGAAGATCTACACCTTCAGGAAGAAGAGACAGACGGCCACATGTTTGCCACCCTGAATCAGATCAAGGAATTTGCAGCCCAGGGAAAATTCCTGCACTATGACAGTATTCAGGCTGCCTTTGAGAATCTGTAGATTTATTATATATTCTGCAGGAAATAACTGTGATATGCAGGGGGATTTTTTTAACGAATTCTGATGAAATGGGAATATTAATTAGAGCGTGCTGGTCAGACTGCGAGCAGTACAATTCTGTTAAGGGTATGTAAAATATAATTGAGATAAAAATAGTTTCTTGTAATTTGAAGAAAGGTGTATTATAATAAGCAACGAAATCTGAATAAAGACCAGGGGAGTTTCAATTGAGAAGCTGAGAGTAAGGTAGTCCTTAGACCCTTTTAACCTGTTGGATCATGCCAGTGTAGGAAGTGTTTAACGATGTAATTAGGAGCATTTGTCTGGATGGCAGGTGCTCTTTTTTCATACTGACTGACAGAGCCTGTTCAGTTCCGTCACAGTTTCAAGAATGGTTCTTATTCGATTTTTAACGCAAAGTCCTGTTTATGGGACAGAAAATAGGAGGAAAAGAAAATGAACGCAAGTGTAGCAATTCAGGTACTGCCAAATGTACAGGATGAAGAGGAAGTTATCCGCATTGTAGACGAGGTGATCGCCTACATCAGATCCACTGGTCTGAACTATTATGTAGGACCATTTGAGACCACCATTGAAGGTGATTACGACCAGCTGATGGATATTGTAAAAGAGTGTCAGCATGTAGCTGAGCGCGCAGGCTGCAAGGCTATGAGCGTATATGTTAAAATTGCATATAAACCAGAAGGGGATGTACTTACCATTGAAAAGAAAGTTACCAAACATCACCAGTAAGATACCTCCAATTGCAGCCATGGCCGTGATTCTGCTTGGCTGGGAAGTGGTAAGCATTTCGGGAATTGTTCCCTCCTACATGCTTCCATCTCCGGTAGCAGTGCTGACAGCCCTGTTTGGCGATCTGCCAACCATACTTTTCCATGCGAAATTCACTTTGCTGGAATCCTTTTACGGACTTCTCATTGGAATCGCGCTGGCATTTGTGTTTGCAACTATGATGGATCGGTTCCGTGTAATGGATCAGGCATTTTATCCGATCATGATCATTACGCAGACCATACCGACCATTGCCATTGCGCCAATTCTGGTGCTTTGGATGGGATTTGGAATGGCACCTAAGATCACTCTGGTTGTGATCACCACTTTTTTCCCAATTACAATCGGACTGCTGGATGGATATAAAAGTGTGGATCCGGATGCCATTCGTCTGATGAAGGCCATGGGAGCCAGCCGGGCACAGATTTTCCGCCATGTGAAATTTCCAGGTGCTTTGCCCCAGTTTTTTTCCGGGCTGAAAATATCTGCTTCCTATGCAGTTGTAGGAGCAGTTGTTTCTGAGTGGCTGGGTGGATTTAACGGACTTGGTGTTTATATGACCCGTGTAAAAAAAGCATATTCTTTTGATAAAATGTTTGCAGTCATTATCTTCATTGTGATCATCAGCCTTTTACTTCTTCTGGCAGTAAATATTGTCAGCCGGATCACAATGCCATGGCTGCAGGTAGAAAAGGAGAAAAATCATGAATAAGAATCTGAAAAAAGTAATCGCACCAGTTGCAGCGGCAGCTATGGTGCTTGCAGTTCCTACAGGTGTATACGCAGAAGATGGTGCACAGGAGAAAATCACATTCTGCCTGGACTGGACACCGAATACCAACCACACCGGACTTTATGTAGCACAGGCAAAAGGCTACTACGAAGAAGCTGGTCTTGATGTGGAAATCGTTCAGCCACCGGAAAATGGGGCAGCCCTTATGTGCGCAGCAGGTCAGGCTCAGTTTGCGATCGAGGCCCAGGATACCATGGCTGCTTCCCTTGCACTTGACGAGCCTCTTGGAATCACAGCAGTTGCAGGAATCATTCAGCACAACACCTCCGGAATCCTTTCCCGAAAAGGTGACGGAATTGATAAACCAGCCGGACTTACCGGAAAAACCTATTCCACATGGGATTCCCCAATCGAGCTTGCTATGCTGGAAAATGTTGTAAACGGCGACGGCGGAGATTTCAGTCAGGTTACCCTGATCCCTAATGATATTACAGATGAGCCAGCAGCACTTGCTGCCAAGCAGACGGATGCCATCTGGGTATTCCAGGGCTGGGGCGGAATCAATGCTGACGTAGAAGGTGTAGACTGCGACTATTTTGCATTCTCTGATATCAATCCTGTATTTGACTACTACACACCGGTTATCATTGCAAATAACGACTATCTTGCTGAGAATCCGGATCTGGCGAAAGCATTTATGGAAGCAACTGCAAAGGGATATGAGTTTGCAGCAGAGAATCCGGATGAGGCAGCACAGATCCTCATTGACGGCGATAATACAGGCTCTCTGAAGGATGCTGAAGATCTTGTAAAGAAGAGTCAGGAATTCCTTTCCACAAAATACATTGACGATGCAGAAAGCTGGGGCGTAATTGATGCAGACAGATGGAATGCATTCTACAAATGGCTGTATGAGAACCAGCTTTGCGACAAGGATCTTACTGGAGTCGGATTTTCTAACGAGTATCTTCCACAGTAAGGAATGAAAGAGAAAGAAATTAACGCATAGAGCTATTCTGTCAGGCAAATTTACCCCAATTATTGCGGAAAATGGAACTGGTTATGGAAGTAGCGCTGTGTATAAGGAACGAATATGTCATCAGAACAAAATAAAGTAATTTTACGAGCAGAACATATTTCAAAAACATACGGTGAAAAAAAGGTTTTGGAGGACATTTCCATTTATCTGGAGCAGGGGGAACTGGTTTCCCTTCTGGGAGTCAGCGGTTCCGGAAAGACCACATTGTTCAATATGCTTTCCGGTATTATCCCGCCTGATGAAGGAAAGGTCTATCTGAAAGATCAGGATGTGACTTCCACACCTGGAAGCATCAGCTACATGCTGCAGAAGGATCTTCTCCTTCCTCACAAGAAAGTGATCGACAATGTAGCACTTCCCCTTGTACTGAAAGGCGTGAAGAAAGCAGAAGCCAGGGAAAAGGCCAATCCGCTTTTTGCAGAATTTGGTCTGGAAGGCACCCAGTATCAGTATCCAAGCCAGCTGTCCGGCGGTATGCGACAGCGTGCGGCTTTGCTTCGAACTTATTTAAGTTCCAGCGGAGTTGCCCTTCTGGATGAGCCTTTCAGTGCCTTGGACACGCTGACCAAGGCCAGTGTGCATAAGTGGTATCTGGAGGTTATGCAGCATATTGATCTGTCCACCTTGTTTATCACCCATGATATTGACGAGGCCATTCTTTTGTCCGACAGGATTTACATCCTGAACGGAACTCCTGGAACCATCAAAGATGAGATCGTGATCCAGGAGAGAAAACCAAGGGCAGCGGATTTTGCATTGTCAGAAGAATTTTTGGAATATAAGAGACAGATTATCAGCAAGCTGTAGTTTTTAGGTTGATGAAAATAAAACTTCCCGGCAGGTTTCATACTACCTGAGTTTGAGCGCTCAGAAGCAGAAGCCTGCCGGGACTTTTTATGTAAAATATCCAGTTGACGTGCTATTGTGAAGCCGGCACAAAAATGGTACTATTAGTACTATAACGAAGAAGGAGAAAAATGTAGGATGAGGAAAAATGAAAAAAGAAATGGAAAAGCACTGCTTCCTATAGTAGTGTTTGTTGTTTTGTATCTGGGGCTTGGCATATTATTTGAGTATGGCCTGGATATCGAGATGGGATTTTATAAAATCCCCGTTGTTGTAATATTTCTGGTTGCATTACTTGTTGCCTGTATACAGAACCGCGAGCTTAAATTGAATGATAAGCTGGAAGTTATGGGGATTGGAATCAGTGATCCTAACATTATTACAATGATCATAATTTTTATGCTGTCAGGTATTTTTGTAGGTATAGTCGGAAGAACATCCGCAAACAGTGTTGCATATTTTATTTTGTCACTGGTTCCGCCTCAGTTTGCAGTTGTTGTGCTTTTTGTGGTCAGCTGTTTTGTTTCTCTTGCAATGGGTACCTCTGTAGGAACAATTACACTGATCGTTCCAATTGGAGTTGCAGTAGCAAGGGTATCCGGATTTGCACTGCCGGTTTGTATTGGTTCTGTCATGAGCGGCGCCATGTTTGGAGATAATCTGTCATTTATATCAGACACAACCATTGCCGCATGTAATGGACAAGGCTGTGAAATGAAAGATAAATTTAAGGAAAATTTCTTTATTGCACTGCCGGCTGCCATTGCCAGCATTGTTATTCTGCTGGTTTTGTCTGTGAAAAATTATAATGGTGGATTTATCGAAGAAAAATACGATTTAATACAGACCGTTCCCTATATTCTGGTTCTTATAGGTGGTATCATCGGATTTAATGTATTTTTCGTACTGATTACAGGTATTCTAAGTGGCTCAGTTATTATGATTGCAACAGGAATGATAGCACCAACAGACCTGATCGGAAATATGGGAACTGGTGCTGCAGGGATGTTTGAAACCAGTATGGTTGCGATTCTGGTAGCTGCAATCTGTGCCCTGATCAAGGAGTACGGTGGATTTTCCGCTTTATTATACTGGATAAAGAAAGTGTTTAAAGGAAAAAAAGGCGGACTCTTGGGAATGGGATTGTTGGTTGGGTTAATGGATATTGCAACTGCCAATAATACAGTTGCGATCGTTATGGCGAACCCGATTGCAAAGGAAATGTCAAAGGATTACGGTATCAGCGCCAGAAAAGCGGCTTCTATTTTGGATACATTTTCCTGTATTTTTCAGGGGATTTTACCGTACGGAGCGCAAATGCTGGTTGCTGTTTCTGCTGCAGCCAGTTTAGGAGAAGTGGTCAGTGCATTTGATATACTTCCAATGCTGCTGTATCCTTACATGTTGTTGCTTAGTTCACTTGTTTTTATATCTACTATGAAAGTTACGGATGGCAGACAGTGAATGCTTAAAAATCTTTTTAGAAAGTGATGAGATAAAAATGCAGACATATACATATGTTTCAAAAGGAAAATTTGAATTAATGGAAAAGCCTAAGCCTGTGCTTATAGATGACAGGGATGCTATTGTAAAGGTAACTCTTGCCAGCATCTGTTCAAGTGACCTTCATATCAAACATGGAAGTGTTCCACGTGCGGTTCCGGGGATAACAGTTGGTCATGAGATGGTAGGAATTGTAGAAGAAGTTGGAAGTGGTGTAACAAATGTGAGACCGGGAGACAGAGTAACGGTAAACGTGGAAACTTTTTGTGGGGAATGCTTTTTCTGTAAAAAAGGCTATGTTAATAATTGCACGGATAAAAATGGGGGCTGGGCTCTTGGCTGCCGCATAGACGGAGGTCAGGCAGAGTACGTGCGGGTGCCTTTTGCAGATCAGGGGCTTAACAAAATTCCGGATGAGGTTACTGACAGGCAGGCTTTGCTGGTAGGAGATGTTCTGGCTACAGGCTATTGGGCGGCACATATTTCCCAGATTACAGAAGATGATACGGTGCTGATCATCGGAGCCGGTCCTACCGGAATCTGTACGCTGCTTTGTGTGATGCTGAAGAAACCGAAGCGGATCATTATGTGCGAAAAAGACGAAAAGCGTATTGGCTTTATTAAGGAACATTATCCGCAGGTCCTTACTGTATCACCAGAAGAATGCAAGAAGTTTATGTTGGCTAACAGTGAGCATGGAGGAGCAGATGTGGTTCTTGAGGTTGCAGGAGCGGAAGCTACATTTCGTCTGGCATGGGAATGCGCAAGACCAAATGCAATTGTGACTGTGGTAGCACTTTATGATAAAGCCCAGATACTGCCTCTTCCGGATATGTACGGCAAGAATCTTACATTTAAAACCGGCGGAGTGGATGGCTGTCATTGCGAGGAAACACTGAAGCTGATTGCAGAAGGCAGGCTTGATACAGAGCCTTTGCTCACACATACTTATCCGCTTTGCAGAATTGAGGAAGCGTATGAGCTCTTTGAAAATAAGAGAGATGGAGTGATCAAAGTAGCTGTGGAATGCTAAAATTGTGCAATAGTAATGATTCGTATATTGTGAAGCGGGCACAAAAATGATACTATCATTATATAAAGAAGCAGGAGGTAAGTACGTGATGAAGAAACTTACAACAGCAAAAATATGGCAGTTTGCAGCAGGTCAGTTTGGATGGGCAATGTTGTCCGGAATCATTTCAAACTGGCTTGTGTATTTTTATCAGCCAGATGAAACCGCCATCAGCCAGGGGCAGAACGTATTTATTCCACAGGGACTGGTGGTGCTTGGCATTTTCACTATTATCGGAGGAATCACAGCCTTCGGGAGAATTTTTGATGCTTTTACAGATCCTATGATCGCGTCCTGGTCGGACCGGTGTACAGCCAAAGATGGACGGCGAATTCCATTCCTGAAATGGGCGTCCTTGCCTCTGGCACTTTCCACAGTGCTGGTGTTCTGGTCCCCGATTAATGAGAAAAGCTGGCTCAATGCAGCGTTTTTGCTGGTGATGGTTCTGGCCTATTACCTTTCCATTACAGCTTATTGCACACCGTATAATGCCTTGATTCCGGAGCTGGGACATACTCAGCAGGAGCGGCTTAACATTTCTACGGTGATTTCCTTTACATTCATTGCAGGAACTGCAGTTGCATACCTGGCACCAACTATCTGGGGTGCATTTATCCCGGCATTTGGACGTGTTGGCGCCATCCGTGTCACCTTCACGCTGATGGCAGTGGTGGCATTTATCTGCATGCTGGTACCGGTATTTTGCATTCGGGAAAAGGATTACGTGGACACAGTTCCGGCAAAAGAATCCGCTTTTCGCTCCCTGACTGCTACGTTTAAGAACGGAGAATTTTGTAAATTTGTTGGCTCCGATATTTTTTACTGGATCGCCCTTACCATGTTCCAGACAGGTCTGCCTTTCTTTGTAACCAGCCTTCTGAAGCTGCCGGAGACGATGACAACCCTGTATTTTGTGGGGATGACAGCATTGTCTTTAGTATTTTACATTCCGGTAAATAAGCTTACCCCGAAGCTGGGTAAGAAAAAGATGATCCTGTTTGCATTTGCTGTATTCAGTCTGGCTTATTTCTATACAGGATTTATGGGAAAAATGAGCTTTATTCCGGAAACCGTACAGGGACTGATCCTGACGGTGGTGGCAGCGCTGCCGATGGCAATTTTTGGAATTTTGCCCCAGGCGGTTGTGGCAGATATCGCCCGGAGTGATTCCATCACATCCGGAAGCAACAGGGAAGGAATGTTTTATGCGGCAAGAACCTTTGCATTCAAACTGGGCCAGAGTCTTTCCATGCTGATCTTTACTGCTGTTTCTACGATTGGAGCAGGAGAGGGAACTGGTTATAGAATCGCAGCCTTTGGCGCAGCGGTGTTTTGTATGGTGGGCGGAATTATTCTGGTGTTTTATAATGAGAAGAAGATTAATGGGATTATTGGGGGATAGTAATAAAGTATTAAGACTCTCGTAAATTGTAACACATGTCGCAGTACACCTTTTTCAAAGATACTTTTGAATGAGTTGTGTTATCAGGAATGTGTGAATCGTGATGATTGTTTTTTATGATTTTATAAGCTGCTTGTAAGAGGAGTTTTGGAATGAAAATAATACAGGAAAACGAATATTTAGATACTATGAAAAATGAGGTGGAACCTTATTTAAAGGCTCATT
>ENA-OQRB01002158-OQRB01002158.1-human-gut-metagenome-genome-assembly--contig:-NODE-2158-length-10105-cov-4.383980_pt1 | contig 10105 bp, 10 predicted proteins | sample MGYA00243235_ERZ505100 | MGnify/ENA primary metagenome ERZ505100 (study PRJEB26097, sample SAMN02712145) | human gut metagenome | biome: Gut microbiome | host: Homo sapiens | place: Denmark...
GCGCTTCCATCTACAACGCCATGCCCAAGGAGGGCGTGGAAGCGCTCGTCGAGTTCCTCAAGAACTTCGAAGCAAATTACGGTAAATAAAAAAACCTCACAAGGCGCGGCAGCTGTTTGTCGCGCCTTGTCTTAAACCAAAAATCCCAAACTACATTAAAAATAAGGAGATCATATCATGCGAATTCTCGTTACCGATGGAATGGACAAGACCGCTATGGCGCAACTGCGCGAGGCAGGTCACGAAGTCGTTGAGCAGTTTTATGAGCCGGATCAGCTGGGCGCTGCGCTGAAGGAATTTGACGCGGTCGTCGTCCGCTCCAAGACCAAGGTGCGCGCAAACCACATCGACGAAGCCAAGGGCGGTAAGCTCAAGCTCATCATCCGCGGCGGCGTTGGCGTAGACAACATCGATGTGAAGTACGCTGAAGAAAACGGCATCACCGTTAAGAACACCCCGAGAGCCTCCTCTGAGTCTGTTGCGGAACTCGCCATGGCCCATATGTTCGCCTGCGCCCGCTATATCTCCATCGCGGGCCACACCATGCGTGAGGACAAGTGGGAGAAGAAGGACCACAAAGCTCTTCTGGTTTTGCCATGCGATGCATTGGGAATAATGGCTGCCATGCTGCCATAAGCTCTGGTTCGACAAAATCAGGATCAACAGACATTGGAGTGGCAACATATCCGGGGCTGATAGAATTAACACGAATATTTTTGTCAATCCATTCTATTGCAAGGCTTTTGGTCATATGGATGACACCGGCTTTAGATGCATTGTAAGCGGCCTGACACTGTGGAACATTAACAATATGTCCGGACATGGAAGCAATATTCACGATGCTTCCCTTAAAATTATTATCAATCATGACTCTGGCTGCTTCACGGCAGACGATATATTCACCGGTAAGGTTTATATCCAGGCATTCTCTCCATTCTTCAACGGTAGCTTCAAACGCATCTTTATGGTAGCATACACCAGCATTGTTTATTACAATATCCAGTCTTCCATATACTTCCATAATTTTTTTCATTCCTTCTTTTACGCTGGACTCATCTGTTGCATCGGCAATGATGTCCAGAACTTTTCCACCCTCTGATTCAATCAGTTTAACTGTTTCAGAAGCACCGGAGCGGGAAAAAACCGCAATATCAGCACCGGCACGTGCAAGTTCACGACAAATTACCTGTCCAATTCCGCGGCCCCCACCGGTAACCAGAGCAATTTTTCCCTCAAGGGAGAACATGTTTTGTAAGTAATTGCTTTTCATAAGAACCTCCTTTTGTAAAGTTAGTTAAGTAATTTCGTAAAAAAATATATAACTAGCTTATATGGGTATGAAAAATGGCAAAATATACAAAATATTCACTGAATATATGTGTGAAAAGGACATTGACAATGTCATGGCCAGATGTCATACTCATAATAAGTTAAGTTAAATGAGTTATTACTATCATAACAAATTGTAGAAAAAAATCAATAGATATTTTGCTTTATATTATATTTTGTACAAAATCTACAAAAAGAAAGGTGGCTTTTTTATGTTACAGCAGGTAATGACATCTCCGGGAAAAATTGAATTTCGTGAAGTTCCAGTGCCAAAAGCAAAAAAGGGACAGTTAGTCATAAAAATTATGAAAATTGGTATCTGTGGTTCTGATATACATGTCTACCATGGAAAACATCCATTTACAAAATATCCGGTAACACAGGGACATGAAGTTTCCGGAAGTGTATTTGAGATCGGTGAAGGAGTTACCGGTTTTGAAGTAGGACAGAAAGTAACAATACAGCCGCAGATTTTCTGCGGAAAATGTTATCCATGTACACATGGGAAATATAATCTCTGTGAAGAACTGAAAGTAATGGGATTTCAGGATGTGGGAACAGCCTCACACTATTTTGCCGTAGATGCAAGTAAGGTAACACACCTTCCGGAAACAATGGATTATGATGAAGGAGCGATGATAGAACCTACAGCGGTAGCCTGCCATGCCGTATGCCGTGCAGGGGACGTAAAGGGACTGAAAATCGCTGTACTTGGTGCAGGACCAATTGGAAATCTGGTTGCACAGGCAGCAAAGGCCATGGGTGCAGAAAGTGTTATGGTGACAGACATCAGTGATGTGCGTCTGGAAAAGGCAAAGGAGTGTGGAATTGACTTTGTATACAATACAAAGGTTCATGATTTTGGTGAGGCAATGATAGAATGCTTTGGACCTGATAAAGCAGATGTTATTTATGACTGTGCAGGAAATGACATCACTATGGGACAGGCAATTAAATATGCAAGAAAAGGAAGTACGATTATTCTGGTAGCTGTTTATGCAGGAATGGCAAATGTGGATCTTGCTGTTCTTAATGACCATGAGCTTGATTTGAATACTACCATGATGTATCGCAATGAAGATTATTTAAAGGCAATTGAACTGGTAGATGAGGGAAAAATACAGCTTCGTCCATTGATGAGCAAAACATTTGCCTTTAAAGATTATCTGCAGGCATATCAGTATATAGACGCTAATCGTGAGACAACAATGAAGGTATTGATTGACGTGCAGGCATAATATTTACTTACGAGAGGCGGGGATAATATAACAAAATACTTAAGCATCCACAAGAAAAACATCGGGAACATGAATAAAAGAAATGTTCTGAACTGCATTGAAGATAATCAGCCAATAAACAGATCTGCCATTGCACAGATGGTAGGTTTAAGTATACCGGCAGTTATGTCTATTACAGATGAACTGCTGGAACATGGCATGATACAGTCGATAGGAAGAATCGGCTCAGGTGTTGGTAAGCACCCTGAACAGTTTACTATCTGTGGGGAGCATTTTCGGTATGTCGGAGTGGACGTCGGAAGAATCAATACGCGTGTTGTTATTACCGGGCAGGATGGGGAAGTACTGGTAAGTACCAGTAAGCCGACAAAAGATGCAGAGGAACCGGAAAAATGCATAGAATATTTATGCGAGCAGGTAAGGGAAACTCTGAAAAAATCCACAGTAGATGAGAAAACTATTGTCGGCATATGTATTGCCATGCCGGGTCTGATCGAATCTGATACAGGCACAGTTATATTTTCCCCTGACTTTGGATGGAAGGATGTACCGCTTGAAAAATGGGTACAGGAGAGACTGGAACCGTTTCATGTGATCGTACGAAATGCAAACCGTGCACAGGCGAGATGGGAAACACGGCCGGGATCAAATAACAAAGAATCCACTATTTTTTGTGTGGGTCTCGGTTATGGTATTGGCTCCGGAATCATATCAAATGGTGAGGTATATTACGGATCTTCAGGAACCAGTGGTGAAATCGGCCATATTATCGTAAATCCAAATGGACCGGTCTGCCTTTGCGGAAATAATGGATGTCTGGAAGCTGTTTCGTCCGGCCGTGCGATTGCGGAACAGGCAAAAGAAATTGTAAAAAATAACGGAGATACCGTGATTCGGAAACTTTGTAATAATGATCCGGAAAATATTACTGCAAAAACTGTGTTTGAAGCTGCAGTATTGCAGGATGAGATCGCAATGCATCTGATCGATCAGGCGGCTAAATATATTGGTATTGCACTTGCAACAGCTATCAATATGCTTGATCCGGATACGATTTATCTTTGTGGTGGTATGATGAAAAATGGAGAAGATTTTCTGAACCGCATCAAGAAGTATACAAGAGAACGTCAGATGCACCTTGCCGGCAGACATGTGGCAATCCGGCCGGGAAGTAAAGATGAACTGAACGTTGCAAAAGGGGCAACTCTGATGATTCAGGATTCAGGCTGGGAATTTGAAGCATTATCATTTTTATATTAAGAGTAAACGAAAAACAGGCAGATTTTGATAAATCAGCCTGTTTTTGTTAATTATGCATAAAAAAAACGATAAAAATAGAATAGATTATACGAATTGCAAACAGCGTATTGACATTTGAGAAAACAGAATGTATAATTTAACCATAACTTAAATAACTTAAGTAAAAGAAAGAGAGGTGTTCGTAAGCCTCTTAGTTTTTTACAAAATAACTTAAGTTATATAAGTAAATACGGATAAGGATTTCTGGTTTGGCCATCCGGGAATCGTCAAAAAAGAAACAGTAAGAAAAAAAGGAGAATGAATATGCAGAAAAAAGAAACGTCTACTAGAAGTTTTGGAGACTCAATGAAAAAATTCTTTCTACAGAGTTGGTCAAGTTCAGTGGTTGCAATTGTCTTACTGGTGGTAATCTTTTCAATCACAACGAGTGCCTTCCTGTCACAGTATAACTTATTTAACCTTTCCAGAACGGCTGCCGTATATGCATTCATCGCTGGCGCACAGCTCATGGTTGCAGTAATCGGTGGAATGAACCTTGCAGTTGGTGCGGTAGGTGCATTGTCATCAGTAGTTCTTGGCCTGGCGGTTCAGGATCTCGGTCTCAGTACTCCGGTAGCAATTATTGTTACATTACTGGTCGGAGCTGTATGCGGACTGATCAATGGATTTCTGGTTGTAAAACTTAAATTATCAGGATTTATCATTACACTGGCAATGTCCTTTGTATATGAAGGTATTGCAGTTGGTGTTTCCCATGGTTATGCATATAAACTGACACAGGGATTTACCGCTCTCGGAAGAAGTAAAATCGGACCTACATCCGGATTATTTATAATCATGATCATTTTTGTTCTGTTTCTGGCAGTATTCTTCAAGAATATGAAATTTGGCCGTGACATTCTGGCAACAGGTGGAAACGAAGCGGCAGCAGCACTTTCCGGTATTCGTACAGACAGAGTACAGATTGCATGTAATACAATTTCCTGTGTACTTGCAAGTGTGGCAGCTCTTATCTGGGCATCAAGAACAGGTACAGCAGTATCTTCCACAGGTGAAGACTGGATGCTTTATTCCTTCGCAATTTGTGCAATCGGCGGAATTAACTTAGGTGGTGGTAACTTCACTGCAATCGGATTCTTCTGTGGTTCATGGATTCTTACAATGATCCGAAACGGACTTACCATGATGAAGGTTGATATTTATTACGAGCAGGCATTCCTTGGAGCAATTATTCTTCTTGCAGTATCTGTGGAAAGTCTTCGTACAAGAATTTCCCAGAAAATGGGATGATAAAAAGTTTATTTACGAATGCGGGATATAGTATGGGGACTTAAAGCGTATTCGTTGATAAAAGATACATAAAAAGCATGAAAAACAACACTATGGAGGTATAGCAAATGAATAAGATGAGTAAAAGAGTATTGGCAATGGCAATGGCAGCAACGATGATCACAGGAAGCAGCGCAGCTGTTATGGCTTCCTCAACAGATGCAAGTGTAAATGTAGATACAAAGAAAGCCGCTGAAAATAATGAATGGAAAATGGCATCTGATCCGTCAGAATACAAGCTGTTCTGCTACTGGCCGGCTCCTGACACATTCTTTGACAGCTATGTATTAGAGGGACTTAAGGCATTTGAAGAAGATTATGGTGTAACTATTGATTATTCAGTAGGTACAGAATGGACACAGGATATTGAAAATCAGTCCATCGAAGCAAAAATTGCAGAAGGATACGATCTGTTTCTTATCTTTGGTGCAGACACATCAGGTGCAAATGCATTATATCAGGAAGTCTATGATGCAGGCGGACAGGTTATCAACTATGCAGGTCTGATGGATGATCCTCAGGAATCCGCTGCAACATTGGCTTCCGATGTATATACACAGGCGTACAATTCAACCAAACATCTGATCGAGCTTATGGGCGGCGAAGGTGAAATGGTAAATGTACTGGAACAGTTAAGCGATGTTAATACTCAGAAGAGACAGAAGGGTGTAGAAGATGCAGTTGCAGAAACAGACGGAAAAGTAACAATTGTTCAGACAGTAGCTGACATCTCAACAGTAGACCAGGGTTATGAAAAAATTTCTGATGCTTTAACAGCAAACAGCGGAATCAAAGGTATTATCACAACTGGCGGTACAGCATCTCAGGGTCTTGCAAATGCCCTTGCTGATTATTATGGAACAAGCCCGGATGCAGAACATATCTTTGCAGGAACTATGGATCAGTCCAACGAAGTTATGAATGCAATCGCGAATGACGAGATTGACTACACAGTAGCACAGAATGGATGGGCAATGGGATATGTTTCTTCCATGATTCTCTGTATGCTGCAGGATGGCTGGGAAGCAAATGAGTTCGGTGAATTCATTGACACAGGATACATCTTTATCGACAAAGAAAATTCTGATTCCTGGCAGACAGATATCGAACAGAAAGCTGCAGATCTGATTGGTACTCTTGAAACAGACTGGTTTAAGCAGAAATAATATACGCTTACATAATGAGGAAAAATTAATTTCATGCTGAAGTAATGTATCGGAATAACATGCTCCGGAGGGAAACCTCCGGAGACGTCCCCAAATATCAGATTCCGCATGCAGAACTGAAAATGTAACTTTGAAAACAACTGATGCTCTGAAAAGAAGATCAGATAAGATAAAGTCAGGATTGACGGAGGATCGTATATGCTTGAACTGAAAAATATATCAAAATCGTTTCCAGGCGTAAAGGCTCTGCAAAACATTTCCGTTAATTTCCAGAATGGAGAGATCCATGCGATATTAGGCGAAAACGGTGCCGGCAAAAGTACGCTTATGAAAATTATCTGCGGTATTTATCATGCAGATGAAGGCGAGGTTGTAATGAATGGTGAAACGCTGCACTTACATGGCTACAGTGATGCGGTTAATCATCATATCAGTATTGTCAATCAGGAAATCAACCTGATTCCAAATAGCAGTATCGCAGAAAACATCTGTCTGGATAAATTACCGAGATTTACAAAGGGTGGTTTTGTAAACTGGAAAAAAGTAAATGAAACTGCAAAAAAATATATGGATATGGTGGGACTGGATTTTGATCCGAGTACACCGGTCAGACATCTGAGTGCAGCTCATAAACAGCTGATTCAGATCGCAAAAGCGCTCAGTGCAGAAGCAGAAGTACTGATGCTCGATGAGCCTACATCTTCACTTACGCAGTACGAGGCCGACATTCTGTTTGGCATTATGAGAAAGTTAAAAGAAAAGGGCGTTGCCATGATCTTTGTTTCTCATAAACTTGAGGAAGTACAGATGATCTGTGATAAGATTACTGTTTTCCGAGATGGAAAGCTTGTAGGTACAGAACTTATTGAAAATGTCGACAGAGATAAAATGGTCAAGATGATGATCGGTCGTGAAAGCTTACTGAAGTATAAGGGACGACTGGATGCAGGTGATCATGAAGTAGCACTGAAAGCAGTCAACATCGGATCTAAATATCATGGATTCCATAATCTCGGATTCGAAGTCAGAAAGGGAGAAATTCTCGGTATGTATGGTCTGGTAGGTTCCGGACGTACAGAACTGATCCGTACTATTCTCGGAGTAGACCCGATCGATGAAGGTGAGATCTATGTAAATGGGAAGAAAGTAAAATTAAAAAGCCTGTCAGAGAGTCTTCACAAATATAAAATCGGTTACGTTACAGAGAACAGAAAAGAAGAAGGTCTGTTTTTACAGAACACCATTGAAATGAATATCTGCATGAACTCACTGGACAAGTTCTATAAGAACGGAGTTCCGCTTATCAATCTGAAAGAAGAGAAGAAAAACGCACAGATATACGTAGACAGACTTGAAATCAAAACACCGAAGCTGACCACAAAGGCAGGAAGCCTTTCCGGTGGAAACCAGCAGAAAGTAAGTATTGCAAAATGGCTTTCTGCTGACTGTGACATTATTGTTATTGATGAGCCGACAGTAGGTGTTGATATTGGAGCAAAAGAATACATTCACGATCTTATCTGGAATCTTGCAAAGAACGAGCAGAAAGCAGTTGTACTGATTTCATCAGACATGAACGAAGTAATTTCCCTTTCCAGAAGGATGCTGATATTTAAAGAAAAAGAAATAGTGGCAGAACTGAAAGGTGAGGAGTTCTTCCAGCAGCCAGGTGAGGTAATCTCAGCGAAGATTGGTGAATATTTTATCTAACAGGAGAAGTGGCATGAAAAGATTTGGAGAAGTAATTAAAGTAAAACCGGAAAAATTTGAGGAATATAAAAAACTTCATAACGAGATCTGGCCGAGCATTGTCCAGAAACAAAAAGAAGCAAATATGCAGAATTTTACAATTTTTTACCGAGATGGTTATCTTTTTAAATATTTTGAATATGTAGGAGATAACTACGAGGAAGATATGAAAAAACTGGCAGCAGATGAAGAAAACAAAAGATGGCTTACATTTACAGATCCGTGTCAGGAACCGGTCGAAACAGCAGGAGAACAGGAGTGGTGGGCTCCGATGGAAAACATTTTTCATATTTTATAAGAAAGAAGGCATACGATTATGAAACGATCAGAAATTAATGCAGCAATCAAATGGTCTATTGAACTGCTCGACAAAAACAACTTCAAACTGCCGCGCTTTGCATACTGGACAATGGACGAGTGGGAAAAGAACAAAGACAAAATTGATACACTGCGAGAAGTAATGGCAGGATGGGATATTACAGATTTCGGAAGTGGAAAATTTGATGAAATCGGAGCAATTCTTTTTACCATTCGTAACGGAAAACTCGGAAAACCGGGAGTTGGTTCTCCATATGCAGAAAAAATCCTTATCTTCAAAGAAGGACAGAGATTGCCAATCCACTATCATATTGAAAAAACAGAAGATATTATCAACCGTGGAGAAGGCACCATGGAAATGCGTTTCTATCTGAAAAAAGAAGACGGAAGCGTAGATTATGAAAGTGATGTTACCTATTACAGTGATGGAATTCCGTGTGTAGCAAAAGCTGGTGAGCCTGTATATATTACACGTGGAAACAGTGTTCGTCTGGTACCGTATGTAAATCACACATTTGGTGCAAAAATGGGTGATGGTCCACTTATTGCAGGAGAAGTATCAAAAGTAAATGATGACAATACAGACAACTACTTTGCTGAGCCGACAGCAAGATTTGCAGATATTGAAGAAGATGAACCTGTATTATATCCTCTTTGCAACGAATACGATAAATGGTTTCCGAAGAATGACTGAGAAAAAGGAGGACGCCAATGAATAAATTAGGAATTTTTATCAATTTCTGGGAAAAAAACTGGGACTGTGATCATGCGAAATATATCAAAAAAGCCAGTGATTTAGGATTTGATGTTCTGGAATTTCAGGCACAGGCGCTTCTTGAAATGAGCAAAGAACGAATGACAGAACTGAAAAAAATGGCAGATGATAACAATATTGAACTTACATACAGTCTGGGACTGGATCCTCGATTTGATGTATCAAGTGCTGATGAAAATATCCGTCAGGGTGGTATTGAATATCTGAAAAATATAGTTGAGAGAGTTGGATTTATGGATGGAAAGATTATTTCCGGAGTAAGTTATGCCGGATGGGGATGTGTACCGAGAAATGATCTTACCGGAAATAAAGAACCAATCGTTGAGCGTTCTGTTGATTCCATGAAAAAAATTGTTAAAACAGCAGAAGATTATGGAGTTACATACTGTGTTGAGGTTGTAAACCGTTACGAGGGATGTATTTTAAATACAGCAGCAGAGGCAATGGATTACATCAAACGTGTAGATGCTGATAATATCGGTGTGCTGCTTGATACTTATCACATGAATATTGAAGAAGACAGTTTCCGTGATGCGATCCTTACGGCGGGTGATAAATTGCTGGGACTCCATACAGGAGACAATAACAGAAGATGCCCGGGACGTGGACACATTGATTTTGATGAGATCTTCAAAGCACTTGCAGAGGTAAACTTCAAGGGACGTATCGTATCAGAGCTTTTTGTTGCAAAAGGTGGAGAAGTTGGCAGAGATATTTATGTATGGAGAAATCTGGAAAAAGATCTTTCTGAGGCTGCACTGGATGCAGAGGCAAGACATCTTCTCGAATATGAAAAGAACCTGCTTACAAAATATGGAATGAACTAAAATTATAACATTTAAAAGACAATCTGGTTTTTATCGGATTGTCTTTTTTATGTAATAGAAAATTACTCCGTAATGTTCCTATTACATAAAAACGCTCCGCGAGGATGCGACCAG
>ENA-OQRB01002160-OQRB01002160.1-human-gut-metagenome-genome-assembly--contig:-NODE-2160-length-10101-cov-8.572068_pt1 | contig 10101 bp, 9 predicted proteins | sample MGYA00243235_ERZ505100 | MGnify/ENA primary metagenome ERZ505100 (study PRJEB26097, sample SAMN02712145) | human gut metagenome | biome: Gut microbiome | host: Homo sapiens | place: Denmark: Copenhagen...
TCCAGCGGCCGCCGTGCAGCGGGTCACCGTCGGTGATAAGGCCGCAGGAAATACCGGCAACGGGTGCCTTGATGGGCACACCGGCATCCATCAGAGCCAGCGTGGAGCCGCAGATGGACGCCTGGGAGGTGGAGCCGTTGGAGGACAGGACCTCGGAGACGCAGCGGATGGTATACGGGAACTCGGCCTGATCGGGCAGGACGGGAATCAGCGCGCGCTCGGCCAGGTTGCCGTGGCCGATCTCGCGGCGGCCCGGGCTGCGGGGTGCGCGGGCCTCGCCGACGGAGTACGGCGGGAAGTTGTAGTGGTGGATGTAGCGCTTGTACGGCGTATCAGACAGGTCGTCCATGAGCTGGGCGTCCTTGGTGGAGCCAAGGGTGCAGATGGTCAGGACCTGGGTCTGGCCGCGGGTGAACATGCCGGAGCCGTGCACACGGGGCAGCAGACCGACCTCGGCGGCCAGCGGGCGGATCTCGTTGATACCGCGGCCATCGACGCGCTTGCCGTTCTCCAGCAGCCAGGTGCGGACGACCTTCTTCTGCAGCTTGTAGCTGATGAGGTCGAGGTCAGCGGCGGTCAGCTCGGGGTGCTCGGCGGCGATGGCATCCATAATGGGCAGCATCGCGGCGTCGCGGACGTTCTTGTCGTCGGTGTTCATCGCGGCCTTAACGTCCTCAAGGTGGTTGGCGTAGACGTCAGCCAGCAGGGCGTGGTCAAGCTCCACGGGGGTGAAGCTCTTTTTCGGCTTGCCGATCTCGGCGACGATGCTGTTGATGAACGCCAGCATCTTCCGGATCTCCTCGTGACCGGCGCGGATGGCCTTCATCATGGTCTCCTCGTCGACCTCGTTGGCACCGGCCTCGATCATGACGATCTTTTCCTCGCTGGCGGCCAGCGTCAGGGAGAGGTCGCTGTGCTCGCGCTGCTCCTTCGTGGGGTTCAGCACGATCTCGCCGTCCACCAGACCGACAAACACACCGGCAATAGGGCCGTTCCAGGGAATATCAGACATGGCGATGGCCAGGGACGCACCGTTCATGCCGGAAATTTCGGCAGAGCAGTCGGGGTCCTGGCTCATGACGGTCATGGTCACGCAGACATCGTTGCGCATATCCTTGGGGAACAGCGGGCGGATGGGGCGGTCCACAACGCGGGAGGACAGGATGGCGTGCTCGCCGGGGCGGCCCTCACGGCGCATGAAGCTGCCGGGGATGCGGCCGGCGGCGTAGAGCTTCTCCTCAAACTCGACGCTCAGGGGGAAGAAATCGACGCCGTCGCGGGGCTTGTCGCTCATCGTGACGTTGCAGAGCACGCAGGTCTCGCCGTAGCGGATCATGGCGCTGCCGTTGGACAGACCGCACATTTTGCCGGTCTCGACCACAAACGGGCGGCCCGCAAAGGTCGTCTCGAACTTGCGGTAGTTGGGGAAGGTTTCCAGTCTGGATGCGAATTCGTAAGCCATAGGGATTCTCCTTCTTTGGTAGATTTTTACTTTCAGCGTTCCCCTGCCCCGGTTCTGTACAATAAAGCCAGCAGCCAAGCCTGTTGCTTGGGTGCTCGATTTACTGCACAAAACGCGGCGGGGGCGGCTGTAAAATACGGGTGCAGTGGATTTTTGTGATGCGCCGCGTTGTAGGGGGCGACAGCACACATGTATAAAAAATCGGGCAGAGTGCAAATGCACCCTGCCCGTTTTTGCGAAAATTACTTACGCAGACCCAGCTCAGCGATCAGGGCACGGTAACGGTTGATGTCCTTCTTCTGCAGATAGGCCAGCAGATTACGACGGCGGCCGACCATCTTGAACAGGCCGCGGCGGCTGTGGTTGTCATGCTTGTTGGTCTTGAGGTGCTCGGTCAGGTGGTTGATACGAGCGGTCAGCAGAGCAACCTGGACCTCCGGAGAACCGGTGTCACCCTCGTGGATGGCTGCCTTGGCGATGATGGGCTGCTTATCGATAGCGGATTTCTGGCTCATGGGTATATACCTCTTTCATAAAAATGTATTGGCCGTCGGCGCAGTAAGGGGTAGTTGGAACCGTTGAGGCATACGCCCCATACCGGGCCGCGGTAACAAGAATTAGTATACCACAACATTTTGCGGAATACAAGAGCATTTGCGGCATTTCCGCAATTATTTTGCACCGTTCAGGGCCGCAAAATACGCCTTGCTCTCGTCGGCGGCGTGGTGGATCAGCGCGGCCAGCTCGGCCATCGAATTGAACTTGCGCACCGGGCAGAAATATTTGTGAAATTCCAACACCGGCTGCTGACCGTAGACATTGCCGGAGAAGTCCGGCACAAACGTCTCGCAGGTCACGGCGGCGTTTTCACTGCTGTCCACCGTGGGGCGCTTGCCGATGCCGGTGGCTGCGGGCCGCCACCGGCCGTCCAGATAAATGCGGGTCAGGTAGACGCCCGCGCAGGGCTGCAGGGCCGCGGCTGGGTAGTTCTGGTTCAGCGTCGGCGTGCCGAGCTTTCCGCTGCCGATGCCCTTGCCGTGGACAACGGGCCAGTCGATGGCGTAGGGTGTGCCGAGCATGGCGTTGGCGTCGTCGAGACGGCCCTCTTCCAGCGCGGCGCGGATGCGGGTCGACGAGACGGTCTGCCCGCCGTACTGCGCCATCGGCACGATATGCACGCCGATGCCGAGGGGCGCGCAAAGCTCCCGCAGCCGCTCCACGTTACCGGCGGCGCGGGCTCCAAACGTAAAGTTATCGCCGCAGAACAGCTGCTTTGCGTTAAAGCAGTCCACCAGCACCTTTTGCACAAAATCCTCCGGCGTCAGCGCACGGAACTCGTCAAACGGTGCCTCCTGGTATTCCTCGATGCCTAAGCTTGCAACGCGGGCGTGCTTCTGCGGCAGCGAGAGGATGCGCCCGCCCTTCAGCGTACTGCTGGCGGGCAGCTCAAACGTGAAGGCCGCAGCGGTCAGGCCGCCGGCCCGGGCGCATTCGACGGCAGCCCCCAGCACGGCGCGGTGGCCGCAGTGGACGCCGTCAAAATAGCCGAGCGCCACAGCACTGCCCTGCGGGGCGTGGATAGGCGTCAGACTTTGATAAATTTGCATTGGGCAGTCAGCCCCTTTCGCAAAATAGTTTTTCGACCTTGAGCACGCCGCCCTCGACGCTGGCCAGACCCAGAAACGCGCCGGTCTCATCGTAGGTGCGGTAGCGGCCATCGGCGGCAGCGTAATGGCTCGTCGGGCAGCCGTTGAGCAGGTGCGCCTTGACGCCGCTGTTGACGTGCAGGGCGGGCAGCGGCGTAAAGACTGACTCGATCGGCAGTACCCAGCCGTTGGTTTCGAGTTCCCCGCTCTCGGCGGCGGCTAAAATTTCCGGCAGCGTGTGGCACTGGGCCAGACTGAACACGCCGGCCTGCGTGCGGCGCAGGGCGGACAGCGTGGCGGGCACGCCGAGGGCGTCGCCGATCTCCTCGGCCAGCACACGGATGTAGGTGCCCTTGGAGCAGGCGACGCGGACGGTGTATTCGTCGGGCGCGGGGCTGCCGAGGTATTCGATGTCATAGATCGTGATGGGGCGGGGCGTGCGCTCAACGGTCTGGCCCTTGCGGGCCGCCTTATACAGCGGTTGGCCGTTGATTTTCACCGCGCTGTACATCGGCGGCAGCTGCATGCGGTCCCCGCGGAACTGCGGCAGTACGGTGCGCAGCTCGGTCTCCCCCACCGTGACGGGGGCAGTTTCCAGCGTCGTGCCGGTCACGTCGCCGGTGTCGGTGCGCAGGCCCAGACGCAGCGTAGCTTCGTAGGTTTTATCGTGGTCAAGCTGGCGGTCAGCGGCGGAGGTCGCCTTGCCGATAAACACCGCGAGCACACCGGTGGCCATAGGGTCCAGTGTGCCCGAGTGTCCCAGCTTGCGTGTGCCCAGTGCGCCGCGCAGCTTGGCCAGCACATCAAAGCTGGTCCAGCCTGCGGGCTTATCGACGGGCAGAATGCCGTTTGGCGTTTGCATAGCAGGGTTCCTTTTCTGTTGTGGATTTAAAGGCTTCCCCCTCGGGGGAAGCTGTCACCGAAGGTGACTGATGAGGGCAGACTTTCCGCTATTGCCCGTTCATGAGCGGCCACGGGAACTTCCCCCTCATCCGGCCTTGCTTCGCGCGGCCACCTTCCCCCAATGGGGGAAGGCTTTATTGCGCTTTCTCCGCGTCGGCGCGGTCCAGTTCCTTTTTGACTTCCTCGAGGATCGCGTGCTTGGCGTTGTCCGGGTTGCCGCTGATCTCACAGCCGGCGGCGCGGGGATGCCCGCCGCCGCCCAGACGCCGCGCAATGTTGCAGGCGTTGGTGTCGTGCCCGGTGCGCACACTGATCTTGAAGCTGCCGTCCTTCTGCTGGCGCAGGGTCAGACCGACCTCGACGCCCTCGATGGAGCGCGGCAGGCTCGTCAGATCCTCCAGCTCGGCCCCGGCCACACCTGCGGCCTGGATCTGGTCCCAGGTCAGGCAGATGAGCGCACAGCGGTCATCGTAGTAAAACTCCAGGCTTTCTAAAGCCATGCGTTCCGCGATGACCCGCGCGTGGGAGCGGCTCTCGAACAGGCGCTCGTTCAGCCTTTCCACGTCGGCTCCGGCCTCGATCAGAGCCGCTGCCGCCTTGTGGGTCTCCGCCGTCGTGTTGCTGAACCGGAAGCAGCCGGTGTCCGTTGCCACACCCGTATACAGGCAGGAGGCAATTTCCGGCGTGATCTTCGCGCCCATCTCGGGGATGAGCGTCGTCAGCAGCTCGGCAGCTGCGGCAGCCCCGGCGTCCACCAGCGTCTCATAGGCATAACCGCTGTTCGAGCCGTGGTGGTCGATGCACAGATTGACATGCTCGGCGTATTCCTGAATGTTGTTGCGCTCGCCAAAAAGCTGAATGCCCGCAACATCCACCGCCACCACAAACGCGGGGCGGAAGCTGCCGTCAAACACCGTGATGGGCATGTAGTCGTACATGGCAGGGATCGGATCACTGCACAGCACGGCGGCATTTTTGCCCAGCTGCTGAAGCGCCAGGCAGAGCGCCGTGCCCGAGCCGATGGTGTCACCGTCGGGGTTTTTATGGCACAAAATCAGGATGTCATCTGCAGCAAGCAGACGCGAAACAACCGTCTCGCGATCTACGTTCTGAGTCATAGGTTCCTCTTTTCTAACTGGGGTGCTTTACTCTGCGTCAGAGTCAGGCTCAATGTCCAGCTCACCCAGCAGCTTGTTGATGTGCGCGGCATAGGCTGCGCCTTCATCTTTGACGAATACAAAGCGCGGTGCCTTGCGGATGTGCATCCGGCGGCTGACCTCGGTGCGGACATGGCCGGACGCCTTGTTCAGCGCCTTGACCACCGGCTCCGGGCCGCCCTCACGGCCCATGACGCTGATGTAGACCTTGGCCTGATCGAGGTCGGGGGTCACATCCAGACGGGTCACGGTCAGCAGACCGCCCGTCACGCGGGGGTCCTTCATCTCGCCGATGATGGCGATCAGCTCACGCTTCATATCCTGGGCCATACGGCCATGGTTTTTGGTTGGCATTTACTTTACCTCTGCAATCAATCGCGGTACTCCTCCATCTTGAAGCACTCAAAGACGTCGCCTTCCTTGATGTCCTGGAACTTGGCCAGGGTGATGCCGCACTCAAAGCCCGCGGCAACCTCCTTGGCGTCATCCTTGAAGCGCTTCAGGCTGGCGATGGAATCCTCGCAGATGACGATGCCGTCACGGACCAGACGCAGCTGGGCGTCGCGGGTGATCTTGCCGTCGGTAACGCGGCAGCCTGCGACGGTGCCGACGCTGGAGATCTTGTAGACCTGGCGGACCTGGGCCTCGCCCAGAGCGACCTCGCGGACCTTCGGGGCCAGCATGCCCTTCATAGCGTCGGAGACATCGTTGATGGCGTCGTAGATGACGCGGTACATACGCATCTCAACGCCGGTCTGCTCGGCCTCGGCCTTGGCGACGGCGTCGGGACGGACGTTGAAGCCGATGATGATGGCGTTGGACGCATCGGCCAGAGAGACGTCGGACTTGGAGATGGCACCGACACCCGCATGGATGACGCGGACGCGGACCTCGTCGTTGGAGATCTTCTCGAGGCTCTGCTTGACGGCCTCGGCGGAGCCCTGGACGTCCGCTTTGACGATGATGGGCAGTTCCTTCATATCGTTGGCAGCCATCTGGTCAAACAGGTTATCCAGCGTGACCTTGGTGTAGGCGGCAAACTGCTTCTCCTTGGCCTCGGCGGTGCGCTTGTCAGCCAGCTCACGGGCGAGGCGCTCGTCCTCGACAGCCTCGAACAGCTCGCCGGCCTCGGGGACCTCGGTCAAGCCGGTGATCTCAACAGGCGTGGACGGACCGGCCTCGGTGATCTCCTGGCCCTTGTCGTTGCGCATCGTGCGGACACGGCCCACAGCGGTACCGGCGATCAGGCAGTCGCCCTTGTGCAGGGTGCCGTTCTGGACCAGCAGAGTTGCGATGGGGCCCTGGCCCTTGTCCAAACGGGCCTCGACGACAGCGCCCTTGCCGCGGCGGCTCGGGTTGGCCTTCAGCTCCATGACCTCGGCCTCGAGAACGATACGCTCGAGCAGGTCGCTGATGCCCATGCCGGTGACGGCGGACACAGGGATGCAGGCGACGTCGCCGCCCCAGTCCTCGGGCACGATCTCGTACTTGGTCAGCTGCTCCTTGACGCGCTCCGGGTTGGCGGTGGGCTTATCCATCTTGTTGATGGCGACGATCAGCTTGACGTTGGCGGCCTTGGCGTGGTTGATGGACTCGATGGTCTGGGGCATGATGCCGTCATCGGCCGCGACGACCAGGACCGCAATGTCGGTCATGTTCGCGCCGCGGGCACGCATCGAGGTGAACGCCTCGTGGCCCGGGGTGTCCAGGAAGGTGATGACACTGTCATTGCTCTTGACCTGGTACGCGCCGATGGCCTGGGTGATGCCGCCGGCCTCACCCTTGGTGACATTGGTCTTGCGGATGGCGTCCAGAATGGAGGTCTTGCCGTGGTCAACATGGCCCATAACGACAACAACGGGCGGGCGCTCGACCAGATCGGCGGCGTTGTCCTCCTCCTGCACGAACAGGCGCTCCTCGATGGAGACGTGGACCTCATGCTCGACCTTGGCGTGGAACTCCTCGGCGATCAGGGCGGCGGTGTCGAAATCGACAACGTCGGAGATGGCGTGCATCTCGCCCATCTGCATGAACTTGGCAACGACCTTGGCGGCGCTCTGCTTCAGGCGGGTGGCCAGCTCGCCGACGGTGATCTCATCGGGGATGGAGATCTTCAGCTGCGCGTTGCGGGCCTTTTCCAGCTGGATGCGCTGCAGGCGCTCGGCCTCGGTCTCACGGCGGCGGCCAAACTGCTGGCCGCGGCGGTTGTTGCGGTTGTTGAACTTTTCCTTCTTGCCGGTGGGCTGGTTCTTGCGCTTGCTGGGCATGTTGCGGCTGTCGGCCAGGTCGTCATAGCGGGCGTTGAACTTGTCAACGTTCACGTCGACGGTGCGGGTGTCAACGGACACCTGCGCGCGGTTGACCTGGACCTGCTCGGTCTTGACAGGCTCTTTAATGCCGGTATCGGCGGCCAGCTCCTGCAGGGTGACGCGCTTCTCGCTGCGCTTTTCCGCCTGCTTCTCGGGCTTGCGGCTGTCTTTCTTCTGCTCGGGCTTCGGCTCCTTCTTGGCAGCGGGCTTCGGCTCCTGCTTGGCGGCGGGCTTGGGCTGCTCCGCAGGCTTGGGATCGGCAGCGGGCTTCTGGGCCGCGGCGGGCTGCTTCTTCGGCTCGGGCTTCTTTTCTGCCTTCGGGGCCGCGGCGGGCTCCTTGCCGCTGGCAAGGTAGGCGTCGAGGCTGTCCTCGGCGTTCTCGCGGGTCAGGGTCTCCAGCAGGACGTTGAGCTCTTTTTCCTCAAACGTGCCGGCGGTCTTATAGGCTTCGCCGGTCACGCCGGAAACGGTCTCGACGACCTTTTTGGCGGGCATGCCGAACTCCTTGGCAACATCAGCGATCTTGTATTTAAAATCCATATAGTGTGGTCCTCCTCATCAAAGGTATTTTGCGCACAGCTGTGCAAGGTGTTCGTCGGTCACGCCGAACACGGCGGCGGGCTTGGGGGTAAGCATGGCCAGGTCAGCGCTGGTCAGGGGCATCTGCTCGCAGGCGACGATGCCGTCGCAGGCGTCCTTTATATGGCTGACCGTGCGCTCACTGGCGTCCGAGGTAAGCAGCACCAGGGCCACTTTGCCGCGCAGTGCGTTTTCCTGTACGCGGTCATACCCGTGCAGCAGCTTGCCGGCCTTGCGGCACAGCCCCAGTGCACCCAGCAGCGGGTGCTGATCGTTATTCATGGCTCGCCGCCTCCTTTGCACTTTGCTCCGCACAAGCGATCTCCTCGGTCAGGCGGTCATAGATGCCGTCCGGGATGGGGACCTCAAATGTGCGTTCGAGCCGCTTGGCCTTGCGCGCCTTGGCAAGGCAGGCAGCCGAGGGGCACAGATACGCGCCGCGTCCCGGTGCCTTGCCGCGCAGATCAATACTGATCTCGCCCTCGGGGCTGCGCACGACGCGCACCAGTTCGCGCTTGGGGCGCTGGGCATTACAGCCCACGCACCGGCGCACGGGGATCTTTTTTTGCTTTAGCTGCTGCAACTGGCAGACCTCATTTCTAGAGAATAGATAAGAGATAAAAGATAAAAAATATAGTGGACCGCGGCGCTGCACGCCGCTCGAAATTGCTCTGCCGCCGTAGGGGCGCATTCTATATGCGCCCGTGCTGCCTTACGGGAGCGGGCCGGGCGGATATGGAATCCGCCCCTACGGTTTTGGCCCTGCTAAAACTCCACATTTTATATTATCTTTTATCTATTATCTTTTATCTTTATTATTTACTCCTCGTCCTCGCCGTAGTAGCCGGACTCGGGGCGGATGTCAATATTATAGCCGGTCAGATGGGCGCACAGGCGCACATTCTGGCCCTTGTTGCCGATAGCCAGGCTCAGCTGGTGGTCGGGCACGGTCACGCGGCAGCTCTTGGTCTCGCCGGGCAGCAGTTCGACCTTGACGACCTTGGCCGGGGACAGAGCCGCGGAGATAAACTCGGTGATGTCCTCGCTCCAGCGGATGACATCGATCTTCTCGCCGTTCAGCTCCTGGACGATCTTCTCGACGCGGACACCGCGGGCACCGATGCAGGCACCGACGGGATCGACATCGGGGTTCTTGCTCCAGACAGCTAGCTTGGTGCGGGCACCGGCCTCACGGGCGATGGCCTTGACCTCAACGGTGCCGTCGTAGATTTCGGGGACCTCCAGCTCAAACATGCGCTTGACCAGGCCGGGATGGGTGCGGCTGATGGTGACGCGGGGGCCGCGGTCCGTTGCCAGTACATCCACGACATAGACCTGCACGGTCTGGCCCTCGGTGAAGGTCTCGCCGGGGACCTGCTCGTTGCGGGGCAGCACAGCGCTGCCGCCCTTGCCCAGATCCAGCACAACGTTGCCGCGCTCGGGGTCGATGGAGACGACGGTGGCGGCGATCAGCTCATGTGCGCGGGACTGCATCTCGCTGCACTGCAGGTTGCGCTCACCCTCGCGCAGGCCCTGACGGATGACGTGCTTTGCGGTCTGGGCAGCAATGCGGCCAAATTCCTTGGTCTTGAGGGGCGTGACCATGCGCTGGCCGACCTTGTAGCTCTTGCGGACCTTCTGGGCATCCTCCAGGCTGACCTGGGTGTGGGGGTTCTCGACCTCCTCCACGATGTCACGCAGCAGGCTGGCACGGAACGCGCCAAGCTCGGGGTCAATGTCCACAACGACATTGTCGTCCTCGACCTCGTAGTCCTTCTTGACCGCAATGACGATGGCCGCCTTGATCTTGTCGATCAGGTAGTCCTCGGGCAGGCCGCGCTCCTTTTCCAGTGCAGAAAGGGCCTCAAAAAATTCGTTGTTCGCAGTAGCCATGTTTCTGGTTTCCTCCCAATTATATTTCAAGTACACGCAATACAGTAGTTACAATCGCTCTCTTGCCTTCCCTTTAAAGGGTTTGCCTCCGTAGGGGCCGGACATGTCCGGCCCTGCACAGAAGGGCAAAATCAAGTTTGCGGGAAAGCCGC
>ENA-OQRB01002167-OQRB01002167.1-human-gut-metagenome-genome-assembly--contig:-NODE-2167-length-10071-cov-4.059006_pt1 | contig 10071 bp, 3 predicted proteins | sample MGYA00243235_ERZ505100 | MGnify/ENA primary metagenome ERZ505100 (study PRJEB26097, sample SAMN02712145) | human gut metagenome | biome: Gut microbiome | host: Homo sapiens | place: Denmark: Copenhagen...
GTTTCCAGAACAATCCGCTCTAATGGAATCGCTGCTGCCACTTCTTTTAATTTCTTTGCATTCTTAAATGTAAGCACGCCGCCAATTCCGATATAGAAGCCCATCTTCACATATTCTTCTGCCTGCTCCCTGGAGTAGGAATAGCAGTGAATCACACCTTCTAATCCCTGCGCATACTCTTTCATAATCTCCACAGTATCCGCTGCCGCTTCTCTGCTGTGTATAATAATGGGAAGGTGGTGCCGTCTTGCAAGCTCCAGTTGTCTCACAAACCACTTTTTCTGGAGCTCATGCGATTCGTTATCCCAATAATAGTCCAGACCAATTTCACCCACTGCAACTACTTTGTCATTATCCAACAAGGCTTCCATTTCTGCAAATGTCTCTTCATTCAATGCACCCACCTCGTCCGGGTGGACACCAACTGCGGCATAGACATAAGGATATTTTCCTGCAAGTTCCACACATTTCTCACACGACTCCAGTGTGGAGCTGACATTTACAATCGTTGTCACTCCCAAATCCGGCATGGAAGAAAGCAGTTCTTCTCTGTCGGAGTCAAATTGTGCGTCATCATAGTGTGCATGTGTGTCAAATATCATGGTATCTGTTCCTTCCCTGATTCATCATTTACTGACAGTATAACATAAATGTTCCCCTTACGGATAGTCATATTATGTAAAAAGAAATGCCAGGCCACGGAATTTCTTCTGTTGCCTGACATATTCTCTTTCATTTTACTTCCTACTATTTTCGGGTTTACGCCTTATTTCTCTGCATTTGGAACCCATACTCCGTTTTCATTAACAAAGTATTTTCCACCGTCAACCCATTCATTTCTTGCCATTTTGCCATCTTCCTTCAGATAATAGCTGCCTGACCACTGATTCTTTGCCATTGCTCCGCTTCCGGTGAAGAAATAATCTTCTCCATCGATTACCTGCCAGCTGATTGCCATATAACCGCCTGCTTTGAAGTAATACGTAGCACCGTTAATATCACGGAATGCATTTTCTACCAGTAATCCCGGTATTTCAGAATCCGGCTGACCGTAATACCAGTTATTTCCAACCTGAATCCAGCCTGTCTTTGCGATTCCGTTGGTTCCGAAGTAATACCAGCCTTCTTCTAACTTCGCCGAGCCATTTGCCATTGCTCCGCTTCCGGTTACATAGAAACCGTCTATCCATTCGTCATGAGCCATAACACCTGTATTTTCATCCAGATAGTACCATCTGCCGCCAATAATCTGCCAGCCTGTAACCCGGTATCCAGATGCATCGAAGTAATACCATGCTCCGTCAATTGCTTTCCATGTGCTGTACGGATAGCTTCCGTCTGCATTCTTGTACCACCAGCCTGTTGCATCTTTCTGCCAGCCTGTCTTTCCAGGAGTTGGTTCATCACCAGGATCTTTGAATACAAGGGCATCCATTGCTGCCTGCAATTTTTCTGCCTGTGCATCTACTTCTTCCTGTGATGCATTTTCATCTGCAATAACCTGTACTGCTTTTGCCAGTTCTTCTTCGACTTTAGCATAGCTTTCTACCGTGTATTTTTCCTTGTCAAGAAGTCCTGCTTTATCCATAATCTCCTGAAGTGCTGTTTTATCTGCCTTCACTGCTTCTTTCTTGCTAAGTGTAAATACAATCGCCTGATTACTTTCTAATGGCTGACCGTTAATGGTATCTATAATTCCACGGTCTGGATCTGCCGGATCCTGGATAACAGAAAATTCTACAGTCTCATCTGTATACCATTCCTGTCCCTCTGCCAGAGATACTGTCATTGTTGTATCTGTATCCCACGCAGTTACTTCATATTCAATCATACCATTCTTATCAGATACCAGCTCTGACGGGTCGCCGTTTGCCACTTTGAACCGCACATTGCTTAACGCATTTTCTTCACTGTCTTTTACCAGTGCACGGAAGGTAAGGATATCACATGTATCAACACCTCTTGGTGTGATAACAAATTTCGCAGAAGCTTCTGCTGCCGGAACTCCGTTGATTGTTTCGATAACCGGTGTTCCGTCTTCTGTACCTACATGTACTTTGATTCTTTCCGGTGTTCCAATGTAAACAGAACCTTCCGGAAGATAGAACTCATAATCTCCTCCATCATAAGAACCTAATTTCCATTCCAGTACTCCGTTCTTTGTAAACATGTTATTTTCTACATAATATTTACAATCGTATCGGATGAATTTTGTATTTGCAGGAGCACTGACTCCGTCCTGGAACCGTACCGGTATAGTAAGTGTACGCATACCGGTTACTTCTCTTAATGCAGCCTGTGCATCACTTAAAGCCCGAACTTCTGCGTCCACTTCTGCCTGAGTTGCACCTGCATCTTCCATAAGCTTTTCTGCATTTGCAATTGCATTTTGCAGTGCATTGTAACTGTTAATTGTATAATTGCCTCTTGTGATAGCTTTTACTTCTGCAAGTTTTGCCTCAAGTGCAGTCTTATCCGCTTCGCTTTTCACTTCTTTTAAAACAAACTTCACTTCTTTGTTCCCAGCAAGCGCTTCACCATCGATTGCTGTAATCAATACATCTGAGCTGCTTGACTGAATCGTAAATTCGTGCTGCTCCGGAGTCACTACATATTCTTTTCCATCCAGAACAATACTATCTCCCTGCAGAGATACGATAATCTTCTGTGTTCCATAATCTGCAGTACTGATTGCGTATTCAATAACACCAAAATTACTGTACCAGGTTGACTTGTAACCATCCATTAATGCGGTAAATGGAATACGCTCTGTCTCTTTGTTACCAGCTTCATCCACAATCTGAATACGGATATTATACTTATCGCAGACTGCCGGTTTATCTGCCTTTACCAGATTCTCGCGGGCTGTTTTCAAGTTTGCCGCAGCTTCATCTACCTGTTCCTGCGTAGCCTCTGCATCATTATAAACAGTCTTGGCTGCTTCCAGTGCATCCGCAAAGAGTTTAAATGATTCTGCTGTATAGTTATCTGCCTTATTAATATAAGACTGTGCGAAGAATGTCTGGTCATCCAGCTCTTTCTTATTGACTTCTGCCGGTGTGGAATCACTGGATTTCTTAAGTACAAACTGGATTTCGTCTGCTTCCGCAAGTGCGGTTCCGTCAATCTCAGTGATTTTCGCGCCACTTATATAGTCGCCGCCGTTTTTGTATGTATGAACGGTACTGCATACCCAGACTTTACCATCTCCGGCATCCTGGTCTGCTTTCAGTTTTACGGTAAATGTTCTGTTTACTTCGTACATGCCGATGGTCCGTTCAATAACACCATCTTTACTTGTAACTTCATAAGAAGAACTGTCGGTGTCTTCCACGGTAAATTTCACACCATTTACCGGATTTCCATCTTCATCCACAACTTTTGCACGGAAGGTCTGTTCATCGGAAAGCACTTTCGAAGGTGTCGGTGGATTTGGAATATCTTCTCCGTCTTTTCTCAGCACGTAAGTAAGTTTCGTTCCCTCTGCAAACTGCTGTCCGTCCAGAGTCGCAATACTTGCCGTAAAAGAACTATTTGTTACTGTGAAATAATGTTCATCACTTGTTGTATAATTACTGTCTGCAAGTTTTACATATACGGTCTTTCCATACTGTGCCGGTCCGTATGTGTAATATGCGATTACCCCATTTGCATCAGAAATAATCTGTACATCGGTGTCTTCTTTATCGCCAATCCATGCCTTAAAGCTTACCCCTGCAATTGGCTTTCCGTCTGTTCCCACAACTCTTGCACGGAATCTTCCGCTCTGGCATCCATAATCTACTTCAGCCGGTTTTTCCACCAGATTCTTCATGGCTTCTTCCAGTGCTGTTACCTGCGCATTTACCTGCGCCTGGATTGCTTTATCATCGTCATAAACTTCCTGTGCTGCATCGATTGCTGCCTGCAATGCTTCAAATCCGCTCTGGTAATCCTCTGCATTCAAAGCCTTTGCATTTTCCAATGCTTCTTTTAATTTGGTTTTATCTGCTTTGACAACCAGTTCTGCTCTCGCTTTCGTCAGAATTGCACACGCTTCATCAACCTGTTCCTGGGTTGCATTGTTGTCTTTATAAACTTCCTCTGCTGCATCCAGTTTTTCCTTATAAGCTGCCCAGCTTTCTGCTGTATAGTATTCTTCTGAATACGCATTGTTCATGTTCAGCAGTTTCTGGAGTTCTGCCTTATTTGCCAGTTCTGTCAGTCCTGCTTCTGCCTGTTTGATTGCTGCTACTGCTGCATTATAATCATTCTGTGTTGCATTTCCATCTGAAATCAGATTTTCTGCATCTTCCATAGCTTTCTTCAGTGCGTCAGCACTTGCCGTTGTATATTTATCAAGGCTGTATTCCTTTGCCTCTGCAATATATTTCTCTAAAACTGTACCGTCCGGTTTACGCTCATTTTCTTTATCCGGTGCACCGTCTTTGCGTGAAGTTACCACAACTTCTTTTGCGAAATCTACATCGACGCTTTCACCATTCACGGTTTTATAGTACCGTTTCCCGTCTTTTACACCAACGGTCACTGTAATTGGTTCCATATCGTATGGTTCCTGATAGCAGGCAACGATTTCCCATGTCTTTCCATCTTCCCATGCCGGTGATGTAGGTAAATATGCAATACCTGTCTCTGCATCTGACAACTGGTTCCATGCTTCCGCTCCGGTTCCAGGCACACGAATCTGGAATTTGAATGGTCGTGTAAATGTATTTCCGTTTTCATCTTTTACAATTAACTTTAATTCGGTAAGAATATCTGTCTTTGCCAGATTTGCAATGGCAGTCTTTAATTCTGTGATTGCGGATTCCACATCATCCTTGGCAGCATCCACATCTGCAAGTACATTCTGTGCTTTTTCCAATGCATTTTCAAAGCTGCTGTAGCTGCTTTCTGTGTACTTATATGCCTCGCCTACATTCTTCGCTTCTGCTAATGCAGCCTCCAGACCGGATTTGTCTACATATTCTTCCTTTGGAATCAATGTAAACTGAAGTTCCTCCAGACCTGTCGCAACATTTCCATTTACGGTAGCTGTAGTATTTCCCCAGTTCACTGTATAAGTAATAGATTCCGGATTTGCCACATAAAGGTCTCCTGCCGGTGTGATGGTAATCAGATCATACAATGCATCTGCGGCAGAATGTCTCAGAATCAGACGGCCTATGCTGTCTGTCTTTACCGTAGCCGTGTTCTGTGCATAAGCAGTAGCAGATGTCTTTGTAAATTCTACGTCGGACATCGGTACACCTTTCTTATCTACCACTTTGATTTCAAGACGGTCCCATACCGGCTGTTTTTCTCCATCAATATCATATTCCGGATAATAGTCTGGTTCTCCGCCATTTTCCACCTTGGTCTTATTGGACTTGGCTGCTTCCACACGATTGGTGTCCATATAGGTCTTCTGCTCATCCGTAAGCGCATTATATGCTTCCAATGCTCTCTCAACATTTGGCAGATCGGATTCCTGCATTTTACTGATATTAAATAAACTGAATAATTTATTTACTTCAATTGCTGCAAACAAGTCATCTTTCTTTGACTCATCCGGAAGCACTGTGTTTTCTTTTTCCAGTTTTAAAAGATTCGCAAGCGGTCTGATGTCTGTAATTCCCGTATTTCCTGATAAATTCAGCACACGCAGTTCCTGCATGCCGGAAAGCACCGATACATCTGTAATCTGATTGTGAGATGCATCAAAGAAATATACTTTCTTCAATTTGCTCATATCTGGCAGACTTGTAATCTGATTATAAGAAAGATCCAGATATTCCAGATGTTCCAGACCAGCAATAGCATCTGCGTTGTCAATTGAATTGTGTGATGCAATAAAACGCTTTAATGCTGCCATGTCCTGAACTGATGAAATATCCGTGATTTCTTTGTTTCCTGATATATCCAGCCATGTTAAATTAACCAGCTTTTTCAAGGCGGAAATATCATTGATTCCATTCTGTTTTAAAATCAGTTCCTGGAGCTGTGTCAAATCAGAAAGCGGTGACAAATCTGCCAATCTCTTTCCTTCCACTGCTGATGTGTAAGCAATATCAATCTGTGTTGCCGATTTTGCATACTGAAGTCCTTCTAGACTTTCAATCCAGAACTGTTTGCCTTTCCACTCATCCGTTTCAAAATCCTCCGGGTGTGCACACATCTCATAAGTGATGTGTTTTACCGACTTATCCCCTACCATTTCTGCAGTCAGGGTTACATTTCCCTTAATTGCATTCATAGCAGAGCGAATTGCCCAATGCAGTAATGGGTCTTTAATTACTTCTTCATCCGACGGCTCGTAGACATCTTCCGGTTCCAATCCGCCACAGGTATCTGCTTTTACTGTTGATACCATGCCGAAAGACAGGCTTACCGTCATCATCATTGCCAATGCGGCCGCTACAATACCCTTTCCCTTTCTCTTTCTCATGCTTTTCTCCCTGAATATAGAAATCTGATAATACACTCCGATAAAATATACCAGATGATTTCTATATTTTATTGTTCTTTTATCAAAATTCCCCGGCAAAACCATATATGTAATTGTTCTATATGTTTCCACCGGGGAGTCAGGTTACTATTTATTTATTGTTACTATATTGGATGATTATTTCTGTGCGTTTGGAATCCAGAGTCCATCGTCGCCAACGTAGTATCTTCCGCCGTCAACCCACTCGTTACGTGCCATAACACCATCTTCATTTAGGTAGTAATTGCCTACCCATGCGCTGGTTACCATTGCTCCGCTTCCATTGAAGTAAGAATATGCTCCGTCAAGTAATACCCATCCGATTGCCATAGCGCCACCTTCTTTGAAGAAGTAGGTTACACCATCAATTTCAACAAGTGTGCTTTCCAGAATGATTCCTACACTTCCTTCATCCGGATCTGTATCGCCAAAGTACCATGTATTACCAACCTGGAACCAGCCGAACTGTAATACTCCGTTTGTTCCAAGATAGTACCAGCCTTCGTCAAGTTTCAGCCAGCCGTTCTGGTAAACACCGTTCGCTCCTACATAATAGAAGTCTACCCATGCATTTGTCATCATCTTACCGTCTGCTCCAAGATAGTAGCTTCCTGACCACTGGTTCTTTGCCATTGCTCCGCTTCCTGTGAAGAAGTAGTCTGCTCCGTCAATTACCTGCCAGCTGATTGCCATAGCACCGCCAGCTTTGAAGTAATAAGTTGCGCCATCGATATCATAGAATCCGTTTTCAGCCATGATACCGGTAGCTTTATCGAAGTAATACCATGTTCCTCCGATTGCTTTCCAGCCTTCTGTTCTGTAGCCTTCTGCATCGAAGTAATACCATGATCCGTCGATTGCTCTCCATCCGCCACTGATGTAGCTTCCATCTTCGTTTCTGTATGTCCATCCATCTTCTGTCTGATTCCAGCCAACCTTAACAAGTGCTGTTCTGATATCTTCATCACTTGCACCGCCTACGATTGTAAAGATACGAGATGGAGCGATTCCTGCTGCTAAGAGATTCTTCGTTGCTCTTGGAGCTCCAACAAATCCACTGTTGCACATAATATAAATCGGGTCTGTATTCTCTTTATAACGTTCTGCAAATGCCTGCATCTTTTCATCTAACGAAGCATCACCTATCGGGAACTGCGGGCAAGTTTGAGAGCCAGGAATCTTTCCTGTAACTGCAATTTTGTCTTCTGCACGTACATCCAGAATGTATGATGAATGTTCCAGTGCATCCTTACCGCTAATTGTATTAACACCCTTTACCATAACAGGTATAGTTGCTGCATCTTTTTCCTGTCCCTTTAATTTTACAGAAACCGCATAATTTATAGCACTGATTGCCGTATTAGCCGGGAACTCTACTGTAAACTTCAGTTCTGTATCTGTTCCTGTAAGGTTCTTTACGGTTACTGCCGGTGTTCCGGTTACTTCCAAATCTTCTGCTTTGAGGCCTGTTCCAATAACCGTAACATCTATACTTCCACCTTCATAGTTAAGCGTTGAACCTGTTGCCGACACATATGTAATTTCTTCCGGAATAACCGATTTTCCTGCTACCGTAAATGTAGCTTTCTGCGTTGCTCCCCACATCCATGGAGATGGTTCTGATTCTTTTACCTGAATACGGTATTCTGCATCTGTTTCTGCTGTGTTTGCAGGAAGTTCGATGATAAATGTCTTGTCAGCACTTAATACTGCTTCATTGACAGTTTTGCCTTCTGTTTCATAAGATCCATCTGCACTTTTCTTTTCCAGCTTCCACCATACTTTGGCATTCAGAATTCCTTCTGCTTTTACAGTAACAGTTCCGCCTGCACTTGGAAGGCTTTCCGGTGTTACTGTAACTTTATCAAGGGAAAGATATGTCAGTCCGCTTACTGCTGCATTCAAATTCTTGAGTGCTGTATTTACTTCTTCCTGAGTTGCATTTTCCTTTGCATTTACTGTTTTTGCTGCTGCGAGGGCTGTCTTATATGCTTCCCATGTTGAGCTTAAAAATGCACCTTCATTTTTGTAGCTGTTGTCTTCTTTTTCAATTGCTGCTGCAAGAGCTGTCTTATCTACAGCTTCTACATCCTCTGCAGCTACTTTAATCATGAAGCTTTTTGGCGAAGACCAACTGTAGCTGCCTGCATAGACTTTTGGCTCTGATGCGCTTACACGCACACGATAAGTAACTTCTTCACCTGTAGTATTTTCAGGAATTTCAACTGCAATTGTAGCTTTTCCATCTACAACTGCTGTCTCATTTACTTCATTTCCTACAGTTGTGTATGTTAATCCCATCGAATTTGATTTTCCTAACTGGAGAACCCACCAGACTTTTTCATTTAATACACCATTAGCAGTTATTGTCACTGTACCGCCTTTGCGTGACAGTTCATTTTTGTCGATAGTAGCCTGCAAATTCAGATATACCAAAGCATTACGCGCCTTTGTAAGCTTCGTTGTTGCTGCATCTACTTCTTCCTGAGTTGCATTTGTATCTTCATTCACTGCTTTTGCTTCTGCAAGGGCTGCAGCATATACCTGATAACTTGCATCTGTACATGATTCTTTATCAACATATGCATTGATTGCAGCTTCAAGTTTGCTCTTATCCACCTTTGCTGCCTCTTTCTTAACAGTCAGAGTAACTTCACCTGTATATGCTTCTCCGTCTATTTCTGACACTGCCAGATCACCGTCATCATTTTCTTCCACATACACTTCAATCGGTTCACATGTATATCCGCTGTCACTTGTTGTCTGCAGATAATAAGTATTATCTAACATATCATTGCTGTCACAAGTATAGCTTGCCATTCCGTTGGTATCTGTAACTCTTTCAAAAGCAACATCTCCTCTGCCTGCAAAATTTGCAGATTCCAGATAGAGAGCAACACCTGCTACTGCTTTTCCGGATTCATCCACAACTTTTACTTTCAACACCTTATTATCAAAAGTATCTGGTTTGCCAGGTTCCACCGGGTCCGGTGTTTCGCTTCCGCCATTTGCTGATAATGTAATCACGGATGATTTCTTAAAACCATTTGGATTGTTCAGATAGTTCACACCAACTTTCCATTTCTCATCCTGTCCGGAAGTATTCTCCGGAATTTCAACAGTAAATGTTCTTGTTGTGTCTGTTCCTTCTCCAGTAACTGCTGTATTATCAACCACAGTCACATCATATCCACCGACAGGATCAACCCTATACAGTCTGTAATACAATGTTTCCGGAAGTGCTGTTCCATTCACAGTTACTTCTACTGTTCTGTCTGCATTTGTCATGGCATTTTTTGAGACAGTGACGCCGCTGATTTCCGGATATACATCATCTGCTGCGTATGCTACTGTTGGTACTGAGACGGAACCAAATACCAAAGCAACTGCCAATAACATAGCAAAAATTCTTTTTGTGTTACGCTTTAACATATTTCTCCTCCTTTTTCTCTTGTTAAATTTCATAAAGAATTTACTTTAATTATAGTCATCCTGTATGTACACTGTCTAATCACTTATTTCTATATATGCATGTTCTTATAGAATTTATTTATAAATCTTCTCCCCCTCCTTTCTCTGATTATAGGACAAAGTGGGAAAGAATT
>ENA-OQRB01002172-OQRB01002172.1-human-gut-metagenome-genome-assembly--contig:-NODE-2172-length-10063-cov-3.241807_pt1 | contig 10063 bp, 9 predicted proteins | sample MGYA00243235_ERZ505100 | MGnify/ENA primary metagenome ERZ505100 (study PRJEB26097, sample SAMN02712145) | human gut metagenome | biome: Gut microbiome | host: Homo sapiens | place: Denmark: Copenhagen...
AGATGCTGCAGCATTCGCCGACCTGAGAGCGACGGCGCTTTCGAAATCCAAGCTCATCGAATTCCCAGCGCTCCAAAATCAAATTCCTTCCGGCGCGATAAATATCAAAGGTTCCTTCGAATTTCTGCTCATACAATGTGAATGGCCCACTAATCGATCCGTAAAAATCAGCGACATCAGTGTTAAAACTGTCGTCGGCAAACACGAGTATGTCGGTGGTTCTGTCCTTCGCTCGAATGCCGCGAACAGGAACGAGGAACATAGTGTCCCCTGCTTCGAAAACAACGCCACCCCGTTCGATAAGGGCGCCTTCCAAAACCATTTCGGCTTCGAATCTTATACGCCAATCCTTTTTATCCAGCCTTGCCCAAAGACCCCAAAGCTTCTCGAAGCGACAGGCGTCATCGTCGTATACCGCGTCAAGAAATTCTCGCAGCGTGCAGGCATCCTCGAGATGCTGCTTCATGGTCGGCCAGACGTCACCCCCTACACCCGCACAAGCGACTATCTCGTGGAACGCCGGCCTTTGAGAAGCTGGCATCTCGTTAATCTCTTTCAAAAGATCGTCGTACTTCATAGCCTTTTCCTTTCTCTTCAGCTCAATCGCAAATAGAATTCCGTATGTGGCGAGACCTTAAAGGAGTGGAAAAGGCCTCGCCACAAAAAGCAAGGATGTCACTTTGCCGAAGGAAGGAGAGCAAAATGACACGGCCAGGTCAGGCGGGATACTACCGACCCGAACACGGGGAGCTATTCAACCTCTTTCGATACATGCGGGCGAAGCAGACAGCATCCACAAGACCCACAACGGCCAATACAGCGAAAATCATCCAGACCGTAGCATTACTACTCGTCCCATCAGGACTAGCCATGGAAATCAGCCCGATGCTGAGAAACGACCCGATTGCAGCAGCCATGTTGATTGTCGCAAAATTGCGTGCGTAATCCTTCGCCCCGTAGCATTCTTTCGCAAAGGCTGAGGCGATAACGGGGATCGATCCATACCCAAATCCGACACAAAGCGAAGCTGCAATATAGACAACAGCGATGCTGCTCGCATACGAAAACGTAATGGCGATTGCAGAGATGGTAATCAGCAAGCCAGAAGTAAAAATCGAGACCAAGAGCCCGAACTTGTCGTAAAGCGCGCCAATTGCAAGACGGCTCACACCGTTCATCGTAGAGCAAAGCCCAACGACGAGGGTCGCAAACGCCCCGTCAACCCCAAGCACAAGAGCACCCTGCTTAACGCCCCCAATCAACGTTATGCCAACGGCAATGGTGAAGATAGCCCAAATCATGTACACATAAAACAGCGGGTCTTTCAGAGGGGCGCGATCGCAAAGTCCATCATTTGAAGCATGGGGCCCAGACGAGCTCCTCGCCAACAGCGATGCGGCATCCGCAGGAGCAGGCTTGAGGACCGTCGACAACGCGATTACCACTGCGAATGCAACGACCGCAAGAACAATAAAGCCCAGCTCAATGCCGACAATTCCAATCAAGGAATCTGCCGCCGAGCCCAGCAGAAGGCTGCCTAGCCCCATCCCCATCATCATAACTCCCGAAGAAAAGCCAATCTTATCAGGGAACCAGGAGTTGACGGCAGAAATAACGAGGTTGTAGCCCATTCCGCATCCAGCGCCGCACAAAAGACCGTAACTGAAATACATCCCTACAAGACTCTTCGACGCAAAGAATGCGGTGCCCAGAAAACCGAGCGCAATCATCGTTGCCGCAATAGCAAGAGCGCCCTTCAATGGAAGAACCTTCATAACGTATGACCCCAGCAATGCCGCCACGCAAAAGCAGATCATCGCAATGTTGAAAACAAGCTGAAGCGACCCTTTGTCCCAACCATATTGGACAGCGATAGGCGTGGCGAAAATGGACCACGCGTAAACGAGGCCAAGCACAAGAAGCCCAGCGGTTGCTAAAGCCAAGTATGCAACCCTTTTCCGTTTAACAGTGACGGAGCTACCACTCGATGCCGGACTTCCCATCGTCTCTCCCTCCTTACAACTCGATACAAGCGTCCTTATTCCCAACCAGCTAGAACAAAATCAGCAGATAGATTGTCGACAAAGCAACAGTGACCAGCATCAAGGGGAATGCAACCTTCGTAAAGCTCATGAACGTGATGTTGTAGCCCTCCTTGTTCGCAATTCCCGAAAGGACCACATTGGCTGATGCACCAACCAGAGTTCCATTTCCGCCAAGGCACGCGCCGAGCGAGAGAGCCCACCAGAGGGGATATACATCGATGCCCGACGCCTCCATCACCATGATGATGGGAATCATCGTTGCGACAAACGGGATGTTGTCGAGGATGGAAGAGAGAATTGCCGAAGCCCACAAGATGACGATCATCATGAGAACAACGTTTCCTCCCGTTGCATCCACGATGGCGTTCCCGAGCATCTCGATAACTCCAGTGTGCTCCATTCCACCAACAACCATAAACAGGCCGAGGAAGAATCCGATGGTCCCCCATTCGATGCCCTCGATCGCAACTTCAATGTCCCTGCCCGAGATGAGGATTCTTACAGCAGCGGCCGTCAAGGCGATCACGGAGGTCTCCAGGTTGAAAACGCCGTGCAACATGAACGCAATTGCGACCAGGACGATCATCACGACGCTCTTGTGGAATAGCGCTTTGTCGATAATCGCATCTTCTGCCGACAGCTCCATTATGTTCAGCCGGTTCTTCTCATCGACCGAGAGATGGCGGCCATACATAAAGCGGAATATAACAAGAAGAACCACCATGATGACAACGACAATAGGGGCGTTGACCATGATGAACTGGGCGAAAGAGAGCCCGGCTTCCGAGCCGATCATAATGTTTGGAGGATCGCCGATAAGCGTCGCGGTACCTCCGACGTTCGACATCATGATTTCGACGAGAAGGAACGGCACAGGATTGATGTCCAGCGTTTTGCATAGCATGATTGTCATTGGGCCGATGAGCAAAACCGTCGTAACGTTATCAAGAAAGGCGGAGAACACTGCAGTGATTACCGCGAACGCGATCATGATGAGCCACGGATTACCTTTACAGGCTTTCGCGGACTTGATGGCAACGAATTCGAACAGACCAGATTCCTTGACTATCGCCACAAACATCATCATGCCGCACAACACGCCCAGCGTATTGAAGTCAATCGATTCCATTCCCGCATTAAAATCGATAATGCCAATTACCAGCAGAACGACCGCACCAAGCAACGCGGCAAGCGCACGGTGAATTTTCTCGGACACGACCAACGCCATGACGGCGACGAATACCACTATTGATATTATTTGAGCTGCGGAAAGCACAACAACCTCGCTTCTTTAATAGAATCCGAACAGAGCTTTATTCCGGTTAAATGAGGTGCAGCTCTCAGGAAGCTGCGCACCGATTCTTCTCGCGTAAGGGGGATGGGGTGAGGGGCGGGAAGAACGCTGCTTTGGCGATACAGGAGACGCATGCCAAAATCAGGAGAACACATGCGCAGCCTCCTGAGAGCCCCCAGGAGGCGAACCGCCCAGGGAGCCCTCGAATTCTCAAAACTACGGCATCCTACATGCCTGGTGCTTTCGGCGCTCCAGGGGCACCGGGAGCACCGGGAGCCTTTGGCGCACCGGGAGCCGCAGGAGCTCCAGGCATTGGCGGCATACCGGGCATCCCCGGAATCCCCGCGCCCGCTTCGAGCTTCGTGTGGCACATCTTGCACTCGGTTGCATCTGCCGCATTCTCATATCCGCACTTAGGGCAAGTAATCCCCGCTGATGCAGATGCTGGTCTGAAACACATGTGAACCTCCTTATTCACTCATCAAGTAATGAGCTGGTCTGTTTTGTGGAGCTGATAGTTGAAACGGAAGGGTCCGAAGCGATTTCGCCTTCGCTTTCGACTTCCTCTAAATTGCCAAGGGAATCTCCCCCAATCGTATTCTCGTCAGAGTCGCCTGCGGAAACACCAGGTGGAGCCACTTGGGGAACCTCGATTCCCGATACCGTCGTATTAAAAACACGGCCGCATTTCCCGCAGAATGAGCAGAACGCCCCTACGCCACAACCTCCAGCCATGCAAACCACGCTCCTAATGCAACGATTGCAAAGAACGCTCTCTATTTTCTGAATGCGTCCATCTGCTTGCTGTAATCCGCAAAAATCTCCTCTAATCGAGCACTTGTGCTTTTCTGCCGCTTCTTCTTCGAATAGAGGAGCGACCCACCCGCTAAGAATGCGAGACCGATCGCAATGAATACCACCGAGCCAATCGTTACTGCCATTTGAGCTCCTCCTGACTAACAAATCGCACAGCGATATTCCCGTATCAATCCTTCGAGCTGGGCAATCGAATTCGACCGCCCAGCCCTTTCGTTACCTAACCCACGCTCGGCACTTTGAATTAATAGCCGAGGACAGCAGTGATCGCGGGAAGATAGAACGTGCCGATTATTACGAGGATGAAGGTGCAAACCCAAGCCTTCTTCACCCATTCGCCCATCGAGATCCATCCCTTTTCGTAGCAAATCATCTGAATGGAGTCGATGGGGAGAACCGTGGTGACGCCGCCATAGACACCGCCAATCGCAGCGATGATAGCGGGGTTAACGCCCGTCATGGCAGCAAGCGCGCACAGGAGAGGCACGGCAACCGAGCAGCACGGAGGGCCAACGGGAATGGCAATGTGGAGAATGAACGTGATGAAGCACATAACGAACACGACGACGAGGAAGGGCCAAGCAACAGCGCCGGCGAGGACGGTGTTGACAAACCACGTTGCAAGGCCGGTCTTCACGAGCGCCGTAGAGACAATGCCAACGCCGATGATCATCATGATGATCTCCCAGGCAATGCTCTTGTGGTACTGCTCCTTGGTAAGCAAGCTAACACCAGGAATAAAGGCGATGAACGTGAAGATGAAACACACCATCATCGAGTTGATGGAAGGAATCCAGGAGCTAGCCATGTTCAGGCCAAAGCAGATAACAAACCAGACGATGAGCTTGATCTCGTGAGCAGAAAGCTTGCCGAAGTCGGCGGTCTGCTTGGAAACAGCCTCGATTGCCTCGTCGGTTATCGGCTCAACCTTAAACACCTTAGTTGCATAGAAGCTCACCAGGAAGCAGCCAACGATAGCGAGCGGCACGCAGATGACACACCAGTTGAAGAACGTCACCTGAACACCCATAAACTGATTAACCATCGACATGGACAGCATGTTCAATGAATTGCCAAGCGGCGTACCGATACCGCCGATAGCTGCACAGGCGCCGACCGTAACTGTTAGAGCCTTAGCGAGGCCGGATTGGCCCTTGATACCACCGTTCGCCTCGACGATAGCCAAGCCGATTCCGATGAAAATAGCCGCTGCAGCCAGGTCGGAGATGAACATCGAAAGAATGCCCGTCGTCATACCGAAAGCAACAATAAGCTTCGTGGTGTTATTCCCCGCAAAGCTCAGCGCAGCTTTTGCAACTCGCATCGGAATGGGGGTGGACATGACAGCGCCGGAAACCGCGAAAACGAACAGGCAGTAGATAGGTACCTGCATGGAAGCGGATGAGTAGACATCCGGCAAGGGAATTACTCCACTCATCGGAATCAGGAAGTAAATAAGGACCACCGTCACGATAAACGGAATCGCCTCAGTAACCCATAAGATAATGCAGGAAATCAGGATGCCTGCAGCAGACATCGCAGCTCGTTCGAGGCCCTCGGGAACCGGACAAACAAACTGGAAGAACAAGAAAATCAGCGCAGCGACGATAATGCCGACTAATTTCTTGGTCTCGAACTTTGGAGCGGAAGCAATACTCTCACTCATATTATCCCCTTTTAACGGACGGGCGAGCCGAACCCCTCTGTTGCCGGTACCGCCCGTCTTCAATTTGTTGTATAAAGGGCACATGTGGCGACGACCGATCGCCATGAGCCCTGTCGAAATCGGAGAAGACGAAGGGGGCACACCGCGATGTCGATGTTCCTTCTTGCCGATTCGACAAACAGGTTGGGGCGGCCCGCTTCCCGCAAGGCAACGCCCCAACCGCCTTTCAAAAACTAGGCCAAAAAGACTGCGGCCTTCTTACCCTTCGCGGCAAGCTTAGCGGCACACTCTTCGACAGTGCCGTACTCGAGAACCTTAGCCTGGCAAGACTGCACGCACGCCGGAAGCTTTCCCTCTGCGGTGCGCTCAACGCACATGTCGCACAGCTCAGTCGGAACGGCGATGTAGTCCCAATGCCATTGACCGTCCGGGTTCTGACGAGGCTTGTCCTCAAGAACCTTGATACCAAAGCCGTCTCTGGGCAATTCGAGCTCATTTCGGCATGCAATCTCACAGCTATGGCAGCCGGTGCAGTACTCGAAATCGATGAACAAAGCGCTTTGGGTCATTTCGGAACCTCCTTACTTATTCTCTAGGCCACTAGTCGATCTTCACGCGATCAGCGTCGGTGATTTCCTTGTCTTCGGGGCGCCATACCTGCTGGACCTCGAACTCAGCCTGACGGCTTGCCTCAACAACAATGTCGTTGGGCTCGTTATCGCCACCGAGGCTGTCGGCTTTCACGACGTTGCAAACCATGCTCTTGAAGGTGTTGCCGAAGCCGCTCTTTGCATTGACGCTGTTCGGCATAAGCATGTTGATGTTGGACTTCCAGTTGCCGTAGAGATTCGGCTCGGAACCCTCTTCCTCCGGGTACCAGAAGCCATGCATCGCGTGAACAACACCGGGCTTGATCGTCGGAGTAACGTTTGCCTTCTGACGCACATGACCGTACGGGGAGGAAATCTCGCACCAGTCACCGTCTTCAATACCAAGCTTCTCTGCATCGGCGGGGTTAATGTCGAGAACAGGCCACGGGGTGATCTGACGAAGCGACGGTACCTGATGATGCTCGGAGTGGAAGAATTCCTGACGGCGAGCGCCGGTCGTCAAAATGAAGGGGTAATCCTTCTTCATCAGCTCAGGCAGCGTATCCGGGCTGTACGCAGGCGGCTCGAAGTAGGGCAGCGGATCCTCGCCGAAACGAGCGTATGCGTAAGAGTACAGCTCGACACGACCAGTCTGCGTCGGGAAGCCCATCTGTCCGTCGGGGCGGAGCTTGCCCTCCTTGTACTTGTAGTACGGCTCGTTGGACATCGTGACAACGTTGTTGCGAAGCTGTTCCCACGGCAGCCAGCTGCGCAGCACGTGGAAGTTGTTGTAGTCTTCCAGCGTCTCGAAGCGGTTCCAGAAGTCGGGGTAAGTCTTCTTGCCGACCATCATCATGATCTCGACGTCGGAGAGGCATTCGCCGACCTGGACGCACTTGTTCTGAGCGCCGTAGAAGGAGGAGTTCAGACCGTAGTGGGTAACAACCATGCCGTCATGCTCGATGGTGGACGCGACCGGGAGAAACACGTCGCAGCAAGATTGCGTCGTCGGGTTCATGAACAGATCGCATGCGAAGTTGAAGTCGAGCTTCTTCAGGGCCTTCCACCAGCGCTGCGGCTCAGCGGAGATAGCAGTGCCGACCGGGTTGGAGGAAACGAAGCCGGCCATGTGCATCTTGTACGGCTTCTCGGTCTCGAGGGCCTTCAGGAACTCATCGGGATGCACCGTCCACATAACCTGGCCAACGCAAGGATACTTATCAACGCCGATACGCTTCGTGTACCACGTCTCTTCGGACATGATGCCGTTCTTGAGCGCGAGGGAAAGCGTCGACTCGGTTTCATCCTCGACCTTCTCATGAGAGTCGATCGCGCCGCCGTCGCGGACAACGTTGCCCTGGTCGTCGCCCATGCCGAGCGTCGTGCCGCCGGGAGCATCAAGGAAGCCGGTGATCGTCATGAGGGATACGAGGCACATACCGAGCTGGGCACCGTTGGTGGACTCGTCAGTTGCGAGGCCCCACGCAACGCTCGAGGGTTTCGCATTGCCGTACAGACGAGCTGCACGCCAAATCTGATCCTCGGGAACACCGCAAATCTCAGCTGCACGCGAAGGAGGCATTTCCTGAACGCGCTCAACGAGCTGATCGTAGCCATAGGTCCACTTGTCGATGAAGTCGTGATCAACAAGATCGTCATGCGCGAGAACGTAGATAAACGCCATGGCGAGCGCGGTGTCGGTGCCAGGACGAACCTGGAGAATCTCCTCGGCACGCGTGCCAAGCCAAGTGACGCGCGGGTCGACGCAGATAATCTTCGTCCCGAAGCGGCGCATCATCTCGATGATGGCATGACCGTACATGCCATCAGGATTCGAGCGCAGAGGCTCCTTACCCCAAAGAAGAATGACTTCAGGAGCAACGAAACGAGGATCGTCGTAGCGGTCTTCGAACTTCATCGCGTAGTCAATCTCGGGATAGCCGCCGCCCATCATGAACGCGGTGTTCGTCATTCGCGGGCCGTAGCACGACCAGCCAGCCTGGCCGTAAACCGAGTTCGGTGTACCGAAGACGAGGTTTGCCCACTGCGGATACCAGTTGTTGCCCTCACGGCCGGTACCACCGAAGACGGCGATCGTTTCCGCACCGTACTTCTCGGTGATCTCGTTAGCGGCGTTTGCAACCAGGTCGGTTGCCTCGTCCCAAGAGCACTGCACCCACTTGTCCGCCTGGCCGCGATACTGCTTCTCGCGCTTCATCGGGTGGATGATGCGATCGGGATGATAGATGTACTCCTTCAGAGCAAGGCAGCGCGGGCAAAGGGAGCCCTTGGTGATTGGATGCTCCGGGTCACCTTCAATCTTAGTGACCTTTCCGTCCTTCACATGAACCTGAAGGCCACATCCAACCGGGTGGCATCCCGGAGGAGACCAGGCACAGGTCCTAAAGATAGTCTCCTGACCTTCTTGCCTTTTCCATTCCGTCATACTCTCTCCTCTCCTTTCCTCAAATACACTCGAGATGTAAGTACTGCATCTCTACGTGTTCAATTTTGGGGCCGAGAGAGTCTCAGAAGAAGAAGCGCCCTATTTGCGAGCTGTCACATTCCATTTACCAAGAAAAGTTGCCCGCTCACCCGTTATTCCAGCCGTCGCTTTGAGAAAAAGCGACGTGAATGTCCTGGATAAATGATGCGATGGCATGCGAGTTCACAGCTTCTGGCTTATAAGGGGCATAGAAATGCCAGTCTAGTCGAGGATCCGCGAGAGGGATGGACACAGACCCTCCTGGCGGGGTCACGGCAAATCGCCTCGATGCAATACCAACCGACCCGCCCCTCCGCGTTCTCACCATATGAAGCATCGAGCTAGTGCTGGGAAGGATGCTGACACTCGAGCGGTTATACCCGATTGCGCAAAGCTGAGAGAATAGTGGTCCGTACTGGAAACCAGGTTCGGACATCAAAAGCGATTTCTCGTTTCGAAGATCGTCGACCGAAACGCTTTCCTTTTTCGCGAGGTCAGACCTCTCGTTCGCGATGACGTACGATTTCGACCTTCCGACTTCGACAACGCTGCAATCAGAGAATTCTCTTTCCATGCACATGATGATTGCGGCGTCTACCTCGTTCGAACAGACAAGGCGATAACATTCCTCGCAGTCGCGTTCGAAGAATCTGAAGCTGCTTGACCTTTCGAGAAGAAGCTCATCCACCGCCAAAGGCATTCCAGCGAAGAAATTCGTGCTTACCGCAAGATTGAGCATTGAGCGCGCAGCAAGTCCATCTTGGAACATTGAGCCAAGACGATCAACCCGTTCAAGCACCTCGTCGACAACGTAGGCAACCTGTCGCCCCTCTTCGGTGAGAACCATCCTGTTGCCTTTGCGCTCGAAAAGAGGCGTGCCCACCTCGCCTTCGAGAGCCTTGACCGAATGAGCGATATTTTGGCGACTGGTAAAACATTTCTTTGCCGCCTGAGCATAGCTCTGACTATTTGCCGCTGCTTGTAAATGACGCAGCTGTTGAATTTCCATCTTCTATCCCACTTCCCCCAAGTCGGTGATGCTTCAACAACTATTCAGTTATATCCCCAGCGCTGAGCGCTTTTTCTCCCTCTGAAACTTCAGATTTTTCGATTATTTCAAAATAGTCCTGTCAGGACTAGGAACGAATATAGCACAGGATAGCCTGT
>ENA-OQRB01002175-OQRB01002175.1-human-gut-metagenome-genome-assembly--contig:-NODE-2175-length-10050-cov-6.955178_pt1 | contig 10050 bp, 9 predicted proteins | sample MGYA00243235_ERZ505100 | MGnify/ENA primary metagenome ERZ505100 (study PRJEB26097, sample SAMN02712145) | human gut metagenome | biome: Gut microbiome | host: Homo sapiens | place: Denmark: Copenhagen...
CTTATGAAGGGATTCTCCTGAGGTATCAATGCCGATAGTCACCTCATCTTTATTCAAAAATACACGCAACGGATAGGAAGCACCAGTTTCTTCAACCGCCTACGGTGAATCTGCCCTTGCCTTCCAAAACGGTTACCATAGCATCACCGCCTGCTGCATGGGTGGAGATTTCCTCGCCCTTGTCAAAGGAAAAAATCGTCATACTCACATAGTCGTTCTGTACAAGAGTCTTGCTGACTACCTGCCCCTCCTGGTATTTCACCAGCTCCTTCAGATTTAATTTCGTCTGTTTTTCAATATTTTTATACATCGTTATCCTTCCTTTCCTGAACTCTCCTTGACTTTCTGAGGGGATTATACTAGAATCATCCCATCAAGTATGTTGGTTTTCCAACAAAAGGAGAATTTATTATGCACAATCCTCTCTTTCAGAATATTTTACCTGAAGATATCCCCGTTATGCTGAAGCGCCTGCACGCCTATACAAAATCCTATCCAAAGGAGGAGTATATCAGGCATGCCGGCGATCCGGCGGATTTCATCGGTATTGTCGAGTCCGGTTCGATCCATGTATTACAGGACGATTACTACGGCAACCGTAATATTACTGCCTCCATCTCCGAGGGCTCCCTGTTCGGGGAGGCTTTTGTCTGTGCCGGGATTCCTCATCTTCCTGTGGATATCGTGGCTGCGGAGGATTGCAATATTATGTTTTTAAATGGGAAAAAACTGTTAAATACCTGTGACAACGGCTGTGAGTTTCACCATACCCTGATCCGCAATCTCTTGGGGATCGTGGCACAAAACAACATGTATCTGAACCAGAAAATCAAATATATCTCCCGCAAAACCACCAGAGAAAAACTAATTGCGTACCTGACCGATCAGGCAAAAATGAAAGGTTCCAACGATTTCACCATCTCCTTCAACCGTCAAGAACTGGCGGATTATCTGGGAGTAGAAAGAAGCGCCATGTCCGCGGAACTCGGCAAGCTTACAAAGCTTGGGATCCTGCAGACACAGCGCAGTCATTTCACATTATTAAAACCTTTAGACTAATCCGGATAAAATTCCGCTATCACCTTCTTCAATACAGTTGCCGATTGCTGCAGTTCTGACAGTTCTTTCTCATTTAATTCAATGGGCACCACCGTCTCAATACCGTTTTCATCCACCACAGCGGGAATGCTTAACACCACATTCTCCAGTCCGTACTCTCCCGTCATCAGGCTGGATACCGGCAGAATGGACTGCTCATTACGGACAATTGCTGCGCAGATCCTGCATACCGCCATGGCAATTCCGTAATAGGTTGCGTGCTTTCTCGCAATGATCTCATAGGCACTGTTTTTCACACTGTTAAATATTTTCTCCATGGATGCCTCATGGTCATAATGTCCCCGCAGTTCACAGAAATCATGGATGGGCATGCCACCGACTCTCGCCTCGCTCCATGCTGCCAGTTCGCTGTCTCCATGTTCGCCGATAATAAAAGCATGAATACTTCTGCTGTCCACTCCCAGATGTTCTCCCAGTTCATACCGGAACCTGCCGGTATCCAGTACCGTTCCGGAACCAATGACCCGGTTGGCCGGGTAGCCGGATTCCTTCAGGGCTATATAAGTCAGAATGTCTACCGGATTGGAGACAATGAGCAGGATTCCTTCAAAGGGTCTCTTTTTGATCTCCCCGATAATGGACTTCATAATGGCACTGTTTTTCCGGATCAGATCCAGTCTCGTCTCGTCGGGCTTCTGGTTGGCACCGGCGGTGATCACAATGACTGCGGCGTCCGTAATATCATCATAAGTACCCGCATAGATCTTCATGGGGCTGGCAAATGCCATGCCATGACTGATATCCATAGCTTCTCCTTCCGCACGATCATGATCGGCATCGATCAATACCATTTCCGAAAAAAGCTTACTCTGCATCAGGGCAAACGCGGAAGAAGATCCCACAAATCCGCAGCCCACTACAACTACCTTTCTACTGTCAATACTCATAATTCTGACCTCCTGTCATTTACTTTATCACTTTTTCAAAATCAGATGCCGGATGTTTACACAATGGACAGATAAAATCCTCAGGCAGTTCCTCTCCCACATACTCATAGCCACAGATGGTGCAGCGCCATACTGTCTGACCGTCCACAGTCTTCCCTGTATCTACCGGCTTGGGTTTTACATTTTCCTGATAATACTCATAGTTTGCGGATGGCTCTTCACTTAATACTTCCATCTCCGTCACTTCTCCGATGAACATAGTATGAGATCCCAGATCCACGGTCTGAGTAACTTTCACTGCAATGTATGCGTTAGTGCCTTCTGTGATATAGGGCACGCCGTTCTCTGCATTTTTATATGCTGTATAATCCGCAAATTTATCCACTTCCCTACCTGACTGAAAGCCAAACCGCTCATACAGTGGAAACTCTGCCGTCCTGCTGAGTACAGATACATTAAACACACCGGTTTTTAACAGCATATCGTGGGTATAGTTTGCCTTGTTAATACAGACGCAGATCTGATTCGGAGTGGAAGCCGCTTGGATCGCGGTATTGACGATACAGCCGTTTGCTTTCTCTGCATTTCTCGTAGTTACCACATATAATCCATAACTTAATTTGTACATTGCTTTTTTATCCATAAGATCTCTCCTTTTTCTATTTTCTATCTGCCATACTGCCTACGCTATTTCTATGTAGTATGACACTCCTGATCTGTTTTATTTATTTCTTCAGCATTATTATAGCGTAATCATAATTATCTGTCAATAATATTAGTAATGATTCTTATTTTTACTTAATAATACTTATCACTTCCGTCGCAAACAAACAGAACACCGAAATCTTTCTCTGATAACGGTGTCCCATTCTATTCCTTTTATTGAGTTAATCCAAGCGCTCTAGGCTCTAATATGTCACCACATTGTGATATACTCTGTAATACCCATCCCCGAGATCTACCAGCTGCAGCTGAATCACAAAGTTCTCCATGCCAAGCTTTTTCAGCACCTCCGCCACATATCCCTGCTCGTAGGCTCCGGTATTATACGCCTGCTCAATGGTAGTCCACAGACTCTTTGACACCACATTGTCAAAATGCTGATCTCCGCTCCCCAGAATGCTTAACTGTGTAATACAGTTCGCATAATAAGAGTTTAAATCCGTCACAGCGTCACTTCTGGGAGCCGGTGTGGCTACAGTACCGCTGTCGGAGCTTCCGGTATTACCGCCGGGATATCGCAGGGGTTCCTGGGGATTCGGATTGATGTAATCGCTCAGACTGTTTTCAGACTGATCCGGCAGCGTTACCGAAACACTTCCATCTGTACCTATATTGCTGGGCTTTCCGATTGCCTCTGCTGTCTCTGTTACAGTCTCCGCATTATTTCCGTTTCCATACAGCCTCTGTGCCAGAGCATCGGTCATATCCGGATTCAGTGCAAATACCAGGATACCGCCACATAACAGCAGGCAGATCACTGCAATCCCTATTATGATCTTATTGATTATTTTCATTATCCTCTACCTCGTCTGCACCAAGCAGTCCCTCTGCCGAATAGCGGTTTGTTGCATTCCACAGGATCCATTCCTCATAACCGGCATCATAGACTGCCTGAATCTGTTCCCTGATCTGTGTTCCGTTATAGGAAATGTGCCCAGGAACCCAGGTGGCGGTAAATGCCTGCAGCCAGGGTCTCACCACAGCCCGCTCTGCCTCCGGAATCTCCTGCAGTTCTTCGACAGAACCCTGCATTGCCGCCAATACCGTCTCATAAGGATTCGCATCCGGTACCTTCAGTCCGAATACCCCGTTCGCATAATGAGAGGGATACACCATGGGACTGATGGCATCCACGGTCTGTCCCAGCGCCATGTAATCCTGCCCTACCGTCTGCACGTCGGTCTCACTTCCGATGATAGTGCCGAAGACATCCGCCGTAACCACGCATCCCTTTTCATGCAGTCTGTCTCCTGCATAGGCAAGAAAATCCTGTATTGCCTGCCTCTTCGGATAGGCATCCATATCCACACCGTAGTCCGCCACATTGGCATCTGATCCCACCGGAAAACGCACATAATCGTACTGGATCTCATCGAATCCAAGGTCTGCTGCCATCTCGGCAAGTTCTGTCAGATATTCCCAGACCTCCTGCCTGTATGGATTCACCCATGCCAGGCCATTGGCATCCGTCACCGGCTTGCCGTCCGGTTTCGTCAATGCCAGTTCCGGTCTCGCCGCCGCCAGAATGGGATCCTTGAAACATACGATCCTCGCAATGGTATAAATATTATGATCCTTCAGTTCCTGCATCAAAGCCTGAATATCCCGGATGTAGCGCACTCCTGCCTGCATTTCGGATATCTGGTCCAGTACGGGAATGTTCTGTGTAATCTCCTCATTCGTCAGCCGGAACGTCACATTTCCTTCATCATTTTTCACATCAATAACCATAGCGTTCAGTTCCGTCTCATCCACCAGCCCGATCAGCTCCTCCATTCCGGCGCTGCCGGCCTTAGGACCGGTGACATAAATGCCTTTCACTTTCGTCCGGTCCACCATGCGATCCGCAGTAGTCAGCTCCTGGGGAACCGGGGCAGGCTCAGGGGTCACTTTATTCGTCTCCTCCGCAGTTTTTTGGGCTGCAGCATCTCCACCCGTGACATCCGATGCCGTTTCCCCGGCAGCGGTCACCTCAGCAGGATCCACCGTTGCCGCAGCTTCTATTCCATCACTTCCTATTCCATTCCCTGTTAACTCTATCTCATTGTCTGTTCCGCAGCCGCTCATACTAAATATCAGCATAATCCCCGCCGCCAGAAGCCTCTTCCCCAGACTCTTGTTTCGTATCATCAGTATTCTCCCTGCATACCGACGGTTGGTCATATTTTCTTCGGCTTTTTTTACCGCCGGAATACTGTTATCAGATTTTTTCCTTGTCTACTCTTCCTCCGGATAGGTCAGTCCCCACTGTTTTCGGATCTCTGTCATCATGCGCATGACATCTTCCGTATAATTTAGCTTCATGACCTCCGATTGTCCGGCAATTGCCCGCTCCATATCCTCTACCTCATAGACGAGGGCATCCGCTGTGGCTCCTGCCCGGAGCTCCTCAGTATGACCGTCCTCCGTGTAGGTGATCACTGCCTTCTGTCCTCTGGGATATTCATACATCTCTACATAAGCCTTGTCAAAAGAGAGCATGCCCCGCTTGGGCTGCTTGGCATGCAGAGATAATGTCACTGTTGCCATTTCCTTTTTCGGATTCATTAAAAGGATCCCCGCCTGCTCGTCCACTCCCGTAGGTGCAAATTTCACCTGAGAGGCGATCTGATCCGGACGGGAGCTTAAGAACATTCTTACAAAAGAGAGCGCATATACGCCGATATCCAATAATGCACCGCCCGCCAGATTCCGGTTGAAGAACCGGTTCTTCATGTCATATTCCTTATAGCTTCCGAAGTTCATCTGTATCACGCGAAGTTCTCCGAGGTCTCCCGCATCCACTCGTTTTAACAATTCCTTATAGATTGGCATATGATAGATTGTCATAGCTTCCGCCAGAACTACGCCGTGCTCCTTCGCCAGCTGCATGGCTTCTTCCAGCTCTTCGGAGTTTAACGTAATGGATTTCTCGCACAACACATGCTTACCTGCTGCCAGAGCTTTTCGTAAAAATTGAATATGCGTATTATGAGGCGTAGAGATATAGATGATATCCACCGCAGGATCCGTACAGACCTCCTCAAAACTTGTAAATACATTCTGCACACCGTATTTCTTTGCAAAAGCTACTGCTTTCTCCTGCGTACGGTTCACGACACCATACAGCTTCTTCCCTCTTTTTTCCATAGCCTGTGCCAGTTCATTGGCTATGACACCGCAGCCTGCACTCACCCAGTTTGCCATCTATTCTCTGCCTTCCTTTCCGCGTTTTTTATTCTCATACATCTTCGTATCTGCCTCATTGACGATCTTGCGGATATCCACGCCGCAGCCCTCCGCCCAGCCTACTGCGCTGGAGATCGGTATGTCTCCCTGCCCATCTTTTTCCATGAGATCGGCTTTTACAGTCTCTATCATGGACTCTATCTCGGTTTCTACCGGATTCTCGATAATCATAACAAACTCATCCCCGCCCACACGATAAACCTTGCGTCTGTCCGTCGACAATTCATACAGTACGGAGGATAATGTCTGAATCAGAACATCCCCGGCGGCGTGACCGTATTTATCATTGACATATTTTAAATTATTCGCATCCCAGAAAATAGCAGCCAGTCTGTGTACCTCCGGATAATACGTCTCGATCATTTCCTCATATTTGTTCTTATTGTACACATGCGTTCCCAGGTCAGTCTCTTTGCGATAAGTCAGATCCGCAATCTTCTGTGCATCCTCATGGCTGCTGATACTGATATAACACAGGATGACAGTGAACATCAAAAGAATCACTGCCCGGGGCAGCGCGCCGTAGAACAGGATCACGAACAACGGATCCGGCTCAACGCCAAACTGCAGTGTTCCAGCCTCCCACTGTTCCAGATACCAGTCTCTGGTGTGATTACTTCCCAAAAACAGGTTCAGATCACAGATTCCATGGTAGAATCCCGCCACCATGCTGATGGTCATGGTCACATCGTTCACTGCATAAGTGATCCAAAGCGTCTGTTTCTTCCGATACTGCACTGCCAAAAGTAAAGGCAATACATAGATAAGCACCGCATGAAAAGACAAAAAGGCGGCGAAGATTGCAGAGATCACGCAGATCAGTGTTAAAAACACATATTTTACCCAATGCTTCGACAGATCTACTTTTTTGTATATGTACAAAACAGGAATACCCATGACCATGGACAATCCCACCGCCATGGTAAAGATTCCGGCATCCACGATAAAAATACGCGTAAGCGTCAGCAGCCAAAGCACCAGCATGGTCACAACAATCCAAAAAAATCCCTTTAATGTCCGCAAATTCGAGTTAATCTCCTGCTGATGTAATTCCTGATTATACTGTTCCTGATAATTTTCCATCATAATACCCTGTTTCTCTACCATTTATGATTCCTGTGCATGAACGTATGTCAATTATAGTATAACATATTCCGCGCTTTTTTACATTTATTATTTTCCTACACCAAAAAAACCCATGATTCTTACGAACCATGGGTTTTCTTATATTGTAATACCTTCTCTAATATTTCAATATAGTCGGATCCTACTTATCAGCAATAGCAGCCTGTGCAGCAGCCAGTCTTGCGATAGGTACACGGAAAGGTGAGCAGGATACATAATCCAGACCGATCTTGTGGCAGAACTCTACGGAAGAAGGATCTCCGCCGTGCTCACCACAGATACCAACGTGCAGCTTAGGATTTACAGGCTTACCAAGCTTGATAGCCATCTCCATCAGCTTGCCAACACCGGCCTGATCCAGCTTAGCGAACGGATCATTCTCGAAGATCTTGGTGTCATAGTAAGCGTTCAGGAACTTACCTGCATCATCACGGGAGAAGCCGAAGGTCATCTGGGTCAGGTCGTTGGTACCGAAGCAGAAGAAATCAGCTTCCTTAGCGATCTCATCGGCAGTCAGAGCTGCTCTGGGGATCTCGATCATGGTACCTACTTCGTACTTCATATCTACACCAGCAGCTGCGATCTCAGCATCAGCGGTCTCTACAACTACCTTCTTAACGAACTTAAGCTCTTTCACTTCACATACCAGAGGAATCATGATCTCGGGCTCTACATTCCAGTCGGGATGTGCCTTCTTAACCTCGATTGCCGCACGGATAACAGCCTTGGTCTGCATCTTGGCAATTTCAGGATAAGTAACAGCCAGACGGCATCCTCTGTGACCCATCATAGGGTTGAACTCATGCAGGGAAGCGATGATGGTCTTGATGGTCTCTACACTCTTGCCCTGTGCCTTAGCCAGCTTCTCAATGTCAGCTTCCTCGGTAGGAACGAACTCATGCAGAGGCGGATCCAGGAAACGGATGGTAACAGGGTTACCCTCCAGAGCCTCATACAGCTGCTTGAAGTCGTTCTGCTGATAAGGCAGAATCTTCTCCAGTGCTGCTTCTCTCTCCTCTACAGTATCGGAACAGATCATCTCACGGAATGCTGCGATTCTGTCCTCTTCGAAGAACATATGCTCAGTACGGCACAGACCGATTCCTTCAGCGCCCAGCTCACGAGCCTTCTTAGCATCTGCGGGAGTATCTGCATTGGTACGAACTTTTAACTTACGATATTTGTCAGCCCAAGCCATTACACGGCCGAACTCACCTGCGATGGTAGCGTCAACAGTCTTGATCTCGCCATCATAGATATTACCGGTAGTACCATCGATAGACAGCCAGTCACCTTCATGGAAGGTCTTGCCAGCCAGAGTGAACTGCTTGTTCTCCTCATCCATAGCGATGTCGCCACAACCGGATACACAGCAGGTACCCATACCACGAGCAACTACTGCTGCGTGAGAGGTCATACCACCACGAACGGTCAGGATACCCTGGGAAGCCTTCATACCGGTGATATCTTCGGGAGAGGTCTCCAGACGTACCAGAACAACTCTCTCTCCTCTTGCATGCCATTCTTCTGCATCTTCTGCGGTGAATACGATCTTACCACATGCAGCTCCGGGAGAAGCACCAAGGCCCTTGCCGATAGGAGTTGCAGCCTTCAGAGCAGCGGTGTCGAACTGAGGATGTAACAGAGTATCCAGGTTACGAGGATCGATCATTGCAACTGCCTCTTCCTCGGTTCTCATGCCCTCATCTACCAGATCACAAGCGATCTTCAGAGCTGCCTGAGCGGTTCTCTTACCGTTTCTGGTCTGTAACATGTACAGCTTACCATGCTCAACGGTGAACTCCATATCCTGCATATCTCTGTAGTGATCTTCCAGAGTCTTACATACTTCCTGGAACTGAGCAAATGCCTCAGGGAATTTGTCAGCCATCTCAGCGATCTTCATAGGTGTACGAACACCTGCTACTACGTCCTCGCCCTGTGCGTTGGTCAGGAACTCACCGAACAGTCCCTTAGCGCCGGTAGCCGGATCTCTGGTAAATGCAACACCGGTACCACAGTCATCACCCATGTTACCGAATGCCATAGACTGAACGTTAACAGCAGTACCCCAGGAATAAGGGATATCGTTGTCACGACGATAAACGTTTGCACGAGGGTTGTCCCAAGAACGGAATACAGCCTTGATAGCGCCCATCAGCTGTTCCTTAGGATCATCAGGGAAGTCTACACCGATCTTAGCCTTGTACTCAGCCTTGAACTGACCAGCCAGTTCCTTCAGATCGTCAGCGGTAAGCTCAACGTCCTGCTTAACACCCTTCTTCTCTTTCATTGCATCGATCAGCTGCTCGAAGTACTTCTTACCTACTTCCATAACAACGTCGGAATACATCTGGATAAATCTTCTATAGCAGTCCCAAGCCCAACGGGGGTTGCCGGACTTCTCAGCGATTACGTTAACAACGGTCTCATTCAGACCAAGGTTCAGGATGGTATCCATCATACCGGGCATGGATGCTCTCGCGCCGGAACGAACGGATACTAACAGAGGATTCTCGTGGTCGCCGAACTTTTTGCCGGTGATCTCTTCCATCTTAGTAATGTACTCGTTGATCTGACCCTGGATCTCTTCATTGATCTCGCGTCCATCTTCATAATACTGTGTACATGCCTCTGTTGTAATGGTGAAGCCCTGAGGAACCGGCAGACCAATGTTGGTCATCTCAGCCAGGTTCGCACCCTTACCACCAAGCAGTTCGCGCATGTTTGCATTACCTTCGGTAAACAAATATACCCATTTCTTCATACTTCTTTGTCTCCCTTTTTATAATATTTTTGACAAAACTTTGTAACCCAAACCACTACCGGAGCATTTCGGCTTCGGTTTTTAGTACTTTGATATTGTAACAATCTGCCAAAGGAATATCAAGACGAAATTGATAATTTTTTGACAGAGTACCGATTTTCGTGCACAATGTTGAAAACAGATCGGAAGAGCGTCGTGTAG